>Ga0315536_1001777_pt1 | contig 10650 bp, 6 predicted proteins | sample SalMarSW160230MG_FD_203093 | JGI IMG/M metagenome (GOLD analysis project Ga0315536, IMG submission 203093) | Salt marsh sediment microbial communities from the Plum Island Ecosystem LTER, Massachusetts, United States - Salt Marsh Sediment SW1602-30 ... | reverse complement strand
AAGGCGTAACGGGCGTCTCGGCTTCTGATCTGAGCAGTCAGCTGCAGATCACGCCGGCGGGTGTGACCCATCTTATCAATCCGCTGGAAGAAGCGGGTTACATCGAGCGGCTGTCTGATCCAACCGACCGGCGTGTGGTTTTAATCGGACTGACATCCAAGGGCAGGGACCTGGCCGAGATCTTGATTCAGGAGGCGCACGAGAGCCTGGTCGGGGTGGTGGACCACCTGGGCGAGAAGGACAGCCGGACCCTGATCCGGCTCATGTCGACGATGATCTCCTACCTAGAATCGCTGGCCGAGAGGCAGGCGGAGCAGCCCTCCTGACGGGCGGCCGGATTTTGTGTACTTGATGGCAGAGCATAGAGACGTGATCATTCAGATGGTAGATGTGCAGAAGGCCTACGCCACCGGCGAGGGGCTGTTCATCGCGCTGCGCGATATCAACCTGGAGATCGAACAAGGCGAATTCCTCGGCATCACCGGGAAATCCGGTGCCGGGAAAACAACCTTGCTGAACATGATCTCGGGCGTGAGCAGGCTGTCTTCTGGCCAGGTTATGTATTACGGCCATTCCAACGGCAACGGAAACGAAGAGGCGCTCTCCATCCACGCCCTCGACGAGGACGAACGGGCGACCTGGCGCGGGAAGAACGTCGGCATCGTTTACCAGTCTTTCGAACTGATGCCCTCCCTTAATCTACTTGAGAACGTGATGCTTCCTCCCGATTTCCTCGGCACCTATCACGCGGTCCTGAGCAAGGAGAAAGCGCTGGCGCTGCTGGACCAGGTCGGGATCGCCGATCACGCCTACAAGATCCCGGCTCATATTTCCGGCGGGCAGAAACAGCGGGTGGCGATCGCCCGGGCGCTGGTCAACGATCCGCTCTTGATCATCGCCGACGAGCCGACCGGCAACCTGGATACGGTGACGGCCGAGACGATCATGCAGATCTTCGAAGGCCTGGTCGCGCAGGGCAAGACAATCGTCATGGTCACGCACGACGAGAGCATGGCCACCCGCTTCTCACGCCGCCTGCACATTATCGATGGAGCGCTTGGCAGCCCAGATAGCAACGGCGGCACTCGAGCCGTAGCCAAAGTCGAGCCGCATTCCAAGCCGGGGTTGGTGTTGGATGGAGGAATCAGCGGTGGCCAGGATCACACCTTGGATTCCGTGGTGGTTCCGACCAACGGGAGGCCGTCAAACGGGCGGGGGGATTACCCAGCGATCCTGATGCGCAACGTCGACAAGGTATATGAGAGCCCGGCCGGTAAATTCGTCGCCTTGAAGCGGGTCAGCTTGCAGCTGCGCTATGGCCAATTCATCGCCATCGTTGGTAAATCCGGCAGCGGTAAGTCCACGCTGATCAACATGATCACCGGTATCGACCACCCCACGGGGGGTGAGGTCATCGTCGGGAATGAACACATCTACGACATGACCGAAAGCCAGCGGGCCCTGTGGCGCGGACGAAACATGGGAGTTGTCTTCCAGTTCTTCCAGCTGCTCCCGACGCTGACCCTGCTCGAAAATACGATGCTTCCGATGGACTACTGCGGTATTTTTCCCTTTGGTGAACGAATGGACCGTGCCATGCAGCTCCTGGAGCGGGTCGGGCTGGAGGAGCATGCCCACAGTCTACCCGGCTCGGTCTCAAGCGGCCAGCAGCAGAGCGCGGCCATCGCGCGTGCTCTGGCGAACGACCCTTCCATCATCCTGGCTGACGAGCCAACGGGAAATCTGGACTCACGCTCGGCCGGCGTCATTCTGGACTTGTTTGAGGAACTGGCAGCGGAAGGAAAGACCATCCTGATCGTCACCCATGATCCGGCGATTACGAAACGGACCGATCAAACCGTGATCCTCTCCGATGGCGAGATCATTGACTCGACCATCGCCCGGGCTCTGCCCCAGCTTTCCCATCCCCAGATGCTGGCTGCCACTCACGCAGCCGAAAAGCGCAGCTTTGCACCGGGCGAGATGATCATGCACCAGGGGAAAGCCGTGGAGCATTTCTGTATGGTTGTGGAAGGTGAAGTGGAAGTCGTCGTTCAGAACACCCGCTGCGGGGAGATGAGTCTGGCTTCGCTTGGCCCCGGGCAATTTTTCGGCGAAGTTGAGCTTACACGGGGTGGGGCCTCGATTGCTGGCATACGGGCTTCGGCCGCTGGTGCTACGCTGGCCATGCTCCCGCGCGGTTCGTTCTTCGAACTTATTGATGGATCACCGCTAACACGCAACCGGATCAATGGCGTGGCGGAAGCCAGGTTCAGCGAGAACCGCCGCAAGGTGAGCAGCGCGTGCTGAACGGGGAGCTTCAAGCACGCGGCTTAAAACCCCGCTGGCGCAAGGTGCTGTCCGATCTGCGGGACAGCAAGCTGCGCACGCTGCTGGTGATCGCCTCGATCGCGGTCGGAGTCTTCGCCATCGGCATGGTCATCGCCACCTACACCATCCTGTCTGAAGACATCAACATCAGTTACGCCGCCGTCAACCCGGTCAACGTCGAAATCTGGACCGACCCCTTCCAGGAGAATCTGGTGCGGGTCATCGACCGCACCCCAGGGGTTGATGGGGCGGAGGGCCAGCTGGTGCGGCGAATCCGGGCGCGGACGATCGATGGCACATGGCAGGACGTCAACTTGATCGCCAAGGCCAATTACGGCTCGAGCGAGATCAATCTGCTGATGCCCGTCGAGGGCGCGCTGATCCCCGGGGAAGGGGAGTTGGTCATCAGCACCGATTTCCTGAACGACACCGGCTTTCAGGTAGGCGATCAGGTCGAGATCGAGCTGCCGGACGCGACGCGGCATGAACTGACGGTCGTCGGCGTCGTCACCGACCTGGCGACTGGCGGCGGCGTCGATCCGCAGTCCGGCGCGAACGCCTATGTGACCTTCGATACGCTGAGGCAGTTCGGGGTACCCAAATCCTTTAATCACCTCGTCGTGACCGTTACGGGAGATGGCGGGGACAAGAACTTCATTCACCAGGTCGCGACAACGATCGAAGAGCGCCTGGATCGAAATGGGATTGGCCACTACCGGACCGAAACCAACCTCTCGACCGAGAACCAGATGGCTTCCACCATCCTGGCCGTGCTCGGCGTGCTGGGGGTACTGGGCGGATTGATCACCGTGCTCAGCAGCTCGCTGATCATCAACACCCTGAATGCCTTGCTCACCCAGCACCTGCGCCAGATCGGCGTGATGAAGCTCGTCGGCGGGCGCAGCCGGCAAATCATGGGAATGTACCTGGTCTTGATCCTGGCTTACGGGGTGATCGCGTTGGTGATCACGGTGCCGCTGGGTGCGATCGCCGGCTACTGGTTCGCCAGCTTCATTTCGAACATGCTCGGCGCCAAGCTGCAGGGATTTCGTATTGTCCCGCTCGCTATCGCCGCTCAAGCGCTGATCGCATTCCTGCTCCCGCTTGGAGCAGGCTTCTTCCCGGTCAATAAAGGATCCCGTATTAACGTGCGGCGGGCGATCAGCGAGGATCGCTCCGGAAATCAGCCGACCGAGCTTGATTTTCTCAACCGCATCGTCTCGCGCATGCGCTGGACCTCACGCCCGATCCTGCTCTCGATCCGCAACACCTTCCGCAAGAAGGGCAGACTGCTGCTGACGATCTTCACCCTGACCATTGCCGGAAGCGTCTTCATCGGTGTATTTAATGTACGCGCCTCGCTCGACAATTTTATGGACCAGCTGATGCAGTATTTCATGGGGGATATCACGGTAAATTTCAGCCAGCCCTACACAATCGGCCGTGTTGAGCAGGTACTGGAACCACTGCCAGGCGTGTCTGGCATAGAGGCCTGGGGGGGAGCGGGTGGAGAAATCTGGGACGAGAACGACGAGGTGGTTGTCAATATCTCACTCATCGCCCCTCCCTCGAACACATTCCTGCTCAATCCGGATTTAGTTGCCGGCCGCTGGATCCATCCTGGCGAACGAGACGCTCTCGTTGTATCCGATTCGATTTATGAGTGGTACCCGGATCTGCAGCCCGGCGACTACCTGAAGATTAAGATCCCCGGAAACCGTGAAAAAGCCTGGCAGGTCGTAGGCGTCTTCCGCTTCGTGAGCATGCTCGGTGATCCAATCGCCTACGCTGATTTTGACCAGGTCGCCGACCTCGTAAAGCTTCCCAACCGATCGTCATCCTTCAAGCTGGTCACGGATACGCACGAGGTCCGTGCATTGGGAACGTTGAGCCTGGCGATTGATGACTACCTGCGGGACCGTGGTTTTAATGTCAGCCGCATTGTTACCGGAGAATCCATGCGCAAGGATTCGACCGAAGCAATCAACATCCTGGTCATTTTCCTGCTCATCATGGCTTTGCTGACTGCCTTTGTCGGCAGCATCGGATTAACCGGGACGATGGGGATGAACGTCCTGGAGCGCACGCGCGAGATTGGCGTGATGCGGGCAATTGGGGCAGTCGACCGGGTGGTGATGCAGTCGGTTGTGGTGGAAGCGCTGATCATCGGCCTGATCACCTGGGTTCTGGCGATCGGATTGTCCTTCCCGATCAGCGCCTTCCTGCTGCGCATCATCGGCGAGGCGATGATGGGCTCAAAGCTGGTCCTGGTCTTCACGCCGCTGGGTACCATTATCTGGCTGGGGATGGTGATCGTCCTGTCCTTCGTCGCCAGCATCGTCCCGGCGCGCAACGCCGCCCGCCTGACGATCCAGGAGGTGCTGGCGTATGAGTAAAACTCCGGTCTTATTACGATACTCTTGTATCGAAGAAACCTCGATTAGCGTTCGACCTATCCTAGGATATTCGCAGTCCAGCCATACTGCTGTGCTGCTGCACATGTTTCAGGAGATTGAAAATGATTCATAGAAAACCGTTCCACACTGCAGTATTTCTTGGTTCCCTCGTGCTGGTGCTCCTCCTGGCCGGCTGTTCAGGGGGGAACCAGGCTCCAACCGCGGCTGCAGATCCCCTGGTGGATTTCTCGCCTGCTGTCAGCGCCACCGGCGTAGTTAAGCCGACCCGTTGGGCTTCGCTAAGCTTTCTGGGTGGTGGATTGGTGCGTGAGGTACTCATCGAACGGGGCGATCAAGTATCGGAAGGCCAGGTGCTGGCACGGCTGGGAAATGTCGACCAGGTTCGGGCCTCGCTCACGGCGACTCAGCTCGAATTGATCAGTGCCCAGCAGGCGTATGATGCGCTGATCGAGAACGCCGACGTAATGACGGCACAAGCCCAGCTGGCGTTAGCCAACGCTCGCGACGCGCTCGATGATGCTGAATACAATTGGCGGGTGCAGCAGCAGGGATACCGGGCGAGCTCCGACACGATCGATGGTGCTGAAGCGAACCTGGTGCTGGCGAACGAGGAAGTGGACCGGGCTCAGCAGGCGTACGACCATGCCAGTGGCGAGGCCAGTAGGGCGCTGGCCCTTTCCAACCTGGTTGCAGCAAAGAAGCAGCGCGATTCGATTCAGCGAAATCTGAACTGGTACCTCGGATCTCCGACGGATATCGACCAGGCGATCCAGGATGCCAAGCTGGCGCAGGCCCAAGCGCAGCTAGCAGCGGCGGAGCGTGAGTATGCCAAGGTTGAGAACGGCCCCGATGCGGAAGCGCTTGGTCTGGCTGAGGCCCGGTTGGAGAATGCGCAGGCTGCTGTACGCGCTGCCGAAAGCGCCTTGGCCGATACGGAGCTGAAAGCAGAATTCGCCGGAATCGTGAGCGAGGTTTACGTTCGCGCGGGAGAGTTCGTCGGTCCAGGTCAGCCGATCGCCCTGCTGGCGGATTTGAGCGAACTGATCGTCGAGACAACCGACCTAAACGAAATCGACGTTGCCCGCATCGTGCTGGGTGATGCGGTAGATATCACATTTGATGCACTGCCAGATCTGGTGCTGCCGGGGACAATCACTTATATCGCATCCAAGGCCGATGTCGGCACAGGGGTGAATTACGTGGTCGAGGTGCAGCCAGACGAACCGTTCCCGCAGGGTGTGCGCTGGGGCATGACGGCGTACATCGAGGCTGTCCCGACGGAGTAGCCTCTAAAGGAAATTGATTATCACCCTCAAAGCTCCTGCTGCGGTTGAATATCCGCATGCTTTTGCTGCGCTGTGCACAAAAGAGCCCAGCCGGATCCTGATTTCACGTCACAATGAGTTTTTCGCTTCGCTGTATTGACACGCAGGGATTGAGACACCTATTATCGCGAATAAGCTCCGCTGTCGTTGAAGGGTTTGCTATCAGAATCCGGTTTTGAATGGACCGGGAAAGGCGCGTCCCCAACTCGCCTCGGGCGTGATGCCCTTTCGCACCTGGCAACACGTTCGAAAGGACCGCAACTGAGTATCTAAGCTGCTCCGTTTCCCCCATCCAGCAATAATTAGACAAAAAAGGTACAATTTAGTCTACCGATTATTAAAAAATCGCGGAATAGGGGGAGGTTGAACGATGGAGACGTTTGATGTGGTGGTTGTAGGAGCCGGGCAGGCTGGCCTGGCGGTCAGTTATTTTCTCCAGCTGGATCACCGCTCGCACGTTGTCCTCGAGAGCGGCAGGATTGGCGAATCCTGGCTGTCGCAACGCTGGGAATCCTTCAAACTCAACACACCAAATTACATGAGCGTCCTGCCCGGCCTGCCTTACGATGGTCCTGAACCGAATGGTTTTAAACGTTCGGAAGCGCTGGTTGAGTACTTTCATCGCTATGTTGAAGAATTCCACCTTCCAGTTCGCACCGGAATGACAGTTGTATCGATCGATAGGGGCAACGGAGAACGATTCGAAGTGAGCGTCAAGACCGAAGGGGGAGTCACCGAAACGGTTCAAACCCGCTCGATCGTGCTTGCGAATGGATTACAGCGAATACCGAAGATTCCTGCGCTCCATTCCCAAATGCCACAGGATGTGCTTCAGCTCCACACCGCTGAATACGACAACCCAGCCTCACTCCCACCGGGGTCGATCGTCGTGGTTGGCAGTGCGCAATCGGGATGCCAGGTTGTCGAAGATCTGCTCGCGGCCGGCCGGGAGGTCTATTTCTGCACGAGCAAGGTCGGACGAACACCGCGCCGCTACCGAGGTCGTGATGTCATGGAGTGGATGATGGACCTCGGCATTTTCGACATCACCTATGAAAGCCTGGAGGATAAGGCGATCACGCACGCACCACAGCCGCAGGTATCGGGGTTGGGACGCTACGGGCATACGGTCAGCCTGCAGTGGCTGGCGGGGAGAGGCGCGGTGATCCTGGGACGTTTGCAGGGGATCGAAGGAAGAACACTATTACTAGGCGATGATGCTGCCGAGAACGTGCGTTATGCCGATACGTTCTCCCAGAAGATCAAGGACGATATCGATGCCTACCTGTCGGATGCAGGGCGTGAACTCGCCCCGCTTGAAGATGATCTGGCCGATATCCCTGATGCAAACTGCGATTGTGTCTCCGCCCTTCGGGAACTGGATATCGATCGGGCGGGCAACAGTGTGATCATCTGGGCAACCGGTTTTACCGGCGACCTGGGCTGGATCCACCTGCCGGTCGTGGATGAAAGGGGGAACCCCATCCATGAACGAGGCGTCTCACCGGAACGTGGCATGTATTTCCTTGGATATCCCTGGCTTCACAAGCGCAAATCGGGCATTATCTGCGGGATCGAAGAAGATGCACGCTACATTACGGCCTCCATTGCTGACCAGTTGGGCTGAGCCGAATTCCATTAAAAAACGACAGTGTTGGCAGTCATCCAATGCTGGCAAGTCCTGGAGTACAGCCAGAGACATAGCAGGCTGCCCCGAACCCCGATTTTCGACGCGGTTTGATCCTCCACTTACCCGTATAACAATAACAGTCTGGATGATGTTAGATCGCCGGGAGATCCGCCTTATTTTCAAAAGACTTCCTTACGGGCTCATCCGGAAATCGGGATGAACGACGAAACGCTCTCCCACACAACCAGAGCGGCACAATCTGTCGGCCTTGTAGGTTATCCTCATATTAAGCGGAATTCTTGGACAGAGGGCCACGGATTCTGACCACCGTCGAACAGGATTTTGTCGAAGGCAATGTGATATTCACGCGAGGCGGGGAGTAGAATATTCTTGAAAGCCCTCTAGCTTGTCATAAGGACAGAAGCGCGTGATCATGGCGACCGTGTTCATGAAGTGGCTGGAGAAGAATCCCGCGGATTATGACCGTGGGATTCGGCTGCTCACCCTGGGACGGATCCGGCAAATCCAGCAGTGGATCGTAGATACGTATGTCCGGAAGGGCATAAGGATTTTGGAAATTGGATGCGGGACCGGGACGCTGGCAGTGATGATGGCCGAAAAAGGGGCGGTGATCACGGCTATCGATGCCTCGCCCAGCATGCTGGGTGTGGCTGAACGCAAGATCGCTGCGAATAACCTGGGAACGTTGATCACGCTGAAACGCATGGATGCAGCCCAGATTGGCGATGTTTATGAGCAGGAGTCCTTCGATCTCATCGTCTCGTCCCTGGTTTTTAGTGAACTGCCGGAGGACGAAAAAAAGTATGTTCTGAGCCTGTGTCGGAAGCTGCTTGCCCCGGGCGGAAAGCTGGTCATCGCCGATGAAAGGATCCCGGGGGGATTCTCCCCAAGGCTGCTCTATTATCTCTTCCGATTTCCCTTGGCTCTGCTTACCTGGCTGCTGACCCGTACGACCACGACGCCGCTGCGGGGTTTCAACTCTGCCCTGGAGGGAGCAGGCTTTCAGGTTCATCCTGCAGCCTCCTACCTGGGGAACAGCCTGGTTGTCTACGAGTCGCAGGCTGCGCTGGAATCGGCTCAGCCGACCACGCCCGAGGGGACGGCCGCGCTTCCTGCTGGTGTCGTTGGACGTCTTCGCCATCGAGTGACGCTGCGTACGCTCCTACTTGACCTGTGGCTGCTCTTTTTCCGCATCATGCCTCCCTATCCAAAAGTCCGTCCGGGGTTATACGCCGTGGGAGAGCCGGATCGATCTTCTCCAGTCCTGGTCACCGGAAATTTCGATTTGACTGTTCGCCGCCTGGTGAAGGCAATTGACGGCGCGGTCAACGCCTGGCTCCTGGTTGCCGATTCGGCTGGAATCAACGTCTGGTGCGCGGCGGGAGGGGGTTATTTTACAGCCGAGAAGGTGATTGCGGCGGTGAAATCTTCTCATCTTGAACGGGTGGTCAACCATCACGCCCTGATCCTGCCGCAGTTATGCGCCAATGGCGTGGACGGATGGCGGATCCGGCGAGAAACCGGCTGGGGTGTTCATTGGGGGCCGGCAAAGGCGAGAGACATTCCTGCCTACCTTCAAGCCAGGCGCCAGAAGACGGATGCCATGCGCTGGGTGCGGTTCCCTCTGGCGGACAGGTTGGAGATGGTCACCGTAACGCTGGGGTTCTACAGCCTGCTCATCCTGCTGCCGGTATTAATTTTCTGGCGGGGGCTTTTCTGGCCGATCACCTTCAGCCTGTTGGGGCTCTCCTACTTCTACGCGGTGGTCCACCCCTGGCTGCCCGGGCGTGATGGGTTGTATAAAAGCATCCCGCTGGCTTTCATCGCGCTTGCCGGCCTGCTGCTCTACACCGTGCTGTGGAATCAGCTGCCCGGATTATCTCTCTTTCATTGGGCGGTAGGATTGACAGGACTGTCCGTGTTTACGGCCGCGGAACTGCAGGGCATGTCCCCACTCATGCGCGGTGAACAGGCTAATTGGAGCTACGAAGCGGTCATCGGGTTGGCCCTGGCTGCAGTCTACTGGCTCATTCCACATATCACGGGGTGGGTATCATGACGGGTACACCGCCTACCCTATGGTCCTCCTTGAGGGAGCACCTCGATTTAGCCCGGGAACTTCGCTATCTGGAAATTCGCTTCGATGCGGAGAAGTGCAAAGGAACCTGGCAGTGCTATGAGGTCTGCCCGGTCGGATGCTGGACGCCAAGTAAACCTCTCAGGGTAGTTGAGTTCCACAACCCTGAGCTCTGCATTGCCTGTGGCGCCTGTGTGCTGCAGTGTCCGGAATCTGCGATTGAACTAAGCTGATCGCATGGAGGCTTTTCCACCCCACCTTCGCCACTCCCACACTAACGGGTGCTTCGCGAAGGGGGGCTTTGTTCTCTTCGCTCCGCTTCGAGGATACTGCGCAAGGGGTCATTACATCGTACCCCGTACTTCCTCCGTATTCGCTGCACTCCTTGTCACAAAGGTGGATTGCTTTCGCAGCGAGATTTCTTTCTCTTCCCCTGTTGTGGTCATCGGCAAATCTCGCCTCACATTCTTCGATGGTAGGAATAGCAGGGGATGTAAGTAGAAGCGAGGAAAGTGAACTGAGGTGCAGCCGATGGATTCCCGCCTGCTTCCGAGTCGCAGGAAATGCTGACCGGTGCTAGAGTTTCCTGCCCCCTGATCAAGGGGCTTCCCGACCGGTACGTCGCAGCATGAAGGTGAGGGTTTTCGATGGAAGAAACCGAGTTCAAAATATACGGTTATCGCTGGGTGGTCCTGCTCGTTTTTATGTTTGTCGTCGCCGTGAACCAGCTGATGTGGATCACATTTGCGCCCATCACGATCCGTGCCGCCGATTTCTATGGCGTCTCGGATCTCAGCATCGGCCTGCTTTCGATGAGTTTCATGATTGTCTACATCGTGGTCTCAATCC
>Ga0315536_1001775_pt1 | contig 10655 bp, 10 predicted proteins | sample SalMarSW160230MG_FD_203093 | JGI IMG/M metagenome (GOLD analysis project Ga0315536, IMG submission 203093) | Salt marsh sediment microbial communities from the Plum Island Ecosystem LTER, Massachusetts, United States - Salt Marsh Sediment SW1602-30 ... | reverse complement strand
TGGCCTAAAAGGTATGGCTCCGGGGTATGCATGAATATTCTTCGTAAGCAACACTAAACCTTCTCTCCCCGCTGCCCAAAGCAAAGCCCAAAACCCTCCTTAATCGATAGCGCCGTACCTATCCGGTCAACACGCGAGCTTGGGCTCACCTAGCATACTCTTTGGCGAAAATGGCAGCGCCTAGGGCAGCCGTTATCTGGGGTTCCTTGGGAGTTATTACTTTTTTGTCTAATTCCTCTTCAATCGCCTTAACTACCCCGACATTTTTAGCTACTCCTCCGGAGAAAACTACGGGCTCATCAAAGCTAATTTGCCCCCCAACTCCCATAGCAATCACCCTTTTGGCGATGGCTCTATTAATACCATAAGCTATATCTTCCCTGGGCTTATGCTCCGACAGCAAGGAGAGAACCTCCGATTCGGCAAAGACGGTGCAGACACTGCTCAGGGTGGCGGGGTTTTTAGACTTTAAAGAAATTGGGCCAAGCTCTTCGATGGGGAGGTTTAGTATTCGCTCGGTTAAGACTTCTAAAAATCTTCCCGTCCCGGCAGCGCACTTATCGTTCATCTCAAACCGGGTGACCATGCCCCCTTCATCCAGTTGAATTACTTTGCTATCCTGGCCACCGATATCAATAATGGTTCTAACTGCCGGGAACAGGGACTTTGTTCCCCTGGCGTGGCAGATTATCTCGGGTAGCACCTTGTCCGAAGAGGTAAAGGCTCTACGGCCGTAACCGGTTGATACAATATACTCTATGCGCTCTGCCGACTGTCGGCTCTTTTCCAGAGCCAGTTTGAGCACCCCGGCTCCACTTTGCTGGCGGTCATAGCTGGTTGCTAGCAGGGAAAAGGCTAGTATTTCTTCCCGCTGGTTAATGAGCACCGCTTTGGTAACTGCTGAACCTATGTCAATACCGGCAAATATCATTCGGTTAGGCCTTACGCATTTTCATTATTTCGCATATGCTTTCGATTCTTGTCCTCAGGGCTTCCAAGCTATAGTCCCTATCATCCCAGTTGTCTCCCTCAATGTAAAATACGGGTAACTTGGTCTTCTCCTCCACCATTCGGGCCAGCAGTCGGTGACTGCTGCCCAGCCAGCGGTCAAAGTCCATCAGACCAAAGACCATACCATCGAACTTATGCGTTTCCAGTTTTTCACATATCTGTTCTGACTGATAGCCGGGATTAACCATCCCGGACGTTCTAAGCCAGCCTTCAGCCGCCGCCATATAGGGGTCTTTAAAAGTAGGTGGCATCAGCTGCTTTTTGGTTAGTAGAAAAAACTCGCTCAACGGTATTCCCACACCATTTTCCTCGAAGGTTTTGGCTACCCAGGGAACGGTGGGATGAAGACTATAAATAAGTAATTTTGGTGCCCCCTCAGGCAATATGCCCTCTTTACTGGCCACTCTTTGCTTGATCTCTTTAATGGCAATATCTAGCGCTTCTTCCATTGCTTCTATGCCGGTGTTAAATGGCGTGAACAAACCCTCCCAGAACAGGCGCACACTTACTGCGCCCACAGGTTGTGGGTCAGCCGCCATGAGCTGAGCTAACTCGGCTAGTTTGGCGGCATACCTTTGCCAGATAACAATCACCTCATTTATCTTCTCTTCAGAAACCTTGATACCGATTTCGTTCTGGACGAACTCGAAGCCGTCTTTCATTTGAGCGGCCAGGTACTCAACCCGGCTGATGACCTCGTCTTCCACAGTACCCAGAGGCTGGTCGTGAGGCAAGCGGGTAATATACGTTTTCCACTCAGGGTCGTGGTAGATGTTAATGAATTCATCGGTCTTGGGGGCTTCGTCGCAAATGAAACCCCATATCCAGTTTATATCGGGTGAGGGAATGACACCAAGCCGGCGGGCGGCATATCTCGTCTTGTTCAGGGCACAGTGTCGGCACCCGTATGGGATTCCGGTTCTTTCGGCTTCCTCCAGATAAGGGGCGAGCTTGTGGAAGAAACTGTTCAGAATAAATGTCAGGAATATATCGGGAAAAGAAACGAATACCTTGTCCGGTGCCGTTAGTTTGAGGGCATAATAGAAGTGCAATATGGCGGGCAGAATGCCATATACTATCTTTGCTCCCCTCTCTTTATACTCACTGGCTCTGGTTAAATCTATAGTTTCTTTTATAAAGCAGCCCAGTAATTTCCTGATGCCTTCTAATTCTATGGCAAAGTAGGTGGGAAGCTGTTCTTTGACAGCGAATTTAACATCTTCTTCGGTCAAGCCAAGCTTTGCGGATGCTTTGCGCCATTCCGGCAGGTATTTCGGCATTTCATCTTCTTCAAAGCCGGTTAATCTTAGAAAATCTTCATATATATCCTTCGCCATTTTAGCTAACTCCTTAGCTGCTTGACCGTTTCAATAAAGCTCTCAACCCGCGTCGTCAGTGGCCCCATGGCCTCTCTTGAGTATTCGTATGAGGATTCAAGTTTCAGGAAAGGGATATTTATTTCATTCAATGCCTTCGAAATAATGGAGCATTCCAGGTCATATACCTCCTCAAAGGATAACTGGTACCATATCACACCATCAATGTTGAAATCTCTTATGAGATTCTTTATAGATTCGACTCTTTCTTTCCAGGCTGGCTGAAATACGGATGGCGGAGTCCTCTCTAAATAATAGGTTTCCCCCAGATTTGTCATCAAATCACCGTCCGTTTTTACATTCCATTCACAATGCCTCGTCCCTTCGTCTAGAAATTCAGCGGCTATCACTCCCCCGGATTCTTCAATCAACCTGGGAACAACATAATCGCCTACGCCTACCACATGACCGGCCAGAAGTAGCCTGGGAGCCTCTTTGGGGAAAGGGCTGCTACCTTTTTGCAGCTCTCCGTACAGGTCGTTGAGTTTTGGCAGCAAATTCCCCGGGTCGCTATAAAAGGAATAGTGATTTAGCCGGATGAACTCAGCGCCGCCTATAGGCGGCGGGTGATTTATTCTTAGCAGGTTAATCTTACTCAGAATGTCTCTTATCTTATTAAGAGAGTCAGTTGATTCCTTGAGTTTTTGGTCTGATACTATATTATCGGTGAGAGCTTCTAATTTTTCTGTTAGCTGAGCCAATCCTTTATAATAGTAGTCCCGGGATAGTGATTTTCCCCAATCAGGTGGAATGCCCAGCCTTACCGTTGGTAGTTTAAAATATTCAAACAGGTCGGCTAATCTCGACTCATGGCAGTCACTGCATTGCACTACTGTAAGATCAAGCATGGGTATTACGGGGTCTATACCTAAAAGGTGATACCCAATTTGCGACCTGGAATAAGGGCTCATGAAACGAAGCATGTAAGGTATTACTGCATCCGGGGGTTCGGGCTGCCCCCCTCTGCAGAGCAAATAGGGTAGCGCTCCGGAGGCGTAGATCAATTCCTCGGGGACAAACCTGCCTATATAGCCAACTATTTTAGCCCCTTTTTTCTTCTGTTCTTTTAGTTGTTCCGGTCGGGTGCGGGCAATTTGCGCCAACTCTCCGAGTATACTCAATGCTTTTGCCCCCCGTTTACTAACATTGTGACTTATTTATTTAAGGTAATACTTTAATCTAGTCTTGTCAAAGGCTACAAGGATGAACCCTTGGCCGGAAAGTGTAGCGAATAGTTATACGTATCGCTGGACAGACATCCCTATGTTCGTGCAGTGGCAGGGTAGTAATTTAGGGTTACAGTGAAGGGGGGCAGAAGTGTCCCCCCTTCCTTCTTGGTACTAACTTGGCAATAGATAGCGGCTAGAATTGGATTTTAGAGAGGCTAGAGGGTATTCTAGTGAGCTTCCTGCCCTACTAACAGGGGGTCGGAAAGGCCAATAATGTGGTTAAACATTACGTCACTTTGTTTAATGGGGGCATCAGCGGTTGAAGCTGATCGGGCCCATAACCCAAAGGTCGCTGGTTCGAATCCAGCCCCCGCTACCAAAGAAAATGAGGGCGCTAGTTTTAAAAAGCTGGCGCTTTTTGTTTTAAGTAACCCCAACGTAGCGTCCGCAGCCAAAGCCTTCGCCCAGTTTGCACCATGTGCAGCTACCCGGTGTCTCATCAGCTATCATGAGCTGCGATTCGCATTTTCCGCAGAGATATTCCTCCCCGGGCTTCATGGGGCCGTCACAGGGAGGAATGGTCATGGGGCAAATCTGAATGCAGTTGCCGCATTGCTTGCAGAAATCGGGGCGGATGCCGAAGGGGAAGTCCACGTGGCGGTCCTTGCCCCGCCCAACAAAGCCAATTGCCCGGGCCTGCCAGATTTCGGTGCAGACCCGCACGCAGCGCCCACACAGAACACAATCCGAGTTGCGGAAGGGATAGCGGACTTCCTTGACCCCACAACGCAGAGCGATATCCTGAATAGCGCGTGAGTTAGGGGCCTGAGCCACCAGCAGCTCCGCCAGATTACGGCGCAATCTGCGAATTTTTTCGGTATTAGCCCTGATTACCATGCCTTCCTCCACGTTCAGGGTGCAGGAAGTGGTGACCTCGGAACGGCCGTTGACCACGTGTTCGACAATGCACAGCCGACAGGCGCCGATATCGGACAGATTGGGGACATGGCACAGGTGGGGAATGCAGATGCCGTATTCGATGGCGGCGTCAAGGACGCTGGTACCCCTGGGGGCGCGAACGGTGGCACCGTCTATGTTAACGTTGACATATTGCAGCATCTAAACACCTCGTTTGCTTAAACGACCTGAATGGCATCAAACTTGCACTCGCTGCGGCAGATGCCGCATTTCTGGCAGAGCTGGGTATCAATAACGTGGATCTCTTTTTTCTCGCCGGTGATGGCCCCATGTACGCAACTGCGCAGACAGACACCACAGCCATTGCATTTATCCGGGTCAATCCGGTAGGTAATCAGGGCCTTGCACACCCCGGCAGGGCATCTCTTTTCCTTTATGTGCGACTCGTATTCGGGGCGGAAATAGCGCAGGGTGGAAAGTACCGGATTGGGTGCTGTCTTGCCCAGCCCGCACAGGGCAGTCTGGGAAATCGTATCACCCAGCTCCTCCAGGAGGTCAAGCTGCTCCATTCGGCCGCGGCCTTCGGTGATATCGGTGATTATCTCCAGCATGCGGTCAATGCCCAGGCGGCAGGGCAGGCACTTGCCGCACGACTCGTCCTGCAGAAAGGTGAGAAAGTACTTGGCCACGTCCACCATGCAGGTCTCCTCGTCCATCACCACCATGCCGCCCGAACCGACCATGGAGCCGGCTTCGGCGAGGATGTCAAAGTCGACGGCCAGGTCGAACTTATCCAGCGGCAGGCAGCCGCCCGATGGTCCGCCGGTCTGCACCGCCTTTATCAAGTTGCCGTTGACGCCGCCGCCGCCGATATCAAACACCACCTCGCGGATGGATGTGCCCAAGGCTACTTCAACCAGACCGGTGTTCTTGATGCGGCCGGTTAGAGCCAGAATCTTGGTTCCCTTGCTACCCTTCGTCCCCTTTGATGCAAACCAGGACGACCCATTCAAGATTATGGACGGAACGTTGGCCCAAGTTTCGACGTTGTTAAGGGTGGTGGGCTGGTGATAGAGGCCATCCACCACGGTGTGGACGTCCTTAGCACGGGGTTCACCGACTTTGCCTTCTATGGAAGCCATGAGGGCGGTTGATTCTCCGCAGACGAAGGCCCCACCGCCCCGGGCGATTTCAACATCAAATGAGAAGGACGAGCCCAGTATGTTGTTGCCAAGGAGGCCGAGTTCGCGGGCCTGTTCTACAGCAATCCGGGAGTTCTTGACCGCCAGCGGGTATTCGTTGCGGACATAGATGTAACCTTTACTGGCGCCGACCGCCCGGGCGCCGACCATCATGCCTTCCAGAACCAGGTGCGGGTTACCCTCGAGTACGCACCGGTCCATATAGGCCCCCGGGTCGCCTTCGTCAGCGTTGCAGATTACGTATTTCTCGTCCCCGGGCGCTTTCATACAATCGGCCCATTTACGCCCGGTGGGGAAGCCGCCACCACCACGTCCCCGTAACCCCGCCGACTTAATCTCATTTACAATTTCCTCCGGGGCTATGCCATTAAGCACTCTGGGAAGAGCCGAATAGCCACCGGCCACGATGTAATCCTCGATAGAGCAGGGGTCAACCAGGCGGTTCTGGGATAGTATCCGCCGGTCCTGCGCCTTATAAAAGGGAATCTCAGCTTCGGTCTTAAATCTTTCGCCCGATACCGGGTCCTCATAGAGCAGCCGTTCTATCAATTCACCCTTCATCACCGTCTGGTAGACGATTTCGAAGGCGTCCTCCGGCGAGACGTGGCAGTAAAATATGTTGCCCGGCTCAATAATGATAACGGGGCCCTGCTCGCAAAAGCCGTGGCAGCCGGTGACGCACAGGCGCACGCTATCATCCAGCCCCTGGCCGGATAGCTCGTCCCTGACCGCGTCAATGACGGCCTGAGAATTGGATGTCCGGCAGCCGGTGCCCCCGCATACCATCACCGTGGTGGTGATGTTTTGCCGCTGCTCACGGAACCGCTGGCGCAGGTGCTCCAGTTCGCGGTAGCTGTTGAGCCTGGTCATAGTGAGCATCTTTTACCTCCTGGCTTCTGAGGGTTTCAATAAGCTTGCGGAGCTTAGCCGGTGTCATGTGGTGATGATAAGAGCCGTTTTCGGCAACGATAGGCCCCAGGGCGCAGGCGCCCAGGCAGTTGACGTGGTCGATGGAGAAAAGACCGTCAGGGGTCACCTCGCCCGGTTTAACCCCGAGCTGGCTGGTGGCGTGGTCGAGGAGAAGGTGGGAGCCCCGAACGTGGCAGGCGGTGCCAGCACACATGGTCAGGACATGCTTGCCAGATGGTTTTAACCGAAAGGCCTTGTAAAAGGAAGCCACCCGGTAGACTTCAATAAGCGGTACCCCCAGACCCTGGGAGACGGACTCTATGGCCTCTCTGGGAATGTAACCGTAACTTTTCTGAACGTCCTGGAGCACCTCGATGAGCTGGTTCGGTTGGCTGCGGCGTCCTTCCAGTATTTGTTCCAGAGCTTGGAGCGGCATGTTAACCTCCTTTGACCGGGAGAAAGCTTGACTACTTTCAACTTAACTGATAGGATGAGTGATGTAAATACGGAATGAATGCAGTAATATTGCCTACTAAAAATAGGCAATAAAGGAGAGGGTCATGGAAAATAAAGGGGCTTCTCCGCCTCCGGGCGAAGGTCAGCGCCCGCCTTTTCCTTCGAAAGACCTGGCCATGTTATGGCGGATACCGTTTCCTACCGAGATCGAGCCCGAAGAGGTCGGGGTGGCGCTGCGCGAGCGCATCAAGGAATTGAACTGCCTCTACGGGGTCTCCCAGCTGGCCGAGCGCAATATGTATTCCCTTGACGCTCTTCTGCAGGAACTGGTGAACTTTTTGCCCTATTCCTGGCAGTATCCGGATATTACCTGCGCCCGGATACTTTTTAAGGGAACGACCTACACCAGCGATGGTTTTAAGGTGACCAACTGGCGGCAGTCATCGCGGCTTTACATGTACCATGAGGCGGTAGGGGAGTGTGACATTTTCTACCTGGAAGAGTGCCCGCCGGCTGATGAAGGCCCTTTTCTGAAGGAGGAACGCGCTCTGCTGGATGCGGTGGCTGAGCAGATCGGCACTATTGCCACCCGGATATCAGCTGATTTGGAATTGCAGGAGACCAACCGACAGTTGACTCTGGAGCGCCAGGCCCTGCAGGAGTCCAACACCGCTATGCGGATAGTCCTGGCCCGGATTGAGCAGGAGAAAGAGGAAATCCACCAGGATATTAGAACCAATGTCGAAAAAATCCTGATGCCGATACTGCAGGCCCTGGGCTCGCAGCTACCCCCCACCCAGAAAAAATATACGGAGATGCTCCAGGCTAACCTGGAGGAAATCACCTCGCCGTTTATCAGCCATCTATCTAGTTCATATCATTCTCTGACGCCGACCGAAATAGCTATCTGCAATATGATACGAAATGGCCTACGAACCAAGGAAATAGCTCAGATAAGGGGGATATCCACCGCCACTATCAACCGACACCGGGAACATATACGGCGAAAGCTCAAGCTCACCAACAGCGAGGCAAATCTGGCGACATACTTACAATCGAGCATGTGGGAAGAAGGCGGCTGAATATTCAACGCAACTTCATGCCTGCTACCCAAAGGTCGCTGGTTTGAATCCAGCCCCCGCTACCAATTGAGATTTAAAGGGAAGCAATCGCTTCCCTTTTTTATTTGAGTAGACCCGTTTCGCGCCGTGGGGTTCCCGGGGAGATGATTTGCCCCGCTGTGCTTTCTATGGCATTATTACGATACAAGGCTTCTTCCCAAGTTACTTAAAGAATAGGAGAAATTACTTAACGGTGCCATGGCTTGTAGTAGTAATTATCGCGAGTCTTTTAGCCAATAGATTAGGCTTGCCTTTATTACCATTGGCAGAGTGGGTCGGTTACCTTATTGGCGCTTTTCTTGCCGCTCCAGGCGTGTTAATCCTAGCGCTTGGTTTGAAAGCGTCTTCGTTCAGGGTCTTAATCGGCCGTGATAAGTCTGCGCTAATTACCAGGGGTGTTTATTCTTATATCAGGCATCCTTTTTGCCTGTCCTGCATTCTCTTAGCATTTAGCGCGGCTGTCGGTTTGAGGTCTGCCGTTGGTCTGATGATTGCGGTTCTAGCCTTAGTAATCATCTACGTTCGTGCGTTATCTGAAGAGAAGGAACTGGAACGCCGATTCGGCCAAGAATATTGTGAGTATAAGTCCAAGGTTGGGATGTTTATTCCGAAGAGGAAAAGGACAAGAAGCCCAGGATAAAAAAATCAGCTAAAAGAATGTTACACTTCATCCCCCTCAAACCCAGCCCTCGCTACCAGGGTAACATTAACACAGGGGAAGCAAGCAGTTCACCATTTACCAGTTTTATAGCGTGCTATCCCCATAGCGATAAGACCAATACCAAAGCCAATAATAACTGCTGCTGGCATAAGATTAAACCCTATCCCAACGCCCACTCCAATGATAAGACACCCAACAAATATGAAACTACCTAAGCCTGATTTCTTGGAGTCTTGTGAATTTTTAGCCAATACTCTTCCTCCAGCGGTTATTGCACCTTTGAAAAATTACCTGATTACTATTTACCGTGGCTATGCTAACACGTACATTTACCAACCGTCAATCCCCCCAACCCCCGCTACCAAAGATAGCAAGCTCATATTGCCCTGTTGCTATTTGTCATATAAGAGAGCCAAAAGGCTTTATTTTTTGGATTAATATTGTTATAATGTTAATGAGCCGGTATTTCCTATTATGGAAAGTGCCCCTGGAAACAGAAGGGGGGTGATTCTCATCTCCAAAAGAATACTAATCGTTGAGGATGATCCCAGCGTACTGAGGGCAACCAGCTACATACTGGAAAAAGAAGGCTACGAGGTGATAAGCGCCCAGAACGGGCTGGAGGGGCTAAAAAAAGCCAGGGAGAATAGCCCCGACCTGCTTATCCTGGATGTTATGCTGCCGGGTATAGACGGCTTTGAAATCTGCCACAGCCTGCGGGGGGAGCCCCAGACCGCCAAGCTGCCTATTTTAATGTTTTCGGCCAAGAGTCAGGAGTCGGATAAGGCTACCGGGCTCAAAGTTGGGGCAGATGAGTATATCACCAAGCCGGTGGACCGGGAAGTGCTGCTAAATAAAGTGGCCGCCTGGCTTTCGGCCAGGGGTTCTAATTTATAGCTTAGACGGCGGCAGACTTAAATTAAGCTTCCGGTCTGCCTAGAATAGTTTCTATCGTTTCAAACATCTTGCCGAAGCCACCGGATTTGGAGAAATAATCGGTGGCGCCTACCGACAGCGCCTTGACCCGGCTGCCGTCAATGTCTACACCGGTCATCACCAGAATGGGTATCTGGGCCGTTTCCGGCTTGCGCTTTAACGCCTTCATCACTTCATAGCCGTCCATTTCCGGCATCATTATATCCAGCAGAATAAGGTCCGGAAGCTGGCTGCCCACCTTTACCAGGGCCAGTTTGCCGCTGTGAGCGATACTGGCTAAGTAACCCCGTTTGCCCAGCTGATATTTAAGCGACTTGGCCAGGTTTATATCGTCATCTACCACCAGTATCTTCTTCTGGGCATCCCGCAGTAAACCGTTCACCTTTTCAATCAGCAACTCTATCCTGAAGGGCTTGGTCAGGTAGTCATTTATGCCCAGCTTGTAGGCCCGCTCTCTGTCTTCCACTACCGAGACAATCAGTATTGGTATATTTTTGGTATCAGGGTCATTCTTGAGAACGGCGGTGACATCAAAACCGTTCATTCCGTCCATCAGCACGTCCAGGGTTATCAGGTCGGGGTGGTGTTTCCGGGCCATCTCTATCGCCTCACTGCCGCCGGCGGCCTGAATCACGCTGTGCCCCCTCTTCTTGAGTTCATGGCTTAAGAAGCGGCGGATGTTGGCTTCATCATCTACTACCAGTACTTTCTTTTTGCCGATGGCGGCCGGCTCGGTTGTCTCCTCCACCTCCCCGGCTTCCGGTACTTCCACTTCGGCGGCCTGCGCAATCGGCAGGGTGAAGAAGAAGGTGCTGCCCTTGCCCAGTTCGCTCTCCACCCAGAGCTTGCCCCCGTAATGCTCTATTATCTCTTTGCAGATGGGCAGGCCGAGGCCG
>Ga0315536_1001772_pt1 | contig 10664 bp, 8 predicted proteins | sample SalMarSW160230MG_FD_203093 | JGI IMG/M metagenome (GOLD analysis project Ga0315536, IMG submission 203093) | Salt marsh sediment microbial communities from the Plum Island Ecosystem LTER, Massachusetts, United States - Salt Marsh Sediment SW1602-30 ... | reverse complement strand
TTGAGAGAGATAGGATGTTAGAAGCTGAGAGAGCATTAAAGAGTAACTCCACAGCCAATACAGACGATGAAACTTATTTTTCTCCAGCATTAAATGATAACGATGATAAGGTTGTAATGTCCTCATTCTCTCGAAAATTACCACAACCACCCGTGCAAGCTAAAAATCAAGGATTGTTGACTTCCCAAGATCTAGAAAAGATAAAAGAAAAAGTTCTTGAAAAGGATGTTCCGGGGGAGTATGAAAGACAAAATTTAATTCTTGGTCACGCTTTATATGGTGCAACAACTAAAGTCTCTGAAGTGTTTGGAAAGGAAGTTGTTGAAATCGAGTGGGAAAAAGTAGAGAAATTACCTAAAGATATGATTGAATTAGATGATTATAAATTGAGGGTGTATCTAAATGAGAAAAAAGGAATTGTTGAAGCTGTCGAAGTTTTAAAGAAAAAAGTCTCGACGCAAAAACAAGATGATTTAGACAAACCTACCAATTCTAATAGTGGTTCTAAGTCACAGGGAAGAAGGGAGTTACCAAAAATTCCTAGCGTTAAATGAGCTTTACTTTTTATAATTCATAAAAGTCCTTTTCTTCAGTTTCATCTATGTCGAATTCTTCTAAAGGTTCATTTTCGCTCGTTTCGGTTGATTTATTTGTTTCATTGAGATTTTCTTTTTTTTCTTCCTTTATTTCACTAGGCGGGCTTGTAGATGGTACTTCTTGAATACCTTTATTTGATTCTGCCTTTTCTTTATCATATTCTTCTTCTGACTCTCTCTTTTTAGTCATCATCTTGATATTTTTCAATCCTTCAATCGCTTCTTTTCGAACTGAAGCACTTTTATCCTTTAAAGCTTTTGCTAACACATCAAGAGAATAGGGATGATGTAATTTACCTAATTCCGAAGCTGCCTCTTTTCGTACCGCTTCATCCGGATCATTCAATAGAATATAGGAAAGTAGCCCTATAATATCGTTTTCACCAAATTCTCCGATCGATGCTACTGCTGATTTCCTTACATCTGGATTTGGATCTGAAATTGCTGTATCGGCTAATGTTTTAGTCACTTCATCAGAACGACCAATAGGTGAAATTGAGCTAATGTTTGTTCCACAAAATTTGCAGAACGAATGAGTAATCTTGATTATCTTCCCACAAGCAGGACATAATCTATGAATTGAAAAATCTAACGGAGCTCGAGGAGAACTCCTTTCTTGAGGTTGAGCTTGCTCGTTTTTAATTCTGTATGGATTACTATCATATTCTCTGTATCCCATTACTTTTTACTCTCATGCTTTTTTTTTATCTTATGATCATAATAACAAAATCATTTAATTAAATTATGTAGTCCAATTATTGAATTATTGTATTATTGAAATATGAAATATAAAAGAGAAAAAAAAAAATTATGCTATAGTTATATCGTTGCACAAATATACATCCTGAACAGCATTGAGTATGGCAATACCTTCTGGAGTTGGCTTTTTAAACGCTTTTCTTCCCAAAATTAATCCCATTCCACCTGATCGCTTATTTATGACAGCAGCCTTTACAGCATCTTGAAGATCATTACCCCCAGATTCCCCACCAGAATTGATTAATCCCGCACGACCCATGTAACAATTTGTTACTTGATAGCGGTTCCATTCTAACGGGTGATCGGTTGCTAATTTTTCGTAGACTAACTTGTCGGTCTTTCCAAAATTTAGGTCTAAAAATCCTCGACTGAGGGTTGAAATTTTTTGCTTTATAATATCGGCTTCGAGCGTTACGCCAATGTGATTAGCTTGACTCTCTAAGTCATTTGCCGTGTGATAATCCTTCCCGTCCTTTATAAATTCTTCTGTATTTCTCAGATAGCACCATAATACACACACCATGCCGAGTTCATGAGCAAATTTGAACGCTTCTGAAGTTTCTTGTATCTGGCGTCGAGAATTCTGGGAACCAAAATAAATTGTAGATCCAACTCCAACGGCTCCCATGCCCCAAGCTTGTTCTACACTAGCAAACATTGTTTGATCTGATATCTCTGGTTTTGTTAATATTTCATTATGGTTTAGCTTGACGATAAATGGCAATTTACGTGCATATCGCCTGCTGACTGATCCGAGCACTCCTAATGTTGATGCTACGGCATTGCATCCGCCGTCTATGGCTAATTTAATGATGTTTTCGGGATCAAAATATCGTGGATTGCGAGCAAAACTGGCGGAAGCAGTGTGTTCAATTCCTTGATCTACTGGAAGTATGGAAATATAACCAGTTTTGGCTAATCTCCCTCTTTGGTTAAATATTCTTTCCATGTTATTAAGCATCAAATTGTTACGATCACTGTGCTCAATGATTCTTTCAATGAAATCCGGTCCAGGTAGGTGGATCATTTCTTTGGGAATACCTGTACAAATATGGTTTAACAGATCATCTGCTTCTGCTCCAAGCAGATTTTTTATTTCTTTGAAATCCAATTTTTTTCATTACTCCTTTTGAATAAAAAATTTTTATGAAATATAATGAATATATTCATTTTTAATATTCATTTTTATGAAATATAAAATATATTTTTATGAAATATAGTCTAAAAGTTTTTTTCAAAATCAGAATTTACTCTCTTAGAGCCTTTTAGAAGGTTTTAAAACGTAATATAATGTATAGAAATTATTTAAAATAAGAATTTCACCCATAAATAAAGAAAAATAAAGGAGATTATGAAATGGTTGATCATGGAACTTACCTAAAAGCAGTGAACCATCCCGTACGTAAAGCGATGCTGCAAATCATTGATGAGTCGAAAAGAATTTCTAAAACCGAACTTTTGAACAAGTTAAAAGAAAATAAAGTCATAACAAAAGACGATATGTTTGATTATAACATGAATTTCTTGCTGCAAACTGATTGTGTTAAGAAAGTTAATCTTGAAAATAATATCATAGAATATGAACTCTTACCAGCAGGAAAAGTAATTGAAAAATATTAATTCTCTTTTTCTTTTTCATAATTAAAAGATTAGTTATAAATCCATTTTTCTTCTATCATGCCAGATGAATCCGATTTTAAAGATTTTAAGAGTATCGAAGAATTTGAAAAAACAGTAGAAGGGAGCAAGTATTTTCATGATCTGTATTTAAAAGCGGTCAATCACCCCGTTAGACGTGAGATTTTAACACTGCTAAGTAGAAATGATGGGCTTACAAAAAAAATCTTGATTGATCAGTTACTTGAGAGAGGTTTAATCAGTGATGAAAACACGTTTAAATACAACATTGATTACTTGATTAAAGCATTATGTATTCAGTTAAAGCGAGACGAAGATTCTGGTGAAAATTTGTATTACATAACCCAAGAAGGTAAGGTAATAGATTATTTGAATAAATAAGGAACTCATTTAAGAAATTTGAATATCTTTTCCTTGCCATGAAATATATCATTCTTATTTTCTCCAGTTAAACGCCGAATATTCATGACTTTTGAAGGAGCAAAGTATTCAAAGTCAAATTTAACATCATCTCCCGCGTTTTTACCAGGAATGGGCATTAATCTGGCGGTTAGCGGTTTATTAAGTCTTACCGAAATCGTACACATGTCTAATAAAATATAAAATAATTCCTGTTCTGTGATATCACCGGGTAATGGCACACAATCTAAACCTGTCCCACACATGGTTGAATACAATAACAAGGTATCCAAATTAAACTTGTTTTCTGAAAGACTTTTGGAAATTGTATAATCCTCAAGTACCGAAGGCATGAATCCAGAGAATCCAATAACTTTTTCTTTTTTGGGTATCGCATTCCTTATCAAGGCAACTCCCAAAAGGGATCCTGGAGCACCGAAATATTCGTAATTTAACTTTTCAAAGGCAGTTCCAATACTCTTGGAAACAGTCGGATATGGTGCTGGGGAGAAATCCATGCCATGAAAATCAAGTCTATATTTAGTCCCAATATCTTCCGTAACTTTCATTATCATGTCATAAATCTCATTGAAACGATTTTTCAAATTTATTTGAGCGTCAGTTATGTTCTTTGATTGTTCAAACACGTTAACCACTTCATCCGCCATTTCTAATGCGATTGAAAATGCTGGGTTTTCCTTTAAATGATAAGATGCAGGAAAAAAAGGCGTATCTTCTTTTACATTGGAACTTACACAAAATTGCAAGTTTTTGAATGGATCCGGATTAGAAAGCTTTTTAATAATTTTAGCTCCTGATTTTAATGCTGAAAGATTAATTCCATGTTGAGAAGAAGCCGCGGGTAATGAGGTAAAGAATTTCTCCCTTCTAATTATAAAACTGGGAACCTCTGCTAATAGCAATTTTTCATAAATTCCAAATTTTTCAATGTATTGATCAGCAGCTAAAACAGAGCAACAAGCAAAATAATCAAAACCAAAGTTACTAATCAAATATTCTAAAAGACTGAATTGTTCATGTAAAGATAAAATTGTCTGGTTTAAATTCTGCTCAATTAATTGATGTTCATACGAAATTAAAGGTTGAGAACAAAATCTCCTGGTTTGAACTTCGATGCCTAAAGATTTGAAGCGCTCAGTTAATTCGCGATTGAAGTTACTGAATCCAGGTAATTTTTCTCGCAAAAATCTTTCGAGATTGATGTTTTGACTTAATATAGGTATTTTCTGTCCAATCGTAATAGCTCTAATTTTCATGTTTATCATTTTTCAGTTTATTTTTCCTTAATAAAGAGAGAAAGGCTCTCTTTAAAGCAGTTCTTTTATATTTCATCTAATTTTGCAGATGATTTTAAAGCTTTTTGTTTCATTGCACTTCTCTTGTATTCTCCCGGTTTAATCGGTCCTAATTCCTCAAGTTGTTCCTTAAATTCAGCAATTACTTGAGCATAACGTTCACCTTCACCAGCAGAGATACTCGTTATTTTTAAACGATTTTCATTAATGCCCGCTTGCATTAGCATCTCTCTCATGCTTTCATACCTCGTTCTGGCTCGTATAAACCCAGTATCATAATGGCAATCTTGTTCGTGACAACCCGCAATTAAGACTCCATCAGCTCCTTGGAGTAATGTTTCAAAGACTATTGATGGATTGAGCATGGCAGTACACATAACTCTGATAGATCTCACATTAGAAGGGTATGTTATTTTACTTGTTCCTGCTAAATCAGCTCCCATATATGAACACCAATTACATAAGAATGCTATTATGATCGGATGTTCGCTCTTTCCTTGACTCAAAATTGCTTTAGTTTGTGCAGAAATTTGTTCTTTCCTAAACCCTGGAATGTATAATGCATCCTCCGGACACATTGCTGCACAAGCACCACACCCAGTACAATTGGCTTGCGTGAGCGTGAGCTTTTCCTTACTGATTTTTATTGCATTGAAATTGCAAATATTCTCACACAACCTACAGAGGGTGCATTTCTGTTTATCAAAATAAGCGATATGAGGATTTAATTCCACTTTCCCTCTTGATAATAGTGCGATGGCTTTTGCAGCGGCACTTTCTGCATGTGCAATACTATTAGGAATATCTTTCGGTCCTTGGATAACTCCTGCTAAAAAAATGCCATTTACTGAGGTTTCGGAAGGATGGACCTTCAAGTGTTTTTCGAGGAGGAATCCGTTTTTTTCCAATGAAATATTTAATTTCTGGCTTAACTCAGCAGTTCCTTCAGCAGGTTCAATGCCAACAGCCAGTACGACTAAATCTGATTTATTTTCGAAAAGTGCATCTTCGATTATATCTTCACCCTTTACTATTAAATCGTTAGAGGTGTCACACTTCTTTATTGAAGCAATACTACTTTTAATAAATCGCACTCCAAACGTCTCCCGAGCACGATTATAAAATTCTTCGCAATTTTTACCTACAGCTCTTATATCATTGAAATAAATATTTATTTCTGTATCTGGATTCTCCTTTTTAATCAAGATTGCTTGCTTAATTGCTCCATTACAGCATACTTGGCTACAATATTCTCGCCCAATCGCCTTGTTCCTTGAACCTACACATAGAATGAAAGAAACTTTTTTAGGAGGCAATCCCGTTGAAGGAACTACAACCTTACCCCTTGTTGGACCATCATTATTTAATAATCGCTCCATCTGCATTGTGGTAATAACGTCAGAATATTTTTGAAACCTTAATTCTCCTAAAATACTTGGATCAAATGTTTTAAATCCTGTTGCAACAATAACTGACCCAATTTCGATACTGATATTTTGTGAAGTTTGTTCAAAATCAATGGCATCTCTGTCGCAAGCTAATGCACAAGCTTTACACCCTATACAATATTCTTCTAATATATTTGGAAATAAAGGAATAGCCTGAGGATAGGGAATATCTATCGCTTTCCTTGGAAAAAAAGTATTATCTATGTCTATTGGGCAAACTTCTCGACAAATATCAACGCATCCCACGCAATTTTCTTCTATAATAAATCTAGGATTTTTTTTGATGGAGGCTTTAAAGTTTCCAACGTACCCTTCAAGTGATTCAAGTTCGCTGTAAGTTAATAATTCAATTTTAGGATGATCTTTAATTTCTGACATTAAAGGGCCAAGGATACAAATGCTACAATCCAAGGTCGGAAAAGTTTTATCAAACAACGCCATGTGACCCCCTATCGTTGCATCTCGTTCCAGTAAATAAACTTTATATCCCGCATCTGCAATTACCATTGCTGCCTTGATTCCTGCTATACCTCCTCCGATTATTAAGGAGGACTTAGTAACGGGGGCATATTGAACTTCTAATGGTTCTAGTAATTTTACTTCTTCAATTGCCATTTTAATTTGATCAATTGCCTTAATTGTGGCATTTTTTGGCTGATTTGGATGTACCCAGGAATTTTGTTCTCTTATATTAGCAAAAGATATTAAAAATTTATTGATACCTGCCTTTTCAATCGTCTTTTGAAATAAAGATCCGTGTAATTTAAATGAACACGCTGCGATAACCACCCTGTCAATTCCCTTTTCTTTTATTTCATCGCTAATCTTGTTTACTCCCAATTCTGAACATAGATATTGATCCCCCAATACCTCAATTTCCGGATAATTTTTTTTAAAATGTTCTTCAACTCTTTTCGTGTCTATCGTGCCAGAAATATTCTTTCCACAATTACAGATGAATAACCCTACTTTCATAAATGGTGTCCTCTAAATTTGAAGATCTCTAATAAAAATATAGTAATTTGAAGTTATTAATCATTATTTATTTTTAATAACCAATCATAGATAATGTTAATTCTTACAGATGATATGGGCTTTTAATTATTGTGAGATATTAATAATCGCAGAATTAAATGATCCTGAAAAATGAGATTTTTCTGGGGTTTGTGGGGTAAAAAGGTTTACATTTAAGTTCCTGTTGAATCCAAAAGGAGATCCTGAATATATTAATGCGACACCAGGTTTCAGTTCAGATTTTTCGCTTAAAATATATTTAGATTCACCATATCTATTTGATACTGTGACTTCTTTATTAACTTGAAGATTTAGCCGTTCAATATCAGAAGGATGCAGATATATCTTTTCGAATTGGTTGAGATAACTTGAGTTTATTTGTCCAAACTGTGAATGAATGAATTGAATGTGTGAAGGAGAAATGAGATAAAATCGATTGAAATCTTTTGAAAAGGTTTCAAAGTCTAAAAAATCCTCAGTTAAAAGGTCTAGATCGAAATTTAGATTAAATGGTTTATTTAGAAAGGGTACTTCTTCAATAGGAACTTCATCTATTTCAAATAGAAGGTGATATCCTTTTTCTTCAATATCCTTTTTCATTTTTTGGGGAAGCAAATTGATGCTTTTTTGCAAGATGGTTTTTTGACTTTCTTGAAATTCCAAAGCATCCTCCCAACCTGTTTTATAGGCTAATTTTTGAAAAAATTCATAGTTTGTTAAACAATTTGGATAAGGACATGGTCCTGCTTCATTAATGGATGCTCCAGGAATATAATAGGGAGTATATAAATCGTCATTTTCGACGTCACATTTAGCAGGAATTACTATATCGGCATATTTTGAAGTTTGATTAAGAAACATATCAATAACGACAACAAACATGTCATCTCGAGAGAGAGATCTTCTTACTAAATTTTGGTTCGGAAGAGAACTTGCTGGATTAAAATTATAAATGAAAACCATTTTATATTTTGGGGAATTTAGTGCCCATCCTAAATCTATTAACATGATCTTATTATTTCCTTGAATCGATGGATTATTAGTTATGTATTGGATAATAGGGTTAATGAACAATTTATTAAAATCACTCTGGGAATAAATTAAACCCGTTCCTGGATTCCGAAAATTACCCAAAATTATTTGCAAGAGAGCGATTAGTTGTATGGTATCTCCGCCATTATAATATTTTTGGATCCCAAATCCTACATTAAAGATAGTTTCATGTTTATATTGAATAAGCAAATCAACCACTTCATTCAAGCTATTGGGATCTATTCCCGTTTTCTGGATGGCTTTATCTATCTCAAGTTTACTAATTTTTGATAATAGATCATCGGGGACATCAATAAAGTCAGACACAAATTCTGCGTCATGACCATTCTTTTTAATTATTAGACTTAATAGTAGTTTAGCAACAAGATATTCTGTACCAGGGTAAGGTTGAATGGAAATGTGAGCTTCTTGGGACAATTTATGATTTCTTGAATCAATTACGATCAATATTGAACCATTTTTCATCGATTTTTTTATTAGACTATAAGCATGAATATTGGTTTCTGGCAAGTTACTTCCCCAAATGACAATCAGCTTAGCGGCTTTACTCATCAATTGAAAGGGATTAGTTGTAGAATATGTGCCTAACATCCTTTCAAGAGCGTCACATCCTCCTTCATTGCAAATACCTCCAGTAGTAATGGTTGCACCTAATTTATTAAAAAATCTTAATGGTGCTAATCTCGATAAGAGTCCATTATTTCCAGAGCTGTATGCGGCGACGATTGATTCTGGACCATGGGAATTCTTTACGAGATCAATTTTCTCTGCGATAATATTTAGGGCATCTTGTAAACTAATGGGGTGGAATTCATTTCTACCCTTGGTACCCACGTGTTTTAACGGCTCTATTATTCTTTCAGGATGATATACTAGTTTCTCTCTATTATTCAGTTTAGAACAAAGAAATCCTTGTGTAAAAGGATGATCCTTTGATGGGATTGCACCCTGAAATTTAAATACATCAGCATTATCATCCCATTCTCCATGAAAAACGCAAGATCCATAGCAATCTTTTGAACAAGTTCCAAATCGTCTTATTATCTTATCCACCGGTAATTTATATAAATTATAATTTAGTTTCTTTTTCTTTCTCAACGAAATTTTTTGGTAGAAAAGGGTAAACCTTGTAAATGTCGAAATCATACTTTCGCATTTCAAGAAAATAGTTTTTCTCAATCAAGTATTCCTCGTTAGCCCAAGCTAATATTTGTTCAGCAGAATAAAATTGTCCTTTATTATCCAAAGATTCTCTCAACCCGGGACATTTTTTAGAATAATTCACGTAGTTCTTAGGACTTGATACCAAAATTTGCCAGAATGGAAAGCACCTGCATTGAAAAGGTCTATGTAAATGCACTTGGCACTGGTTATCTACTAAAAAAGAACACCTTTCATCATCACCTGTGAATTTGAAACCGAGAGTTTTGAATTTATATGTCTTTCCCCTCTCAACCTTAGGCTCTTTCCAGTAAAAAGAATTATCTATAGCTTTTAAGTATTTTACTGCAAATTTCCTTAACCCGGAATTTCCTTTTAAACCCAAGTGTTGTACTAATCGAAGTATGTCTTCCAAATATAAATATACTTCCCCTTCATCGAATCCCCTACAACAAGCGCCACACATTTGACAGGAGAATTCTATGCCCTTTTCAAGAGTTTTCGAGAGTTTTATTTCCGGAGTAGTCACGTTTTATTTAAAGAGATTTTTATTATAGTAATGGTTTATAATATGGATATTTTCAATATAAATTTAAATATTAATTAGATGTTTCAAAATATTATTGAAGGAGTTTACTTATTTGAATAATAATATGAACAATAGAAGGAATTCAATCTCTATTTCAGCATTCGAAAGTGAACTGGATGAGTTAGAACAGAGCTTCAGTCAAAAATCAATTCAAGATACTCCAGCATATCAATCGTGGAAAGAGACCTTTATTCAAATATATAGCGAAAAAGCTATTAACCTTAGATTTTATATAATTTTGTCATTATTTTTTTTTATTGGGCGGGTAAAATTATTAAAGAGAAGTGAAAAAACCTCTAATCTAGTCATTGATACTACCATTTTTCAATTAAATTTTGAAGAAAAAATACTCTTAACAAAAAAAGTGGGAGATATCTCATTAGTTTATTATTATTCACCTCTCGTGGATAGAATTGATATTCATGAGATAACTTTGTATTCTAAAATTCTTAATAATATTTTCATTAAATTAGAGGAAATTAATATTCCCCTTATTTATCAATTCGATTATTTAATCCAAAATTTAATTTCCTCATATATACGTCATGGATCAGGTGAATTTTATACACCCCCCTTTCTAGTTAAAAAAATGGTTAATGAATCCTATAAGCTAGGAGAATGCGTTTTAGATCCAAGCTGTGGTAGTGGAAATTTTTTGATCGAGATAATAAATAAAATTCTCAAGTCAAAC
>Ga0315536_1001771_pt1 | contig 10668 bp, 9 predicted proteins | sample SalMarSW160230MG_FD_203093 | JGI IMG/M metagenome (GOLD analysis project Ga0315536, IMG submission 203093) | Salt marsh sediment microbial communities from the Plum Island Ecosystem LTER, Massachusetts, United States - Salt Marsh Sediment SW1602-30 ... | reverse complement strand
TGATCACCATAACGGGTTTAACGCGTGTAAATAATTGGACTAATTGTCGGAGGTCGTCGGCATCCACCTGAGCGGTTTTAATTGTATTGCCGCCAACGGTCTCAGCAATGCGATCACATTTCGATTTGGTGCGGCTCGCCAGGGTGATCTCGGTGAACACCTCTGGGACTTGGGCCACCTTATGGGCGACAACGGTTCCTACCCCTCCTGCCCCTATGATCAGTACCTTGGCCATCATCAATCAGTTTTTCCAGTGGTCTGAGAACCTTGTCCTGTGCTCGATGATCTGGATGATCAGATCGTACACTGCCGCGACTACTACCGTACCCCCTTCATACAGGTTAAAAAAGTGAAAGACCGGATTGACGGTTTTTGGGCTTCGATTCAAAAATTGGGGGGGGAAGAAATCCAGAGTATGGTAGCTTCATCGGAGCTGGCATTCTCCAGCCAATGCTCTCTTTCCGCCCAGATATAAAAACACTCCCCCTTCGTGAGTTTCAAGATTTCCTTGCCGAATCGGAGGCTTATCGTACCCTGAAGGACATACCCGAACTCTTCTCCTGCATGGGGTCTCTCTTTGGGGGTGGCCTGACCCTGACGCAGGGTAAGGAGGATAGGCTCGAGGCGCCGATTGGTCGAGCCTGGAACCATGAGCTCAAATCGCTCGATCCCTTCCTTTTCGATCGTCACCCGATCCTCTTGTCGGTAGACGATCTTTGCCTCAACGGTCCCCCGAAAGAACTCAGAGATGTCTTCGTCAAGGGCATCGAGGATTTGGACCAGACTGTCCAAGGAGATAGAGGTCAGGTCCCTTTCGATCTGAGAAATGAACCCCTTGGTCAAGTTGGCCCGCTCGGCGAGCTCCTCCTGAGTTAAATTGCTCAACTGCCTGAGATTTCGAATCCGTTCGCCGATCTTCATTCGCGTCGAGGAACACTATAGAAAGAAATTCGTTTAATAAAATAAACTAAGACCATTATAAACAGACCATAAAATTTGTCAAGCCTTTTAAAACCGAGGAGATATCGCGTGGTTTATCCCCTTATTGATTGCAATAATATTATTTTTTAATGTACAATGACCCTGGCTTTTCATAAGGTATGACGGAGCATCTCTCCGTGGATAGTTAGCCGTTGATAATCTATAGAGGTCTTCGAATCAAACAATGTCGAAAAGAAGCGTAGTATACAAAGATGCCGGCGTGGATATCGAGGCGGGGGAACGGTTCGTGCAATTGATAAAACCCCTGGCCCAGCGCACCTTCACCCCCGGGGTACGGGAAGCGATAGGGGGGTTTGCCGCCCTTTTCACCCCGGACCTCTCGGCCTACAGATCTCCGGTATTGGTCGCCGCCACCGATGGAGTGGGAACAAAATTGAAGGTGGCCTCGCTAATGGGGCGTTTCGACACCATCGGCATCGACTTGGTGGCCATGTGCGTCAATGACCTGGTGGTGACGGGGGCTACCCCCCTCTTCTTCCTCGATTACCTTGCCACCACCCACCTCGACCTCGAGCAGGGGGCTGAGATCATCAAGGGGGTATCCCAAGGATGTCTGGAAGCGGGGTGCGCCCTCGTGGGTGGGGAGACGGCAGAGATGCCCGGTTTTTATCACGAGGGGGATGTTGAGATGGCCGGTTTTGCCGTCGGGGTGGTGGATGAGGAAAAGATCGTCGACGGCTCCACCATCCTCCCCGGAGATACCATCATCGGCCTCGCCTCACGTGGCCTGCACAGCAACGGCTACTCGTTGGCCAGACGGCTCGTCTTAGAAGAGCTGAAAATGGACCTTGCCGATACGGTCGCCGGCTTGACGGTCTCGCTGGGGGAAGAACTCTTGCGACCGACGCGCATCTATGTCAAGACGCTCCTCTCCCTCATGCAGTCCTATCAGATTAAGGGTATGGCCCATATCACCGGCGGCGGGTTGCCGGGGAACATCATACGGATCCTTCCCCCTGGCAGCAAGGCGGTGATCGAAAAGGGGACGTGGGAGGTACCGCCCATCTTTGCGGTGATAGAAAGAGGAGGGGTCCCCCAGGAAGAGATGTGGAGGACCTTTAATAATGGAATTGGGATGGCCTTGGTGGTGGATCCTTCAGTAGCCGAGGAGGTCGCACACGAGGCCCGGCAGTTGGGTGAAGAGGCCTTTATGATCGGCGAGATAATCGCTGGAGAAGGGGTGGAGATTGTATCGGGTGAAGACAAAAAATAAGACCATGATTTCCTGGGAACAAAAAAGAGGGGGTTTTTCGTATAAAAACGTGGTGGAAATGCCGTGAGGGATGATTGCAGGGATTTAAACGGTAAAAAGATCCTCTTCGTTCGTCTGAGTTCCCTCGGAGATTTGATCCTCACCCTCCCCACCTTGAAGGCCATCAAGGACCGATATCCCCACGCCTACATAGCATGGCTGGTGCAGGAAGCCTTTCAAGACGTCCTCAGCGGCAACCCCTATCTCGATGAGATTATCCCGGTCGATCTCCTGTCGGTGACCGACAAATATGCCACCCCTACCACGTGGCTACGGGCCGGGGGCAGGTTGTTCCGCAATCTCACAAAGGCGTTCCGTATTTTTCGCGAGAGGAAATTCGACGTGGTCCTGGAATTCCAGGCCCTCTTTAAGAGCGCTATCTTCGCCTCATTGAACCGGGGGGCTGAGCGGTACGGCTTTAAAAACGGCCGGGAGCTGAGCCGACTCTTCTACAACCGTCCCATCTTTGTGCGGGATAAGACACACCATGCCGTTGAGAACTACCTGCACTTCGCCCGCCATTTCGGCTGTTCGCCCCAAAAGGCCGAGTTCCTCATCTCTATACCGCCGGAGGATGAAGATTATATCGACAATCTCCTCCTCCGCGAGGGGATCAAGCCGGAGGATTTTGTCGTCTTTGTCAGCGCCACGGCCCGTTGGCACAGCAAGTTTTGGGATCAAGGGGCCTTTGCCCGACTCTGCGATGAACTGGCCCGCCGCTACGGCGCAAAACTCGTCTTCTCCGGCCTCCCCTCGGAGAGAGATTATCTGCAGGGGATCACAACACTCATGCAAGAGGACGCCCTTATCCTTGCGGGCAGGACCACCATTAAACAGTTTCTTGCCTTGATGAAACGTTCACGCCTCTACGTCGGGGTGGACAGCGGATCTATGCATGCCGCTGCCGCCTTCGGGGTACCGGTGGTTGCCCTCTTTGGTCCGTCCAACCCCCGCTGGATCGGACCCTATGGCCAAGAGCAGGGGATCGTCACGGTCGATCTGCCCTGTGCGCCCTGCAATAAACGTGAGTGTGCTGACAGAAGTTGTATGCTCAGCATAACCCCCGAAATGGTCTTGGAGAAGGTAAGAGAACTCGCCCTATAGGGTTTGACCCTGCGCCTGCGATCTTGTTCCCGAAAGCCTGTGATACTTGCGGAGGACTTTGTTGGCGTACTGAGTGGGCAATGGCATCCCCAGTTCTATCCTCTCACGTATATAGGTAGGTCCGAAGTTGTAGGCGGCAAGGGCCACCTTGAGATCCCGAAATTGTAGGATGAGTTGGGAGAGGTAGTAGAGGCCCAACCGGATGTTCACCTGGGGATCGTAAATGATCGCCTCCCTATCCCAGGCGATCCCTACCTCTTGGGCGAGGGCCTTTGCGACATGGGGACGCAGTTGCATCAAGCCTTTGGCCCCCTTGGGGGAGGTAGCCCTGCTGTAGAAAGAGCTCTCCACCATGATCAGGGCGAGCACTAATTGCGGATCGCACTCGTATTTCTGAGATTCGGCACAGATAAGCCCTGCCACTTGTGCCTCCTCTTGATCGGTGAGACCGGTCTGAAACTCTTGGATAAAACGATAGATCTCGCCCTTGATGGAGGGATCGAATTCCAAATACACGACATCCCAATAGCCTGTAGAAACCATTTTTCCCTGGCATCCCTCATACAGCATATAGGTTGCGGGGAAATAACAAACTAGTAAGATAAGGGGTAACGTAACGAGGAATTTAACTACGGACTTCCAAGGTAGGATCTTCTTGATGGAGAGGAGGTGTCTGCCTCGCGCTAAACATGAATCGACCAATAGAATCCTCCTTTACATGTACGTAATTCATGCGCTTAATATAATTTATTTGAAATAAAATGTCAAGGTTTTTATTGCTTGGAGTAGCGTATCATATTTTGAGTCCAGGGAAAAAAGGATACCACCTTAGTAGGGGAGCCGATCAGCGCTACGGCGGTATCTCGGGTAGCCAAAGGTTTAGATCAAGCAGTGGGGGCCTTTCATCGTATACCGTTGCAGCGTTGCTGGGCGCACAAGGTCCGCAATATCTTAGACTACGTGCATAGAGGGGATACCATGTACCCTCTCAGACTCCCAGCCTTCATTTTTGTTATTGACTTACGTCCAATTAATTGATATTTTTTATCACGGTGTAGGGTGAGGGATATGATGAGTGCAAAGAGGTTATTTCTTTGTCTGCTCCTGTGGGGGATGGTGGTGTGTCCCATCGTCCATGCCCAGGAGACCGACGTTTCAGTTCTTAAAGAAAAGATCCTCAACCTTCAAAATATGTACCCCCTCGGCATTCGGGCCCTTATTGCCTGCTCCACGGTGACGGATTATGGGTCCTATGACCCCTTGCCCGACAACAAGGTGAAGGCCGGAGACGTTATCTTTTTTTATTTTGAACCCCAAAATCCCTCCACCAATAAGGGAGAAGAGAAATATGAGATTTGGCTCACCCTGGATACGGTCATTCTCAGCGAGCAGCAACAAGAGGTATTCAAGAAAGAGAACGCCGTCGAGATGCATTACCAAACCAGTTCACCCCGTCTCGACATCTACGGAGTTTATCAACTGACCTTCGCCGAAGTTCCCCCAGGGAATTATATCTTCAAGGCGATCTTGCACGATAAGATAAAAGGTGAGTCAACCTCAGCGACATGGGCCTTTGAGATGATGAAGTGACAATTTTTGTCCACAACAGGGACGCGGTAGGGCGTGCTGGAACTGCGATATCATTCATTCTCTCCCCCCTCTTCTTTTAACCCCTTGTTTTAAAAGGAAATCTATGCTTCTCGCTTTTATTGTCCTTTTTGCTGAAAATTGGCACCCAAAATGCTTTATTAAGGTACTAGAGTTTGGTTGAGTGGAGATAACCTTGAGCGACGAGCAAGAGGCACGGTATAAGGTTGTCTTTTTAGGGCCGGTTCAGAACGACCTCGCCAATGTGAACAAGTTGGCAGAAGGGCTGAAGGACCGCTTTAAGCTCACCGACGAGGCCGTTACCAGGCTGATGCGGATGGCCCCCATCGCGATCAAGAAAGGGGCCACCTTCTCAGAGGCCCAGAAATACAAAGAGTTTCTGGAGGCCATCGGGGCCAAGGTGCAGATAGAGGCTGTTGAGGAGGTACAAGAAGAACCGCAGCAAACAGGGGAATCTCCCCCGCCTCTTGATGGAGAACCCCAGGCCGCAGCAGGTAACGAGGAAACCGCTCCTTTTTCCCTTGAGACGGCTTTCCCCCAGCGCGAGGAGCCACAAGCAGAAGGCGAAGATTCCTCCCCGCTCGATCGAGAGCCTCAGATTATCCCTGTTAAGACAAAAGCTCCCCCTTCGTCAGCGGAGTCAACTATATCGTCTTCAACGAAGGCAAAGGCGGGGGCACAAATGGTCACCTGTCCGCAGTGTGGGTATGTGCAGGAGCAGACGGATGAGTGCATCAAGTGCGGCGTGGTCATCTCCAAATTTCTCAAATATCTTGAAGCAGTCAAACCGGTGGAAGGTGAAGGTGCTTCCCCTGCTGCAGTCGCCTCCCCTGGTGCTGTCGCTTCCCCTGCGGCAGAGGGCCCCCAGGCTCAAAGAGACATCGGCATCCCCCTTGAGGAAGCGTCAGGTTCCACCCCGTGGGAAGATATTGCCAGCCTTGGTTTTTTCACCGCCTTTTTCAGGACCGCGCAAGAGGTCTTCAACACCCCCGATATTTTCTTTCGAAGAATGCCTGTAAACCATGGGATACTCAACCCCCTTCTCTATGGAATCATTGCAGGTTATATAGGGGCACTTATAACCTCGTTTTGGCAATATGCTTTTAGTGGCATGTTTGGTGGAGGCCTCAATTTTTCTGCTGTTTCATCGGTTATTTTTCACGCTTTTATTCTCCCTATTCTCATTATTATTATCCTCTTTGTGGGCAGTATAATAATTCATATTTCAGTCATGATATTCGGAGGAAAAAGGGGGTTTGAGGCCACTTTTCGAGTGTTGTCATTTTCCAACAGTATCCAGTTAGTCTCTGTGGTGCCTCTGTTTGGCGCTCTCTATGCCCTTATCTTCTATCCGGTACTGATAGTAGTTGGCCTCAAGGAGACTCATCGGATCACGATGGGAAGATCAGCCTTGGCGGTATTTGTTTCTCTCATTATTGGGCTATTAATCATTGGTGGGATCGTTTTATTGCTTTTGATGACGATTTTCGCCACATTCATGGGTTCAATGATGCCTCAACAGCCATCCCCTGGCTTTTAACTATCATTGCAGAGCTATTTTGGAATTTTTGCTACTGTATTGTGGGTTATAGGATTGAGATGATTTTAGCCTGAGGTGTGCACCCTCGAGAGCCCCGTTTTCAACGATGACCCTTGATACGGGGAGTTTTTTAATTTAGTCTTCTAAGAGGTCAGGGAGGATATCGACAAGAAACTTTCTGTCGACTTCCCACACCCCCTTCATCAATTCCCTGACCTTTCCCCACGGAACGGTGGGATCCTTTATCTCTTGAGTCAAGCGCTGCAGGAGGGCCTTTTTCCCCTTTACCCTTAACAGCTCCTCCATGGTTTTTTGGACCTTGCGCATTTGTACAGTGGGGTCCTTTATCTGTTCTTCCAATTGCTCGATGAGTTCCTCGAGTCTCTCCTCTTCGCTTCTGACGCTGATGCCTTCCAAGGCCTGTTCGAGGGTAGCCTGGACCAACTCTAGGTCTTTTTTATCCTTTTCTAACTCGAGGAGCAGTCCTTCGATATCCTTTTCGCGCTTCCGCTCACCCACCTCCTTGGTTGCCTTGGTTGGCACCTGCGGAGGGGGTTCGGGTGGCACCTGCGGGGTTGCCTCTGGAGGTATCGCCGGGGGTGCTTCTGGAGTTGTCTGTTTATCCGCAGGTATAGCTTCCTTTTTACTTACGGTACTGATGAACTCCTCTTCACCTATTCCCGCTCCGTCCTCGCCGAGGAGATGAGACACCTCCAGGGCTTCGTCGAGTATGGTTCGCGCCCGCTCCAGGTCCATCTTGAAAACGGCCTTGCCCTTCCCCCTGATATCATGCTCCTCTTCCCACATCCGATCCCCGCGGCGCTTAGAACCTACCTCGTCAAACTTCATGAGGATGGGGGAGCCTTCGCCATAAATCGCCTTGAGGGTGGACCTCGCCGCTTGCTTCCATTCTTGAAACTTGGGATGTTGGTGGTCGATCCCCTCATGCTTCAGGGTGTCGATCTCATCCTTGAGCCTTTCGAGTTTCTGCCTGTCTTTTGCTCTCGCCATGCTCAGTGCTTAAAGGCCCTTTGGCCGGTGAAGACCATGGTGACCTGCGGATCTGCCTCGTTACAGGCCTCAATGGACTCGAAGTCCCGATCTGATCCCCCGGGGTGGACGATACCTGTTACCCCTTCTTTGATCCCGACATCCACCCCGTCGCGGAAGGGGAAGAAGGCATCGGAGATCATAGTGGCCCCTTTGATCCCTCCCCGTTCTTCTTTTACCTGCTGATCGATCTCTTCTTTTTGCGCGCCTTCCCTCTTCCCCGCTTCGATCTCTTGTTCCAATTGTTTGTACGGAATCCCGTATTGCCGGAAACAGAGGGCGTCGGCATACTTGGTATAGGCCTTGAAAACGGCGATCTCCGCCACCCCCACCCGATCCTGCTCACCGGTCCCGATGCCTACGGTGACCCCATTCTTTACATACAGTACGGAATTGGAGGTCACCCCCTGCTCCACGCACCAGCCAAAGAGCATGTCCTCGTATTCGGCATCGGTGGGGGGCCTGACGATCCGGTACTCCTTGTCGTGATGGAAGGCGACAGCCGGTTTGAAGTCCTCTGGGGACGCAATGGCATTGATAGGTGACTGCTGGACGATGATCCCCCCATCGCTGAGGGATTTGAAATCGACAAATCTGAGGGTCCGATACCGCTCCAAGCCCTCCATACGCCCTATTTTGATAATCCTGAGGTTCTTTCTCTTTTTTAAGATTTCCAGGGTCCCTTCTTCGTAGTCGGGGGCTACCACCACCTCCAGGTAGTTTTGGCTCATTAACTCGGCAGAAGCCTTGTCAATGGGGCGATTGAAGGCCGCGCATCCCCCAAAGGCGGCGATCCGATCGGCCATATTGGCCTTGTCGTAGGTCTCGGCGAGGGTCTCCCCGTACGCCACGCCGCAGGGGTTGTTGTGCTTCAGAATGGAGACCGCTGGTTTCTTGGTAAGGAATTTTATGATATTCAGGGCATTGTCGGCATCGGTCAGATTGGTCTTGCCCGGGTGTTTACCCGACTGCAGCATATCATCCTCGGTGATGGCACTGACCAGACCGTTGCCCGATTTGATGAACTGACACGCGCCCAGGACCAGATTCCCATTGACCAGCTCATAGAGGGCTGCTTCTTGACCGGGGTTCTCGCCATACCTGAGCCCCTTTTCAATGAGTTCCCCGTTCCCCTCATCGGGGATCTTCCAGGTACGTTTGCGATAGACGAGGGTTTGGTCTCCAAAGGTGATGGCCATGTCTTCGGGGAAGTGATCGTCCATGATGGTTCGATAGGCCTTCTTATAATCTTTCATATCGTTTCCTGTGCCTCCCTTTCATATCATAGCCTTTTTTTCCTTCCCCTCCCTCTGGTTATTGCTCAGCCCGATATTCTCCGGCAGCAACGCACATACACTCCCACCCTCGTTCCTCCCTCGGGGATGGTCCTGCCGTATGTGATCCCCTCGTGCGGCCATAAAGGTCGCCGCTGATTTGTCGCATTGTTGCCCTCAAAGATAGCACGGTATAAAAAGAAGCTCAAGGATATTCTGGCAGATTTTCCGCCCCGAAGACGCTGTGGAATAGTTTCCATGGCTTATAACTAATGCAGAGCAGTCAACCCGAGAGACGCCAGAAAAACAGATGCCCTCTTCCAACTGCCGGGTGAAAGGGGGAGGTTGAGTGGAATGAGGGGGTTCGAGAAAGGAGAGGGGAGGCGATTCTGCCTCCCCTCTCGGTTTTGAGTTCCACGCAGAAGCTTGTGACCATATTGTGCTACGATACCCCTCTTCGTCCACGGGAGCGAGGGGAGGTTTCGAACGGCCTTACTTTCCCTTCCCGCTGACGGCCTTCTTGAGAAAGGGTTCGAAGAGGTCGACGGGTATGGGGAAGAGGGTGGTCGAGTTGTTCTCCGCAGCCACCTCCCGTAAGGTCTGCAGGTATCGAAGCTGCAGGGCCACGGGATACTTCTCGATAATAGCAGCGGCCTCAGCAAGGCGCTGAGCAGCTTGAAACTCCCCCTCGGCGTTGATGACCTTGGCTCTTCGCTCCCGCTCAGCCTCGGCCTGTTTCGCCATGGCCCGCTGCATCTCTTGGGGAAGATCGATGTGTTTGATCTCCACCATGGATACCTTGATCCCCCAGATGTCGGTCTGCTTATCGAGGATGCTTTGGAGCTTAAGGTTTATCTTCTCCCGCGCCGCCAGGATTTCGTCCAGCTCCGCCTGACCCACGATGCTGCGCAAGGTGGTTTGGGCCAACTGACCGGTGGCGTAGAGATAATCCTCCACCTGGACCACCGCGTCTTGGGGTGACATCACCCTGAAGTAGATCACCGCGTTTACCTTGATGGAGACGTTGTCCTTTGTGATGACATCCTGCGGGGGGACATCCAGGACCACCGTCCTCAGGGTCATCCTCACCATCTTTTCTATTCCCGGAAAGATGAGAAAGAGCCCCGGTCCCCTGGCCCCCACAAGCCTCCCCAGCCTGAAGATGACGCCCCGCTCATATTCCTTGCAAATCTTGACGGCGGCGCTCAAAAAGAAAAAGACGATAATAGCTATCACTATCCACGTTGCCATAGTTCCCCTCCTTGTTTATATCTTTTTTACCTTTACTCCCATTCCCTCCATCTTTTCTATCTGTATCTTTGTCCCCGCCTTAATTGGCTCATCCGCCACCGCGCTCCAGAGTTCCCCCCGAATCTCCACGGTGCCTTCGGGCTTCAGATCGGTCGTGGCAATCCCTGTGGCACCGACCAAGCCTTCCTTTCCGGTGGTGGGGCGGCGGCGGTGGGCCCTCACAACCATGATAAGGGCGAAGAGGAAGAAGGCGGCGCTGATCAAAACCACGGGCAGGATGACCTTCGCAAAGGAAATGGTCAGAAATTCCGCCGGACTATCGATGAGCATGATGGACCCCAAGAGGAGGGAGACCACCCCCGCGACGGAGAGCATCCCGTAGCTGGTGATCTTGACCTCCGCGATAAAGAGGATGATTCCTAAGAGGATCAGGGCGATCCCCGCGTAGTTGATCGGGAGCATCTGAAGGGCAAAAAAGGACAGGATGAGGCAGATACCCCCGATGACCCCGGGGAGGATCACCCCGGGATTGGCGAGCTCAAAGAAGAGTCCGTAGATGCCCAACATGAGGAGAATATAGGCGATAT
>Ga0315536_1001769_pt1 | contig 10676 bp, 9 predicted proteins | sample SalMarSW160230MG_FD_203093 | JGI IMG/M metagenome (GOLD analysis project Ga0315536, IMG submission 203093) | Salt marsh sediment microbial communities from the Plum Island Ecosystem LTER, Massachusetts, United States - Salt Marsh Sediment SW1602-30 ... | reverse complement strand
ACGCAAGCTGCAGAAGCATATTGCCGCGGCGGAAGACGCCGAACACCTGCGCGCCGCGTTGAAACCCCTGGGGCTGGCGGCCTTTATCGCCGACAACGCCGTTCTGCCGCGAAAAAGCGGTACCAGCGACCTGCCCCTGGAAACGCAAGAAGCCGTACCCTTCCGCGCGCCCCCGGATCTGGGCGTGGAAATAGAGCTGCCCTATGCGGGGAAAATCCATGGGATGGGAATCCCGGTAGGCATCACCCTCATCGTCGGCGGCGGTTACCACGGTAAGTCTACCCTGCTTCACGCCATCCAGGCGGGTATCTACAACCACATTCCCGGTGACGGCAGGGAACAGTGCGCCGCGGACCCTACAGCGGTAAAAATACGCGCGTACAGCGGCAGGTATATAGAAAAAACCGACATCTCGACCTTTATTTCCGATCTTCCCCTGCAAAAGGATACAAGCCGCTTTTCCACGCAAAACGCCAGCGGCAGCACCTCCCAGGCCGCCGCTATTATTGAAGCCATAGAGGCCGGTGCCGGAGTACTGCTGATGGATGAGGACACCTGCGCCACCAATTTTATGATCCGCGACACGAAAATGCAGAAGCTGGTGCAAAAACAGGACGAGCCCATCACCACGTTTATCGATATGGTCGGGGACCTCTACCGGGACAACGGCATATCCACAATTTTGGTTTTGGGCGGTATCGGCGATTATTTCGATGTTTCCACCACGGTGATTCAGATGAAAAACTATCTTCCGTTTAACGTCACCGGGAAGGCACATGAAATTGCCGGCGGTTCTGTGGAAAAGCGCCTGTATGAAGGCCGCGACCGCCCGACCAGGCCGGGCGCCAGAATACCACTGGCAGGCTGCCTTGACCCCCGTAACGCCTACAACAGGGTAAGCGTGCGTGCCGCGGAAACAACACGAATCTATTTCGGTCGGAACACGATCGACCTGACCGACCTTGAGCAGCTTACGGAACTCTCGCAGACCAAGGCCATTGCCGGGGCACTGCTGTACCTGACAAAGTACATGGACGGTGAAGCATCGCTGCCGCAGATTGTGCAGCGGGTCATGGCCGAGACGCAAAAGCACGGTTTGGACATATTAAGCGATCGGGTGTCCGGGCAGTTCGCGGCCTTTCGCGGGCTTGAGCTGGCCTTTGCCCTGAACCGCCTACGCGATCTGAAAATTATTTAACGTTCCGAACCGTAAATACGGGGGTGAATCGCGTGTGTACACTTTGGGCCGCCCCCGCAGGGGCAGCATTACACGGAGGGACCTATCCTCGCATAATAAAGTCAGAAAAAAGCGGAATATTCACATGCCAATATCACCGGCCCGTACGTAGATTCAATTTGATAGAGCAATAAGGTGGTGAATTATGGCAGAGACCATGAGAATTTATAGAGTAAACGAGTACGGCGGGCCGGAAAAGTTGGTGTTGCAAGAGCGGCCCGTGCCCGCACCGGGACCCGGCGAGGTACTGATCGAGATGGAAGCCGCCGGAGTGAATCCCATAGACTGGAAGCTGCGCTCCGGCTTGTACAAGGATTTTATGCCGCTGAGCTTTCCCTGGACCCCGGGAATCGACGGGGCCGGGATGGTACGGGCCGCAGGCGGCAATGTCACAGAATTTAAACAGGGGCAGGGGGTGTTCGGCCTTATCAGCGGTGCCTATGCCGGGTACGCGTTGGCCAAGGCGGAGGAGATACGCCCCATTCCCTCCCCGCTCAGTTTTGACCAGGCCGCGGCCGTGCCCATCGGGGCGCTGACCGCCTGGCAGGCTATCATGGAAGAGGCGGACATTAAAAAGGGGCAGCATGTACTGATCTGCGGGGCGGCCGGGGGCGTGGGAAGCTTCGCGGTGCAGTTTGTCCGGCTGCTGGGGGCACACGTAACAGGGACCGCCTCGGATAAGAACCTGGAGTTTGTGCGCTCCCTGGGCGCGGAAACCGCGCTGGATTATAATGCCGGGGCGTTCGAAAAGCAGGTGAAGGACATGGATGCGGTGCTGGATACCGTGGGCGGAGAAACGCTCGAAAAATCTCTGGAAACCGTCAAAAAAGGCGGTCTGGTGCTGACGATCGCGGGCAGCCCCCCGCAGGAAAAGGCCAAGGCCCTGGGAATCAGGGCGGTACGCTCGGGAAGGGCCTCACCCGACAAACTAACCCGCATTACCGAGTTAATCAGTACGGGTGAGGTGGTTCCCACTGTGGGAAGGATCTTCCCCTTTACCGCGGCTGGTGAGGCGCAGGCTTTAAGCCAAACGGGTCACGGCCGGGGCAGGATTATCCTTCATATATCTCATAAGAAATAATAGCCGATAATCAGGTCAAAACCCTGAAGACCGTTATCGTTGAGGATGTTTCCTCCTTTTTCCCAGAAGTAGTTTAGGGAAAGCTTATAACGCAGTTCAACACTGAGGGTACCGGTGCCCAAAGAAAAGCTGTAGCCCAGCCCCGCGGCGATACCATAGAGGAAGGTGTTTGTATAATTGGGTAATATACTATCATCTATTTTATTTGCATCCTGGATAATAGCAGGATTATCCCCCAACATGATAAAGAAATCTCCCCCCGCGGACAGAAATAAGGAACCAGGACCAAGGTCAAACGACCCCTTGACCAGTACCGGAATTTCGATCATGGAAACACTCTGCATCACCCAATTAAACGGCCCACCCAATAAAATATTCGAACCGTCAGAGTTATATCCAACATTATTCATCCCGCTGTAAAACACGTCGAGCTCCACTGCCAGGAAGTCCAGGATGCCGATATCCGCGGCAACCCCGCCGACAAATCCCCAGCCCAAACGAGCATCGACAAAATCCACAGGCTTTGATCCCGCACCCAAAGCCAATGATCCGCCCGCTTTCACGCCCACGTGAAAGTCGATGGCGGACGCCGACACGGCCACCAGGGCCAGTGCCGTAAAGAGAACAATAATCTTTTTCATACAGCCTCCTTGTATTTTTTTAAATACTAAAACAGGCCTTTACCCTTGTCAACAAAATAAAAAATAATGTCACCTTTAGTCAGTATTTTGCGGATTTTAGTGCTCTCCCGGCTTTGGTCCCGGACCCGTCAGGGTACAAGCACAATCTTGCCGTAGGCACCGGGAGACATGACCTTTTTATGGGCGGCGGCGGCGTTTGTTAACGGCAGCTCCATGCCGATTACCGGGGAGAGTGCGCCGTTTAAGAGCCCCTTGGAAAGGTCCGCGTGGATTACCTCCATTTCGGTTTCCCCTGTATTAAACAACAACATTCCGGTAACAAGCGCGTCTTTGACCATCAACAGGCGCGGATCAATTTCAACCGTCCCCCGGCTGCCGATCACCACAACCCTTCCCTTAAACGCAAGCGCCTCAAGGTCGGCGGCCAGGTTGACGTTGGCCAGCATCTCCAGGATGATGTCGACATTTTTCCCTTTGGTGAGCTCACTTATTTTTTGCATATGACCGGCTTGTGAATGGTCCAGGGTCTCATCCGCCCCCAGTTCCTTTACCAGCGCAAGCCCGTTTTCGCTTCCCGCCGTGGCGATGATCCGCATCCCCGCGGCGCGTGCCAACTGGATGGCGGCCGTTCCCACCCCGCCGCTGGCCCCATGGATCAGAACCGTTTCGCCCCGCAGCGCCAGGGCCTTCTGAAACAGGGCCCGGTATGCCGTCCCATAAGGGATTCCCAATGCGGCACCCTGGCTGAAGCTGATATTGTCCGGCAGTGGGGAAAGCTGGGATTCCAGGCAGAGTGCTTTGTCGGCGTAGGTGCCCGAGAGGGAGCCGTGGGTGTATACCCTGTCCCCGCTTTTAAACTTCTTTACCCCCTGTCCGCTTTCCAGGACCACCCCCGCCCCGTCCGACCCCGGGGTAAAGGGCAGTTCCGGTTTACGCGCGTATGCCCCGGCGCGAATGTAGGTTTCCACAGGATTGACACCCGCCGCCTTTATTCGGACCACTACCTGCCCGGCGGAGGGTTTCAGCTCCTCCGTTTCCTCATGCCGCAACACCTCCGGTCCCCCGAACTCATGGATTCGAATGGCCTTCATTATATGCCTCCTTTGTTCAGATGCCGACCCGCCGCATCCCCGCCTCGTTGTAGCGGGTACCGTAAACGGCCTGCGGCTGAAATATCCGGTCCAACTCATCCAGTTCACTCCTGCTCAGGGTGATATCGCAGGCGGCGATATTTTCCCGCAGGTACTCGGCATGCCGCGTACCGGGAATGGGAATGATGTCATCCCCCTGGGCCAGAACCCAGGCCAGGGCGAGCTGTCCGGGCTTACATTTTTTAGTTTCGGAAATCCCTTGCAGTTTTTCCACAAGGGTGGTATTTTTTTTCAGATTATCCCCGACCATTCTCGGCATAGAACGCCGAAAATCCTTCGGGGATAGTTCTTCCGGTGTCCTGAATTTGCCCGCCAGAAAACCGCGGCCCAGCGGGCTGTAGGCTACAAAGGCAATGCCCAATTCGCGGCAGGCATCCAGAATCCGCCCTTCCGGATCACGTGACCACAGGGAATACTCGGTTTGCAGGGCGGCGATGGGATGCACGGCCTGGGCGCGCCTGATCGTATCCGCCCCGGCCTCGGAAAGGCCAAGAAACCGCACCTTCCCTTCTTTCACCAGTTCGGCCATGGCCCCCACCGTTTCTTCAATGGGAGTCTGGGGATCAACCCGATGCTGGTAATAGAGGTCTATCACATCGATTCCCAACCGTTTCAGGCTCATCTCGCAGGCGGCTTTGACATATTCGGGCCGTCCGTTTACCCCGAGCATGGCTCCGTCCACCCGGCGCATATTACCGAACTTGGTGGCGATCACCACCTTGTCACGCAGATCGCGCAGGGCCTGTCCCACCAGCCATTCGTTATGCCCCACCCCGTACATATCCGCGGTATCAAAAAAATTGATTCCCCAGTCAACCGCCTGGCGGAGCAGACGGACCGAGTCTTTGTCCGCGGATTTTCCATAAAAATCAGACATCCCCATACAGCCAAGGCCGATTGCGGAAACAGCCAGGTTGCTTGAACCCAACAGACGTTTTTTCATATGTGATACTCCTTTCGATTTATAAATTACTGAATCACAGGCGGAATAAGCAATATATCATTTAAAAAAAATACCGAAGACAGAGAATAAAGTCAGAAAAATAGCGAAAATGAATATTGGAAATGTAAAAAAAACTTTACATATTAAACAAAGACACAGGGATTAGATCTTTCGATCATATCCAATTTTAAAAACTATGGAGGTATTATATGAAGGGACGAAACATAAGCGTAATAATTGCGGTATGTTGTCTGCTGGTATTATTCGCTTTCATCGGCTGCAAAACAATGCCGCAGGCCGGCACGCCGTATGTGGAAGCAAAAGACCAGGAATTACAGGGTTCCACGGTTACCATCGACTACGTGGTGAGCGTTGGTCCCGGCTGGATCGTTATTCATAATGACAAGAACGGGAAACCGGGCGATGTTATCGGGTTCAGCCCCGTAGCGGATGGGGTAAACAGCAATGTAGCAGTGATGATTAATACATACAAAAAAACCGACACACTGTGGGCCATGCTGCACACCGATAGTGGGAAGATGGGGACCTTTGATTTCCCCAAGGGCGATCCGCCGGTAAAGGAAATGGACGCAATCGTCATGCAGAGTTTTAAGATAACAGCCCCCGCCATGATGAAAGAGGATGATAAAATGATGAAGAGCGGCGGTATGTAAGCCGGGAAGATTTACCCATATTCACTCCGGTCCGGCAGCTTTTTGGTTCCCGGCCGGAGTGTTTTTTACCTCTCGCTGCTTCCGCCCGGACAGATCATCGGCATACATCCTGTATAAATGACCGCATAAAAATCTAACGGATACGCGCAATATGGTTTATGGATATATCGTTATAATGGGTAAACGCGCCGCCGATTAATATTTTCCCGTCACTTTGAAGCGCGATACTGTATACGGAATCATCCGCTCCCGTACCCGGGTCAAAACTTGTGTCCAGGGAACCGTCTTTATTCAAACGCGCGATACGATTTATCGGGATAGTATTGTAACTGGTGAAGTCGCCTCCAATGATAATCTTTCCGTCATCCTGGAGAGCAATACAACGTACCGTATCATTTGCCCCGTCTCCCGGCGTAAAGGTATTGTCAATGGAACAGTCCGCGTTCAAGCGGGCTACTCGGGGCGCAGAGTCAAAATTATAAGAAGTAAAATAGCCCCCGATAATAATCTTTCCGTCACCCTGCACCGCCATGCACAAGACGATGTTGTTTGCCCCGTTGCCCGGATGAAAATCCGTACTGAGCGAACCGTCATCATCCAGTCTGGCTACACGGAAACTATCAGTCCCATTAAACTGCGTAAACGTTCCGCCGATAACAATCTCTCCGCTGTCCTGCGCACCGGCACAATGAACGACATTATTCGCCCCGTTTCCCGGATCAAATGCCGCATCCAGAGTGCCGTCCGCGCCAGTTATGCCACTGACACGGTTTCTGGGGCTGCCGTCATATTGAGTAAATTCTCCACCGATAACTATGTTTGCGTTTTTAGGAGCGGCAATACACCATACCGCGGCATTCGCGCCGGCAGAAGGATCAAAGGTGACATCCGGATTCCCGTCGGCATCCAAACGGTTGATACAATGATCAATTTCAGTTCCATTATAACTGGTAAAGCCACCTCCCATAATAATTTCGCCGGTATCCTGCAGGCAGAGGCTGTATACCACCGCGTCGGTACCTGTACCCTGGTCAAAATCAGGGTCCAGCGTACCGCCTGAGGTCAGCCTGGTTATGCCGCTTCTGCCCGTGCCATTGTAATTATTGAAAGAGCCGCCGATAACGATCTTACCATCCTCTTGTACGGCTATACACCATACTGAACTGTCAGGTCCCGTCCCCGGATCAAAGCTTGTATCCAATTCACCACCGGCATATGACGGTCCTCCGCTATCAAGCGGGCATGAACTAAGACCCAAAAATAATACCCCTATCATTAGGAAAAGAATTCTGTTTTTTGTCATCATGTTTTACTCCTTATCATAATACTTGTTATAGTTACCCGCCGCCCGGACAAACCTCAGCCAGTTGTGCCGGTTTCAACAGGTAATCGATATGTTCCAAGAGGATAAGCACCAGGTTATCGCGGTCCACAAGTCGCCGGAAGAGCCTCCGTGGAATCTTGGGACAAACTCCGTAATTTTTAGCCGGCCTGCCGAATGCCGCTTGCAGCTCACGGATCTTTACATCCATATCCATAATTATAGCGCAGCCTGTCGTGGTTGACAATTTCCTCCGCCTTTTCGGAATCGGGATTTATGGACATGCAGACCCGGTTGTGCTACAATGCATCACCATATGGAGGAACCTATGAAATCCTATAAGTTTACCGCGCTTTTCGGCGCAGTCTTAATTATCATCAGCGGATTATTCCTTATCTCAGCGGACGGTGATAACAAACCGATAACATTGGTATTCTGGTCGTCCTCGGAACAGACCATTGCCCCGGGAGGCCAAATGCGGTTTGCCGACGCCGTTCGTGAGTTTGAGGAGAAAAATCCGGGAATAACGATCATTTATAAGGAAAAGGGTGATTATTCGGACTATAAGCGCACCATGCAGAGCGCATTGAGTGCCGATACGGCACCCGATGTTTTTACCACTCATTTGGGAATATCGCTTACACCCCATATAAAACAGGGGAAGGTGCTTGCCCTCGACGCATTCCTAACCTCCAAAACCAAAAACGCGCTCCTTCCCGCTGCCTTGTATAATGTCACCCAGGAAGGGCATATCTATGCGCTTCCCTTTCGCGGGACCGTGTCCTATATCCTGTGCAACACGGAGATATTCGAACAAAACAAGCTTTCCTATCCCCAGACCTTTGCCGAGCTTGTATCGCTTTGTAAAAAACTGAAAAGCCTGAAAATACTTCCTTTTGCCCAAAGCACGGAAAGTTACAACAAGTGGGTAAACCTGTTTTTTTACGAAACCCTGGCCCTCAGGCACGGCGGCTATAAAACCGTTGTTGAAAACGGGGTAAAGAATGAGGATTTTGGAGACAGCGCATTCCTGGAAGCGGCCCGTGATATGAAGGCACTGACGGACGCGGGTGCGTTCCCGGAAGACAAAACCATACAGTACACTGATGCCATCGATCTTTTTTTCCGCGGTGGTGCTGCCATGTATTACGGCGGAACCTGGATCTTAACCCTTGCAAATGCGAACAAGCGGTTGATAACCGAAAATAAGATCAAAGCCATCCGCTTTCCCGTGGTCAGCGGCGGTAAGGGCGATATAAAAGAAACCTGGGGCGGGGCCTTTATGGGCCTTGCGGTGAGCGGCCGCTGCCCGCATAAAAAAGAGGCGGTACGCTTTATTGAGTTTTTAGGCGAGTACATCGCGGATCATGCTTCGACACAGGCCACCGGTACCGAAGCGGATATATCATTATGGAAAGCATATATCGGGACCAAAGCCAAATACGGGGTCAACAGCCAGATCAACGCCCTGGCCCTTGATTCGAGCACCCTGATCATGGGTTGGGATGTGTTCATGCCGGAGTCCGTCGTGCAAACCTATTGGAATAACCTTGACGCGCTGGTTAAAGGGACTATTACACCGGAAAAGTTTTATGCCTCCCTGCCCGGAAATCGGGAGGATTAACATAATTTCGCCTGATTCTGCGATTTTCACGGGCCCGGTCTCCTTTTAAAAAATCCGGTATCCTATTTTCAGCGGAATCGATATTTTATACTCGATATAATCGGCACTGAGAAGCGGAACAGCGATTTTCAGGCCCAGTCCGATATACATATCCTTGAAAAATCCCTGCGGTGCCAGCGGGATGATAAAAACCAAATCCATGGTACCATAAAAATAACTGATACCAAAAACCGCGGTATCACCTGTTCCGTTATTATCAATTAACGGAAACGTTACCCCACCCCCTACGTTGTATTTGAGAAAGTCCGCTCGGGGAAAGGCTCCCCAGGTCGTTCCCTCAATATCAAGGTTTAAAACATTAAACAGCTCGTTTGTGTGTACCCGCAAGATAAATCCCACCCTCCCGAAGAACAATAAGCTGAGCTCGCTCTGCAAGACTCCGGAATAATTGGTTTCAGTATCAACTCCGGTCTCAATGGCCAATCCCCCGCCGGTAAAGTGAAACAGCTGCACCACATCAGAGGAAAACAGGGAAGCATCCTGTTTATCCGTTAATTTCTTCAGCTGCTGTACCTTGGCCGCGTACTTCCGGCCCGAGGGGACCAGATAATACCCTTTCTTTAAAACAACCTTTTCCCCTTCCCAGATATAACCGAAAATCAATTTTCCCCGCGTTACCTTGGTCAGATAGACACTATCCACAAGTTTTTCATATGATTTTGTTTCTCCCAATACAAGCAGGTCAGCATAGACGTCATAGATCTGCCCGATCTCTTTTTGAAACTCCGCTCCCCTGTCCTTGTCGGGCAGAGCCGCTTCCAGATGCGTATCGGAAACCGTTTCGATTCTGAGTACACCTGTACTCTCCTTACTTTGCGCAAAAACCGAAGCGGCAAACAGACACAAAAGCAGAAAGGTACTACAGAATGTTTTCATCATATTTATCCTTCCTCATTCTGTAGATAAAATCGAAAATATTATCGATTGCGTTAATGTTTATGGATTGCGGAATGTGAATAACCTCGATATAACGGGTTTTATTCTTAAAGTAATCGTCAATGAACCCGATATGATCACCGGGTTTTACCCCCATATAATCCATAAAGGTGTCCTTTTCCACCTGGGTTACTTTGTAAAACACGATCGCCAGGTTTTTCCCCAGGATATTTACCCCCCTTTTAAATGAGCTGTTCTCATCGATACGAAATCCGAAATACGGATAAAGCGAGGAGATACGGTTGAAATGTACGGTGGCGTTATATACGGCATACTCCGGCCTGCGTTCCAGCAGCACCCACAGGCTTTTTAACTGCTGCTTTTTATTTTTGATCACAAGCCGGACAAGGTTACCCGCCTGCAGGGAGTTTATAATTTTTTGGGCATGGTCTATGGTGTCGATCTTCTGCCCGTTTATTTCATACAACACATCTTCCGCCTCCACCCCCAGTCCATGCAGGGGCGATGAAGGGAAGATATCCATTATTGTGACATTTGCCTTACGGTACCTGTCCTCATGAAGCAGTAACCCCAACCAGGGGCGGTTAATGGAAATGTTATGCATCAGCCGGTCCACCACTTCCAGGATGGTCTGTGAGGGGACAATGAAATTTATATCCTCATACAGTATGCCCGCCACAATCATCCCGTAAATACGCAGGTCTTTCCCAATCAACAACCCGCCGCTTGCTCCTCCGGTGATGTTTGCGTCAACCTGCAGCCAGCTTCCCACCTCCGGCGCCTTGCGATACGTGGCACTGATTATTCCCTTGGTAAGTGTTGAGGTATAGCCGCTGTGATGTCCAAGGCAGTAGACCTCGTCTCCCTGGCGCAGCCCGGTACTGTCACCCAAGAGTCCCAAAACATCGTAGGCCAGGGGCACGCTTTCCGGAAGCCGGAGTATTGCGATGTCGGTAAGCGAGTCCCATGCCGTCACCTTCACGTTATCAAAAGAACGATCGCCTATTTTTACGTGAATGTCATACTTTAGGGTGTTTTTATCGAAAA
>Ga0315536_1001767_pt1 | contig 10684 bp, 10 predicted proteins | sample SalMarSW160230MG_FD_203093 | JGI IMG/M metagenome (GOLD analysis project Ga0315536, IMG submission 203093) | Salt marsh sediment microbial communities from the Plum Island Ecosystem LTER, Massachusetts, United States - Salt Marsh Sediment SW1602-30 ... | reverse complement strand
ACCCGCAAGGACCATCCTGCCTGTGATCCCCCTGTCCCTTTTCGCCACCGCCGAGCCTTCCACCCCGGCCGAGCCGAGCAACGTCGGCCTCGGCTCGGTGGTGCTCATCCTGGCGGTGGCGGTGCTGCTGGGGGGCCTCGCCTTCCTCGTGATCTCCAGCCGGCGCCGGCGGCGACCCCCCGAGACACCCCCGCCCAACCTCACCCCCTACGACGACGACGAGGCACTCGAGACCACCCGCCTCACCCACGTGCTGTCGGCGGCCGCTGTCGCCGCCGCGGTGCTCGCCATCCTCCTCCCCGTCTACTTCGTCGGGGAGTCGCATCGCCAGGCCGAAGCCGCGCAGCAGATCGAAGACCAGTACCTCGAGGAGGGGCTGCACTGGTGGCAACTCTTCGAGTGCACGGTCTGTCACGGCGCCGACGGCGGTGGCGGCGGTGCCGCCTTCGTCGAAGCCCGCTCCGGCCTCGACACCTCGTGGGCGGTGCCGTCGATCAACGACGTGTTCTTCCGCTACACGGAGGACGAGGTGCGGCACTGGATCACCTACGGCCGCCAAGGAACACCGATGCCGGCCGCCGGCCTCGACGGCGGCGGGTCGATGACGGGGCAGCAGATCGATCAGGTCGTCGCCTACCTGAAGAGCATCCAGGTGCCCCAGAGCGACGCCCTCGCCAAGATCGAAGGGGCCGTCACCCTGGCGTTGCAGCGCATCGAGAACGCCGAACAGACCATCGACAAGCAACTCGTCGAGGAGACCGCCGCTCGGGACGACATCCTCGACGCCCCCGCCAAGTACGCCACCATCGAGCACATGCCGGACGACATCGACGCCCTTCTCTCCGGCGACGGAACCTGCACCGACTCCTCCGCGGCGCTGGTGGGGACGACCTGCGCCGCCCCCGGGTCGGACCGGGACCGGGACGGGCTCAGCGACGTCGCCGAGGAGACTCTCACCACCTATGCAGCCACCGCCTACGAGACGCTGACGGCCCGCTCGGTGCAGGACATCGTCGAGGACGACGGCAGCCACACCTTTCAGGTGACCCCCACCGGCAACGACCTCTACCTCCTCGAACTCTCCCCCGATAACGCCTTCACCATGAGCGACGAGCGGGGCCGGCCGGTCGCGGACCTCGACTCCGCCGAGCACTTCATGCAGGAGCTGCGCACCGCCCACCTCCAGCTCGAAGTCGTTGCCGAACGGCAGGACCGGTTCCTGGGCAGCGCCAACGAGGGAATCGCCTTCCTGGAGAAGGCGCTGGAGGACCGGGCCTGGGACGTCGACTTCGAGGAAGTGGCCACCCGCACCGGTCTCGACCTGGCCGGCGCCACCCGCGCCGTCGGCCTCTTCAACGCCTACTGCGCCCGCTGCCACACCGCCGGCTACAGCGCCGGCGTCGCCTTCGAACAGGCGGCCGGTTCCGGGGCGTGGGCTCCGGCGCTCCGTGACGGCCGGGCCGTCACCCAGTTCCCCAGCTTCGACGACCACGTCGCCTTCGTGATCCGGGGTGCCCAGGCGGATTCCCACTACGGCGTCAACGGCCTCAGCGGGGTCGGCGGCATGCCCGCCTTCGGGGAGATCCTCAGCCAGGACGACATCGAGCTCATCGTCACCTACGAGAGGTCGCTGTGATGCCCCGTCGCCTTCCGGGCCGTCTCGCCACCCTCGCCCGCGACGAGCGTGGCCTCAGCTCCCTCGAGAAGCTGGGCCTGACGTTGCTCGCCGTGGTGGTGCTGGCGTTCATCCCGGTGGTCCGCAGCATCGTCGGCGACGCCTGGGGGAAGGTGTTCGGCCAGGTCGACGACGCCGGGAACCCGACCACCTTCTCCGTCGCCGCCAAGGGGATCCTCATCGTCGTCGTGGCGATCGTCGCCTTCGTCGGTTCCGGGTTCCTCGTGATCTCCACCGACCTGGGACGGCGCCTCGCGTTCCTCGTCACCGGCGCCGCAGTGTTCGGCTGGCTGGTGGTCGGCTCGATGCTGTTCGTCGTCTACGCCCCGCGCGGGTTGCGACCCTCCAACCTCACCGGCCTCAACGCCTTCCAGATGCGGATCCCCGCCATCGGGCTCGGCGTGGCGTCGCTCATCCTGTTCCTGATGTTCGTGGTCGCCCTCGACCGCTACGAGAAGGAGCAGGACCGGGACTGACCAGGTCCGGATCGACCCTTCAGGTGAGGAAGCGCGCCAGCAGCTCGTCCATCGTGGGACCGGACGTGATCTCCAGCTCGTAGAAGACCCGGGTGCGGGGCAGATCCCCCAGGTCGACGACACGGGCGAGATCGATCGGGGTGCCGATCACGACCGTGTCGGGGGCGGCGGCCCGGATCGTCTCCTCCAGCTCGCTACGTTGCTGCGGGCCGTACCCCATCGCCGGCAACACCCGGCCGATGTGGGGGAAGGCGGCGTAGACACCGGCCAGCGAACCGGCGGCGAACGGTCTGGGATCGATCAGCTCGGCGGCGCCGTGCCGCCGGGCCGCCACCGCCCCGGCGCCCTCCGCCATGCCGCCGTGGGTGATGGTGGGCCCGTCCTCGACCACGAGGACCCGCTTCCCGCCGATCAGATCCGGGTGCTCCACCGTGATCGGCGACGCCGCCTCGACCACCACCGCATCGGGGTTGGCCTCCGCCACGTTGCGCCGCACCAGCTCGATGCCCTCGGGCGGGGCGGTGTCCACCTTGTTGATGATCACGACATCGGCGCGGCGCAGGTTGGCCTCCCCCGGCCAGTACCTCAGCTCGTGGCCGGGCCGGAACGGGTCGACGACACAGATGGAGAGGTCGGGCCGGAAGAAGGGCAGGTCGTTGTTGCCGCCGTCCCACAGAATCACGTCCGCTTCCTCCTCCGCGGCGCGCAGGATGGCCTCGTAGTCGACCCCGGCGTACACCACGGCGCCTTCGCGCAGGTACGGCTCGTACTCCTCGCGCTCCTCCACGGTGACGTCGGCAGCGGCGAGGTCGTCGAAGGTGGCGAACCGCTGCACCCGTTGCCGGAGCAGGTCGCCGTACGGCATGGGGTGGCGGACCACCGCCACCCGTTTCCCGGCCGCGGCGAGTACGCGACGCACCCGGCGGCTCGTCTGGCTTTTCCCGCTCCCGGTGCGGGTGGCGGTGACCGCCACCACGGGCTTGGTGGAGGCGAGGAGGGCGGCGTCACCGACCAGCGAGAACGAGGCCCCGGCGGCAACGGCGCGGGCGGCGAGGTGCATCACGTGCTCGTGTGACACGTCCGAGTAGGCGAAGAGCACGAGGTCGACCGCCTCCTGCGCGACGAGCTGCTCGAGATCCTGCTCCGGATGGATGGGGATCCCGTCCGGGTACCCCGGTCCGGCCAGCTCCGCCGGGTAGCGGCGGTCGTCGATGTCGGGGATCTGGGTGGCGGTGAAACCGACGACTCGAACGTCGGGCCTCCCGCGGTACAGGACGTTGAAATCGTGGAAGTCACGTCCGGCGGCACCGAGGATCAACACACGCGTTGGCATCGATCGAACTCCTGTCTCCGAGGTATCCCGACCCTACCGCTCCCGCGGCCGAAAGGCCGCGGCGAGGGCGGCTCAGGCGTGTTGCAGGTGGAAGGCCAGGATCTGCAATTCGGTGGAGAGGTCGACGCGGCGCACCTCGACCCCGGGAGCGCGGCGCAGGATGGCGGGAGCGAAGTTGAGGATCGATCGCACCCCGGACCGCACCAGACGATCGGCCACGTCCTGGGCGGCATAGGACGGGGTCGCCACGATCCCGATCGAGATCGACCGCTTGGCCACGATCAGCTCCAGATCCGTGAGCGGCTCCACCACCAGGCCGTCGGCCTCCTCACCGACCTTGGTGGGGTCGACGTCGAAGATCGCCCGCACCTCGAACCCCCACCCGACGAACCCCGGGTAGTTGGCGAGCGCCGTCCCGAGGTGGCCGGCCCCGATGATCGCCACCCCGTAGGTCTTGATGAGCCCGAGGGCGTGCCGCAGCTCCCGTCGCAGCTCGTCGATGTCGTAGCCGACCCCGCGCACCCCACGGGCGTCGATGTGCGACAGGTCCTTGCGCACCTGCGCCGGGTTGACGCCGGCGATGGCGGCGAGTTGATCCGACGAGCAGGTCGACTGGCTCGTGGGGAGGTCGCTGAGGCACCGCAGGTACACCGGGAGCCGCGCCACCGTGGCGGAAGGGATCGAGGATTTCACCGTCAGCCGAGGATAGTGGCTCCCCGCATCCCCCTAGCGGGGAGCCGTCCCTGCCGGGGGCCGCCGCAACCTGGCCCGCAGCACCGTCCACGCCGCGGCGCCGGCGCCGATCCGCCCTGCCGCCATCACCGTTCCCGCTCCGTCGAGCACGACGGGGACCCGATCGGTGAAGGCCTCGTACAGATCGAGGGAGGCGTCGACGTCCTCGACGTTCACCGCGACCCCGAGGCGGCCCGCCATCCGCCGCACCCGGGCCAGGGCGTCGGCGCAGCGACCACACCCCTCCCTGGTGACGAAGCGGAGCGTGCGGGTCGGGCTCACGACGCCACTATCGTCCGCCGCGTCATGCGTCCCGCCACCGCCCTCGTGCTGTTGCTGCTCCTGTTGCTCATCGTGGGGGCTTTCGTGGTGCAACTTCAGCTCGCCGACGGGCTCTGAAGCGCGGAGGCCGGGGAGCCGGGCGCCCGCATCGTGAGCGTGGTCCCCACCGCGATCGGGAAGGCGTCGTCGGCGCGCCCTTCCCGAACCGCCAGGGCGATCTGGCCGTACGAGTCGACATGGAGCAGACCCTCGCCCGCCTCCACCTGCCCGTAGGCCGCCACCCACGCCAGGCGGTACTCGACGCTCCCGATCCCGACCACCACGTCGCTCCCGGGCGTGACGCCGGCCGCGTCCAAGTCGGCGGGTGACACGTTGGTCTGGGCGTTGCCGAAATGGTCGATCCACAGGATCTCGCCGTGGAGGGTGGCGGCGTCGTGCTCCACCAGCGGGAGCATCAGGGGCACCACCGTGTCGGGGTCGACTTCCGGGCCGAGTTGCTCCACCGTCGCCTGGCCCGAGGCGACGACCGCCGCCGCCGGGGCGAACACGTCACGTCCGGCGAAGGTGGCGCCCTCGGTGGGGAGGCGCAGCTCGGGGTTCTCGATCGCCACGATCAGGTCGGCGCCCCCCACCATCGCCACCGCCGGGGCGAGCAAGCCGTTATCGGGACCGATCATGGTGCCCCATTCGGTCCGGGCCGCCAGCGCCCGCCGCTCGGTACCGACCCCGGGGTCGACCACCGCGAGGGCGACGCCCTGCGGAAGGTACTGGATTGCACGCAGCAGGCCGAGGGCGGCGGCCCGTACCTCGCCCCTGGGGAAGTCGTGGCCGACGTCGACGATGCGGACCTCGGGTGCGATGCGAGCGATGACGCCGTGGACGACGCCGACGAACTCGTCGGCCCGGCCGAAATCGGAGAGGAAGGAGATCGGAACGTTCATGTCGCACGCGACACTAGGCGACGGCCGGTGACGGCGACCCGAAGTGGCGGCTCCGGAACCGGTGGCGACCGCCCCGGCGGCGCTCCGATCGGGGGTCACCCGCTGACTAGTCCACAATGGGCCAGCCGAAACCCTCCTTCCGGGTCCCCCCTCGGACCGGTACGCTCGTTCGAGAAGCGGACGTACGGCCAGTCGTCCGCACAAGGTAGGGCACTCACAGGGGGTGGACGATGCTCAGGGGCAGCATCATCGGTATGCGCGTGCGGGGATCTCATGACGGCCCGTAATGGAACCGGCACGATCGTGGTGCCGTTGCAGGCACTGCTCGAAGCAGTGACCGACGGCGTCTTGATCACCGACGAGCACGGCAAATGTACATACGCCAATCCGGCACTCGACCAGATCGTGGGACCGCCGGCATGCGCCGACATGACGCCGGAGACGGCGCCGACCTGGATCCCGCCCGACTGCCAGCGCGCGTATCAGCGCTACATCAACCGGGCGATCGGGGGACGGTTCGGGCGCGAGACGATTGTGACCGACTGGTCACTCATCACCGCCGGGGGTCATCAGGTGAGGGCGCAGCTCAAACTGATCCCGATGCGCAACGGGAACGGACATTCCACCGCGCTGATGTGGATCTTCAGCCCGACGCCGATGGAGCCCCGTCTCAACGGGGACGGCCGGCGCCAGGCGCTGGAGGACACGCTGCGGCGCATCGCCGGTGAGCTCAACAAGCTGGGGGTGCCGATGGGTGGCGCCGAACCGGTGACCTCGACGGCGGTGGCACCCGAACTGGAGCGACTGTCGCGACGGGAACGGGACGTGGTGAACGAGCTGCTGCACGGCCATCGGGTGGTCTCGATCGCGTCACGGCTCGACGTGAGCGAGCACACCGTGCGCAATCACCTCAAGTCGATCTTCCGCAAGCTCGAGGTGCATTCGCAGGCCGAGCTGGTCGGGCTGATCCGCAGCCGTTCCGCCGCGGTCTGAGGCCCGGGAAGGCGCGCGGTAGTACGCTTCGCCGGACCATGACGAATGCGCACGTCACCGCCGCTCCGGCGCGAGGTGTCACCTGATGGCCACCTTGCGGCTGTTCGCCAACCTCCGGGAGGTTGCCGGGACGGCACAGGTCGAGATCGACGGTTCGACCGTCGACGAGCTGCTGGCGGCCGCCGGCGACCGCTTCGGTGCCGATTTCACCCGCGGGTTGGACTCGGCCAAGGTCTGGGTCAACGGCGAGCAGGCCGGCCCCTCCACCGCGGTCGCCTCCGGCGACGAGGTCGCCCTCATCCCTCCCGTATCCGGCGGAACCGTGGCGGCCCGCCCCCAGAGTGACCTGACCCAGGCCGGTCTGGTCCTCGCCTTGCTGGTGGCGGTGACGGTCGCCAACGCGGTCGACCTGCAGACGTTCGTCTTCGTCGCCGTCGGGACCGCGCTCGCCTGGCTGTGGGACGCCAGTGAAGCCCTCAACCGGCGCGGCGCCACCCTCAACGTCATCCCGCTGATGATCGGCGCCACCGCGGCCGCCAATGGTGCCTACCGGTGGGGCGTCCCCGGGTTCGCCGGCGGACTGGCGGTGGCGGTGATGGTGACGCTGGCGTGGGCGGTGCTCGATCCCGCCCACCGCAGCCTGGAGGTAGCCACGATCTCGGTGTTGGTGAGCGCGGTGGGCGCCATGGCCACCGGGGGCCTCACCCTGCTGCGGATGCGCAGCACCCCGGAAGTGAACGCCTTCCTCATCATCGCCGCGGTGGCGGGGGTCGCCGCCTGGGCAGTGCATCGCAGCGGGGGTGAGATCGCCGGCCTCGACCCCAACCTGGCCACTCTGCTCGGGGCTCTCGCCGCGGGGCTTGGCGTCGGCCTGGTGGTCGACTCCATCTCGATCGGTCACCTGCTGCTGGCGTCGGTGGCGGCGGCGGCCGGGCTCATCACGGGCCGCCTCCTCGGATCCCTGCTCCGCACCGGCTCGGTGGTGCACACCGCCCGAGCCCCCGGGCTCCTCACCATGTTCGACGGCGCCGCCCTGGGTGCCGCCGCCTACTGGGCGGCGATCTGGCTCTTCGGCTGACCCCCGGACGGACGCGACACGGTGAGTCGGCCCCCGTCCGCACCCCGTTCCGGTCGTGGAGCCACCTGGCTCGCCCTCCTCGTCACGGTCCTGTGGAGCTCGTCGTGGGTGATCATCCGTTTCGGCCTCGACGACGAGGGTTTACGGCCGATCATGTTCGCCGGGCTCCGCTACGGAGCAGCCGCCTTGGTGTTGCTGGCCACGGTGCTGGCCCGTCCCGCGACACGCGCCGCGCTGCGCTCGGCGTTGCGCACCGGGTGGGGCGAGCTGGTGGCGTTGGGCCTCGTCTTCTACACCGTCACCCAGGGCGCCCAGTTCGTGGCGCTCGACCACCAGCCGGCCGCCACCACCAGCCTGGTGCTGTCCCTCACCCCGCTCCTGGTCGCCGTCCTGGCGGGACGCTCCCTCGGGGAGCGGGCCACCGGGCGCCAGTTCGGCGGGGCGGCGCTGGTGGCGGTCGGCGCCGGCCTCTACTTCGCGGGTTCGCTCGGCGCCACCACCGCCGGGATGGTCGCCGCCGGAGTGGCGTTGCTGGCCAACGCCGCCTCGGCCCTCCTCGGTCGCCGGGTCCACCGGGTCCAAGGCGCCGTTCCCCTCATCACGACCACGGTGTCGATGACGGTCGGCGCCGTCGTGCTCCTGGCCGCGGGCCTCGCCACCGAGGGCCGTCCCCATCTCACCGGAGCTGCCGTCCTGATCGTGGTGTGGCTGGCGGTGGTCAACACCGCTCTCGCCTTCACCTTGTGGAACGCCTCGCTGCGGTCGTTGACCGCCACCGAATCGGTCGCCATCAACAACACGATGTTGATCCAGATCGCCATCCTTGGCTGGATCTTCCTCTCGGAGGTCCCCGGTCCCGGGCAGCTCGTCGGGATCGTGCTGGTGACGGCCGGCATCATCGCGGCCCAGCGTCCCGGCCCCGCCGAGACCGCGGGGACCGGGTGACGGCACCCTTCGGGGCACCGCCGGGGACGTGAGACCCCACCTGGGGACACGGCTCGCCGTCCCTCGACTGCGCTCAGTCGCCACGAAGGGGCTATCCTCGATTCTCGCCATGCGATCCCCAGGCCGCATTCGTGCCCTCACCCCGCTCATCCTCCTCTCCCTCCTCGCAGTGGCGCCGGTGGGGGCGACCGCGCAGACCAAGAGCAAGGTCGACGAGGCCAAGAGTGAGCGGGATGCCGCCTACCAGCGACTCGCCGACGCCGATGCCGACCTGGAAGAAGCCATCACCGAGTACCAGGACATCAACGCCCGCCTCGAGGACCTCACCTACCGCATCACCCGCACCGTGGACCGCATCAAGGACGACGAGGCCGACCTGCGGGATCTCAAGCAGCTCGCCGAGGATCTCGTCATCGAGGCCTATACCAGCGGGGGCACCGGCATCCTCGACCTCGCCATGGACGCAGGGTCCATCCAGGACGTGCTGACCCGCCAGGTCCTCATCGAACGCGCCTCCGACGCCAATCTGGTGACTCTCGATCGCCTCGAAGCCCTCCAGCAGGACCTCGACCGCCGCAAGGAGGAATTGAAGGCCAACGAGGCGGAAGTCGCCGACCTGAGCGACGCGGCGGAAGCGAACGTGGAACGCCTCGACGAGGCGCGCCAGGTCCAGGCCGACGCCTACGCCGACGCCAAGGCGAACTACGCCGACGTCCTCGCCCAGTACGAGGCGGCGGAACGGGCCCGCAAGGTCGCCGAGGCCGCCCGCAGGGCCGGCGCCGCCGGCGGGCTTCCCGCCGGCACCATCCCCGGCTTCATCTGCCCGGTGCAGGGCGGCGCCAGCTTCATCAACGACTGGGGGTTCCCCCGCTCCGGTGGCCGCACCCACAAGGGCAACGACTTGTTCGCCCCACGCGGCACCCCGGTGGTCGCCGTCACCGACGGCACGGTGCGCCTCTCCAGCAACAGCCTCGGGGGCACCACCGTCTACGTCGTCGGCGCCGAGGCCACCTACTACTACGCCCACCTCGACGGCTACGCGCCCGGGGTGTCGACCGGCCAACGGGTCTCCAAAGGCACCGTACTCGGATATGTCGGGAACTCCGGCAACGCCATCGGAGGCGCCACCCACCTCCACTTCCAGCTCCACCCCGGAGGCGGCGCCCCGGTGAACCCATACCCGACCCTGAGGGCGGCGTGCTCGTGACGGTTCCTTGGTAGCCTCGTCCTTGGACAGAAAGGATCGGCTCTGAACCAGCAACGCAGGCGCATCGACATCGTGCTCGACCCGGACTTCGTCGCCGACGTCGAACAGGTACCCCTCGACGAGCTGCGCGCCCGCCGCAAGCTGTGCGACGAGCTCGACACCGAACTCTCCTACTACCGGCGCCTCCTCCACGGACGCATGGACCTGCTCGCCTTCGAGATGCGACGCCGCGCCGGGGACGAGGTCCGCAGCCTCATCGAGGCGCTGCCGGAGATCCTCACCGGGAGCGACGCCGATTCCGGGCAGCGGGCCGCGGTCCCCAAGGCGCTGCCGATCGACCCGCCCGAGACGCCCCAGACCGGCCGCCGTTCCGTCGATCGGGTGCTGGGCGACGACTTCCTCACCCACCTCCCCGGCATCGCCGACGACGAGCTGGAGGACATCCAGGCGACGCTCACCGAGATGGAGCGTGAGGTCTCCCGCCAGCGGCGTGGCGTCTACGAAGCGCATGAGCTGATCCATGCCGAACTGATCCGGCGGTACCGGGAAGGTCTCGCCACCGTCGACGAGTTACTGCAGCCGGGCTGAGTGCCTCCGCTGCGTATCCGCACGGTTCGATCCGGCCTCACCGAGGCGATCCACGAAGCCACGGTGGTCGCCGCCGACGCCGCGGGCCGGGTCCTGGCTTCCTGGGGTGAACCCGACCTGCCGTTCTTCCTCCGGTCCGCCATCAAGCCCTTTCAGGCCACCGTCGCCCTCGAGGCCGGGGCCGACCTCGCCCCCGAGCAGCTGGCGGTGGCGTGCTCCAGCCATTCCGGGTTCCCGATCCACCTCGCGTTCGTCGCCTCGATCCTCGAGGGCGCCGGGATGGGGGTCGAGGCGCTGCGCTGCCCGCCGGCGTGGCCGCTGAGCGAGCGTGCCCGCGACGTCCTCGTCGCGGGCGGGCGGCGCCGGCCGCAGCCGCTGTTCCACAACTGCTCCGGAAAGCACGCCGCCTGGCTCGCCGCGTGCCGCGCCTCGGG
>Ga0315536_1001766_pt1 | contig 10694 bp, 11 predicted proteins | sample SalMarSW160230MG_FD_203093 | JGI IMG/M metagenome (GOLD analysis project Ga0315536, IMG submission 203093) | Salt marsh sediment microbial communities from the Plum Island Ecosystem LTER, Massachusetts, United States - Salt Marsh Sediment SW1602-30 ... | reverse complement strand
CGTGCACATGGATGATCAGAGACTGCAACCCTAATAGTTACCGTAAGCCTTGAGATGGTGCATACGTGCTGTTTGGACGAGTTGTGGAATAAACGGAAATTATCACATGGATACACTGACCAAGGATGAGGGGATTACTGGGATCTCACCCTCAGGAGCACCGGGTGGCAAGTCCAATCACCCTCTTATATACTGTAAGGAGCCTGTAGGGTTAGACTAAATCGGAATGGTGTACGATCCAATTATCAAGAGGATTAATACGGAATGGTTGAGGTAATTTGGGAACACAATATTTGTTGGAGAAGGAAAGCTTGAACAACAAGATCCGAGTCCTTATCGCTGATGACCATAGACTTATGGTTGAAGGCTTGAAGCTCATACTCTCCCGAGATGGGATTGAAGTCGTAGGTCATGCTGCAACGGGCAGACAAACAGTGGATCTGACAACAGAATTACATCCAGATGTCATTCTGATGGATATCCGTATGCCGGATATGGATGGCCTACAGGCATTAGGAGCAGTTAAAGCATCTAATCCAGAGACCAGTGTCATCATCCTCACCTCCTATAACAACCCAGAATACCTCACGCGTGCGATATCTCTTGGAGCAGCTGGCTATTTGATGAAGGATACAGCACCTGCTAGCGTTACCAATGCAGTTCGGACTGTTGCGGGCGGAGAGGCAATCCTGGACATGGATATCCTGGATCAAGTCATTAATGAGCTCAGCGAGTCGACCCGGCCTGTCTCAATGAAGGATGATATTCCCGCTCTCACCCCGCAAGAGGTCCGGATTCTGCAGTTGATAACCGAGGGGCTCGACAATGGCACGATAGCTGAAATCCTTTCTGTAAGCCCAAATACCATCAAATCCCATATTCGTAACATCTTTACCAAGCTCGGTGTATCCGATCGCACTCAGGCTGCGATCTGGGCAATCCGCCGAGGTCTGACAGCATAACCTACTGCAATCACGAACCCGAAGAAAAATCTACACCAGAGAGTGATGCAATATCACTCCCATGGGTGTTTTGAATTCCGTGCGTTAATGCAATAATCTGTCTGGATTAATCACGGGCCTTGATTTTCGAAGGTCTTCGTTTGTTAGTGACTACTCCTTTTGTTTGATAAATCAAGATTCAATCTCGATCGTCTGTAAATCGCTCGGAGGGTGCGATCTACTGGCTCATCAAGAGCTTTTAAACCAACATAGAGAAAGCCCTTAAGACCTTAGAACCGTCAGTATAGTCACGCGCAACTTGGATTAGACTTTAAAGAAATAATACGATATTATTGATCAATTTGGACTAGTATGGACGGGCTCTGGGCAGTAAGCGTATGGGAAGGATTGTAGGGCGCAGCAGACAAAGGATTTAACTTTCGTCATCCGATATTGGCACTTCTGGAGGAGAGGTGTTAGGTCTCATATTGATTTACCGTAGTGCTTTCTTAATTCACTCGACCTGCATGGTATGAGTTCTTTTTGGTATGCCTTACGGAGCAAGGCACATAAGGAGCATGTACTCTGGGAACAGGTCCAGTTGCGAGGATATGAGGTTTTCTATCCGCGACTGCGGGTGACGCCGGTAAACCCTAGATCTAGGAAGGTCATACCGTACTTTCCAGGGTACCTGTTCGTCAACGTGAATGTCGAGGCAGTAGGCCGGTCTACATTTCAGTGGATGCCGTTTTCCCTAGGTCTAGTGTCCTTTGGCGGAGACCCGGCATTGGTTCCAGATTCGCTGATCCATGCCCTCCGACAGAAGCTCGAAAGCATCAATCGTACAGAACCGAACCGGGTGCCGAGCTTTGAGAAGGGGGAGCGGATCATTATTACAAGCGGGCCATTCGAAGGGGTGCAGGCTCTTTTTGACACCCAGATTTCCGGCAAGGATCGGGCTAAGGTTCTGATTGACTTCCTGAGTGGGCAACGTGTCCGCTTGGATGTGAGATTGGCTGCTATCGACCGAGTTGGAAATGGGCCATAGGTTTTGCATTCGATTGACACCCTAAAAATCGGGCTTTTGTGAAATACGTAACGGCCGCGATGGTTTGTAAAACAAGACGGTATCAGGCCACTGGGTAACTTTACGTGATGTAAGAGAACATGCATCAGCAAATTTTAGGCAAGCTTTATACGCCGGCTTTTTTGCCAATAGTAGGTGGCTTAAAGCAGCACTGCAACCGCTGAGGGATGCGGGACAGACTGGGGGCCATTACCCATGGTATTCCATGCCCGGCAAGGCATGCGATCCAACTGGGTTCCAATACCGAGCTAAATCCGACCGCACGATGTCGGAAGGGCGGAGCTCGCTTACTGCTTTCAACTATTGAAAACATCTATGAAATCCAGTCAGAGTCATCCGGAAATCCCCGTTTACTTCAGCAAAGCCATCAGACCTCGATCAACCGTGCTGCTCTACATATACCGCCAGGCTGATAACCTATGGCGTTATATCTGGGAACAAGCGGTGATCAACCTCCTCGGCTGGGTGCCCACTCTCCTTGGAATTGCACTTCGGGGATTATTCTACCGTCTTATCCTGACCATGCACGGCTGGGCTGCGATCGAATCTGGTGTTCGTCTTCGCTTCGCCAAACACATCACATTGGAACACTCCAGCTACCTGGATCAGGGTGTGTATCTCCACGCAACCCCGGGTGGGATCAGCATCGGCTCCGGTACGATAGTGATGCATGGAGCAGTCCTGCATGTCTATAACTTCCGTGAAATCCCCTCTTCAGGAATCTGGATCGGAAATAACAGCTTAATCGGCGAATATACCGTCATTCGAGGGCAGGGAGGTGTCGTGATTGGCGATCGCGTTTATACCTCACCTTTCACCCAAATCCTGGCGGTAAATCATGTCTTCGAGGATCCGGCGCAGCCATTTGTCGATCAAGGGATCACCGCCGAGGGGATTCGGATTGACGATGATGTCTGGATTGGAGCCGGCGCGATCATCACGGATGGCATACATGTGGGACAAGGTGCGGTCATCGCGGCCGGCGCGGTAGTGACGGAAGATGTTCCGGCTCACACGCTTGTCGGTGGGGTGCCGGCAAAAGTCCTTCGAAATCTGAAACGACACCAAGCCTCATAGCAAGCCCAGCAGATTTTACTACAGGAGCAAAGCCAATGACGACGCTGTCGGTCATTATTCCGGCATATAACGAAGAGAGTGGAATTCGCGATATCTCCGAACGCGTGCTTGCGATCGAAGCCGATCTAGCCACTGTTGGTGTTGATCAGTTGGAGCTCATCGTGGTCGATGATGGATCGGGTGACGCGACGCGGGAAATCGTGAGTTCGATGTCCGCGGTCCGACTCATCGCGCATTCGGTGAATCAGGGTTATGGAGCCGCCTTGAAAACCGGATTCTCAAACGCGAGGGGAGAACTGATAGGCTTTCTGGACGCTGATGGGACCTATCCTCCGGAGTATTTCCCCGCGCTATGCCAGAAGGCGCTTAATGGCGCAGATCTTGTCATCGGTTCCAGGATGCAGGGAGCAGCAAGTGAAATGCCAGTAACCCGACGCATCGGAAATATGTTTTTCGCCGCACTGCTCTCATTGATTGGCCGGCATCGCGTTACGGACAGCGCCAGCGGAATGCGGGTTTTCCGCAGAGAGATCCTCGACTCTCTCAACCCCCTCCCGGATGGCCTCAATCTGACCCCGGTCATGAGCACACGCGCAATCCACCTCGGGGTTGAGATCACGGAAATTCCGATACCGTATAGCGAACGGGTTGGTCGCTCGAAGCTCAGTGTTGTACGTGATGGGTCATTGTTTCTGAGGTCAATGATCTGGACTGCTCTCGGTTACAATCCGGTCCGCCTCCTGGGCTTTGCTGGGCTAGGCGGCCTTGCCGTTGCAGGGGTCGTCAGCCTTGGCCTGGTCATCGCCCGGTTGCGAGGTATCACGGATATCGGCCCCTGGGGGGTAGCTGCGCTATATGCTGCTGTTGTTTCGGCCGTGATGGGTGTTAGCCTTTTCGCTCTCGGTGCAACTTTCAATTATCTCGTTCAGCTCTTCTCGATTCGTCCGATTCGCCAGGGCCTTTTTGGCAAACCGATCTTCACGCCCTCTTTGGACCATCACTTCGGCTGGATTGGCCTGATCGTAAGTCTACTCGGACTGGCCGTTGGCCTTGCCGCTATTATTCTGGGAATTGGCGGTTGGGAGATCAGCCGCTTGTGGCTGTATCTCCTGGGGAGCGCCATGCTGATCCTGCTTGGTTCGAACCTGGTGATCTACTGGGTGTTGATGCGGATCCTGGAAGAGATCAGCCAGCGGGATCGAATTGTTCAAACTGCCTGACCTGAGGTTCATTAAATCGTGTAGATAGGGCTGGGATAAGTCCGGAAGGTAAAGGTATGAGTGAAAAAGAGAAGAACGAACAATGGTTGAATCTCGGAACCCGCAGGATTCCGGCTTTGCGGCAATCGGATTTTGCGAATGCTGATCCTATTGTCCGTGAAGGTCTGCTTGCAACGCCGCGCTCAGAGCAGGCGGTCGATATCATGCTCGTCAATCCTCCCACACCGGATGGAGGGTTATGGATCCGCACGCAGCATCGGGTTGGCCGCCGGACGCGCGAGAACATGGTCTGGCCCCAGGTATCGCTGGCACAGATGGCTGCCCTGCTTCATCCAACCTATAAGGTCAAGGTTGTCGATGCGAATGCGGATCGCATGAGTTGGGAGGCGTTCAAGCGCGAAATTGATACGTGTCAGCCAAAGTACTACCTTACACAGGTCACCGCACCGACGCTTGAGAATGACCTCTACGGTTGTTTTCTGGCAAAGGCACGTGGAGCCAGGACGATTGCATTCGGAACACACGTAACCCCCATCCCACGCGAGACCATGCGGCCTTTTCCTGCGCTCGATTTCATCCTGCTTGGTGAACCCGATCTAACGATTCGGGATTTGCTCGATCACCTCGAGCGGAAATTGGACCAGCGGCCTCCGGAAATAAGAACGCTGTTTGAAAAGCATGACCCAACCTATGCACCGGCGATGCTCGAAGATGGCAAGGTTGACCTTTCGAAAATCAAAGGCCTGGTCTGGCGCAATGGGGAAGAGATCGTCGTCAACGAAATGCGCATGTTCATCAGAGATTTGGATGATCTCCCGATCCCGATGCATGAACTACTGCCGCTCATGAAACACCGCATGCCGTTAATTAAAGGACCCTTCACGTTCATCGTCACAAGCCGGGGCTGCCCGGCTGGCTGCACATACTGCATCAAGCACGTTAGCTATCAGTATAGTGTCCGCCTGCGATCTCCTGAGAAGATCATGGAGGAGCTGTGGAAGCTTAAATCACTTGGCATCAACAATATTCATATGTATGCCGATCTCTTTACGGTCAATCGAGAACAGGTCGTTGAGCTTTGTGAGCGAATGATCGCTGAAAACATCCAGATCAAATGGACCTGCAACAGCCGGGTTGATTATGTTGATCAAGAAATGCTCCAGTTAATGGGCAAGGCAGGTTGCTGGTTCATCAGCTGGGGCATCGAGTCGGGCAATGAGCAGATCCTGAAACACGCTCGCAAGGGAGCCTATCCCGATAAAGCCGAGCGGGCGCTGCGCTGGGCGAAGCAGGCGGGGATCAAGAATTGGGGTTACTTTATCATTGGCCTGCCTGGTGAAACGGAGGAGACGATTCGCGAGACCATCGATTTTGCGAAGAAGCTGCCGCTCGATATCGCTCTCTTCCATGTAGCGGCACCTTATCCGGGCACACCGTTCTTCTTTGAGGTTGTAGATAACAACTGGTTCCGGCCGGGAACCCGCTGGGAGCAAGTCGATATGGACCGAGGGACAGTCCTCGATTATCCCGGACTACCTGCCGAGCGGCTGCTGTACTGGCAGAAGAGAGCGTTCCGGGAATGGGCTTTCAGGCCGGGCCCGATGTTGACCTACCTTAGAATGCTGCTAACCGACAAAAGCACCTTCCGTTCGGCACTAAGCGTGGGCATGCAGCACCTAAGCTGGTCATCCACCGACAGTGGTCTTTCTGTCACTTGAGCCGCAGATCATGGGCTACGGCGGAACTTTTCCTGGTCACAGCCGCAGCCACGCTCTCGGTGATCGAGCCCTCGGGGGCGACCTGGTGGGCTGCACTCGCCTCGCTTCCGGTTTTAATACGCCGTCTGATTGATCGTGAGGGGCGGCAGATCAGTCTCCTCGATTTGTTCGCTTCGCTCTTTCTGCTCAGTGTTATGCTGTCTGCCCGGATAGGCTACGACCCTGGCCAATCCGACCTCAAGGCCGCCAGGCTGGTACTGGCTGTTCTGCTGATGTATGCAGTTCTCGATCAGCCGGATACAAACAGGACGGTCGTGACCCGTCTGCAAGCCCTGCTGGGATTGAGTATCGTCCTTGCATACGCACTCTCGAACAACCTTGTTGTTCAGCAAGCCGATTTCACTAGCATCGGCCGAATACGTGAGCTGTTCGAAGGGTTCTTGAGCAGGAAGGGGTCAATAGCCCTCGATCCGAATCTTGTAGCCGGCGTGTTGATTTTCATCTTGCCCGGCGTGGCTGCTCAATGTATATCTGGGTTTCAGTGTTTAAGAAAAAGGCAAGCAGTGATCTATCTGACCGCAACAGCTGTGCTGCTGGCCGGCCTTCTGCTTACGAGTTCGCGCGGCGCATGGTTGGCACTGCTGCTGGCCCTGCCCATGGGTTATGCGGGGATGCTTGTCCTGCGTTCGTGGCTCCGTGGGGGTTGGAGGCGCCTGGCAATCCTCGCTGCCATTTTGCTGCTGGCGTTTCTTCTACCCCTCGGTGTAAGTCGATCGGCTCCTATGCTCGGACGGTTGGTCACGAAAATACCCGGCGCTCCAACTGCCGGTGAACGGATCGGTCTTTACAAGGATGCGCTTGATCTGGCAGCAGATTACTCGTTCATCGGTGGAGGGCTGGCGAGTTTTGCGGGGCATTACTCGCGCTACATCAGGATTATCCCGTTCTACTTCTTCCGACATGCACACGATCTGTACCTCAATCTCGCAGTAGAACAAGGCGTCCCCGGGCTGATCCTGGCAGCGAGCATCTTGCTTCTCGCGTTGATATTCAGCCTGCGTTCTCTTGCTGCCCGGCTTTCAGAGAGTCATTCGGTGGACTGGGAGGTTTGGGCTGGCATTATCGGATTAATTGCTGTCATGCTGCATGGTCTGGTAGACGATCCGCTGTATGGTTCCGTTGGCACACCGCTTGTCTTCCTACCGGCTGCGCTGGCATTGTATTATTCAGGGGTGCATTTCCCTCTCCCAATTCAAGGTAATCATGACATAGCTCAATCAACCCCTGGAAGTGCCCAGCCAGCCGGGACCTCCCTCAGATGGACAGCATTAATCCTAGGCTTCGCGATCCTGGTTATAGGAATGGGGTTCTGGCGGCAACTCGCAGCCGGCCTGGAAGTGAACCTGGCGGCGGTCTCTCTCGCTAAAGCCGAGTTAAAGAGTTGGAAGGGTGAGATCTGGACCTGGGTCGACGATGCCCAGATGGAGGCGGATCTCCGTGCCCGCCTGGCGTCGGTCCTTGAGCTTGAACCTGGCCAGGAGACTGCTCTCCATCGTCTCGGTCACTTGGCATTTTCTCAGGAAGACTTTAGTCATGCTGTCAACCTTCTCCTACGAGCGCATTCGGCCAATCCATCGCATCGCGGAATTTCGAAGCAGCTAGGTTACGCGCTGCTGTGGAGTGGGGATGTCAATCAAGGCGTTGACTACCTTGTACGTTTCCCGGAAACGCGGGATGAGTTGTCAAGTTATATCTGGTGGTGGCAATCCCGGGGTGAGAGTGAGCTTTCCCGGTTGGCTGACGAAGCAGCTGCGGCGGTGGCAGCAGAGGGTTTTCACGCCCCGGAGTAGAGTATTCACCGGGATCATTTCATTGCGTTGTCCAGATGAGTCATCACTGTCGCGTTCCGAATGACGTAAACGCCCAGCATCTCATGCTTTGCCGCCCGGATCTGACGGAAGGCCGATGGCAGGTTGCCGAAAACGAAGCGAGCGGGTTTTTGTTGAAGGTTCCGGTCACATTTACAAATCCCTTTTAGGCGGCGCCTATAAACATATGTTTGCTCCAGTTCTAACCTGTCCATTTCCTTGCAGCTGCTTCATGAGAGAGTCAATTCAGGAGGTTCGAAAGCCGTGGAAACCGCAATCATTTACATTCTAATCAGCGTGCTTGGGGGAGGCATCGGCCAGCTGCTTTTAAAGCGCGGTATGACCACCCTAGGACCGCTGACGCTATCCGTAAGGGAATTGGGTTCGATCTTACTCGGGATGGGAACCAACCCTTTTGTGGTGGGCGGTTTGGTTGTATATGCTTGTTCTACGGTCTTCTGGCTTGTTGCTCTTTCACGCGTCGATCTCGGCTTTGCCTATCCTTTTGTGAGTCTAAGTTACGTGGTTATGCTCTTCGCCTCCTGGCAGCTGTTCAATGAGCAGATCACACTTCTACGCTTGTTAGGCACCGCAACGATTGCACTCGGAGTCTTGATTGTCTCCCGAAGTTAATCAGCGGCAAGCAATGCTTTCGAGGGCTCGAAGAAACCCTACGGGCTCAAATCACTAGAAACCCCCGAGGAAAACACGAGGTAGAGGTTAAAATCAAAACCACACGCTTCCCCTTTGTCATCCTGCTGCTTCTAATGCTACCGCTGTTATTTTTCCGACTCGGGAGCTACCCTCCTGCCTGGTATGACGAGGGTGTGAATACGCATACAGCGAACGTCCTGCTGAACTTTGGCACCTTTGGAACCTACACGGTCAGGGGGATAAATCCATTCGATCCGGCGGTGACTACTGGACCGACAGTCCTGATGCCGGTTGCTCTATTGTTCAAGGTGGCAGGACCAGGCATGTTCCAGGCGCGTATTATCTCAGCCCTGTATGCGATGCTGGCGGTAGGAATGCTGTATTTACTCCTATATAAAAGCATCGGTTTCAGAGGTGCTCTTTTCTCAGTCCTGGTTTTCCTTGCAATTCCACCGATCTCGGACACAGGGTTTCTCCTGTTCGGGCGGCAGGTGCTGGGCGAAAGCGCCTCCTTCGCTCTTATCCTGGTCGGGCTGGCCTTTTGGTTTAAAGAATGGGAAACCAACCAGGTTTTCTGGAGTGTGCTGGCTGGATTTATTTTTGGGCTGGCCTGTATCTCGAAATTGCAGAGCAGCATTCCGGTTGTAGCGGCGATCGTCGGGCTGGGGTTGCTGAAATACGCGATCTCCAGATCCAGAGCAAGCTTGAGAATCTTGCTTGCGCCAGGGGTGGCGCTTATCCTGATTGCCGCCTGGATTCTGCTCCCCAACATAGCTTATGCAAGCTCGTTTCAGGCGGAAAACCAGCGCGATAGCATCGATGCTGTCCGATTGCTGATTCTGCCCGGTTTCTGGAATCGCAACATCACTCGGGGGGGGTTATTCATCCTGGGCGGAATGGCACTTACATCGGTTATTTGCGCGCTCGAATTGCGGAAGACGCGGCGTATTCGACAGTGGGCTCCGAGGGAGTGGCTGCTTGCTTTCTTCGGATTGATGACACTTACAGGCGGGCTCTGGTGGAGCTTGCTGTCCATCGGTTGGGTGCGTTACACATACTTTGGCTGGTTGGCTGCCTTGGTTATCTTGAGCGTCGCGTTATGGGCTATCTTCCAGTGGCTTCTAGCTCGTCTGCGGCTTGATGGCGGGATTGGAGGACGAGTAACGTACCTGGTTGTGATCACCGGTCTCATTGGTTCCACCCTGTTAATTCACGGACTTCCGATCTTGAAATCACCTTTACATGAAGATGCCCGGGTTGTTGCCGACTACATTCACGAACATGTCGATGATCAATCCGTCATCGAAAGCTGGGATTGGCAGGTTGACGCCCTCTCGGGACATTGGAAATACAGCCACCCACCACAGGCTATGCTGCTGTCTGCAACACGTCAGCAATTCGTAGAGCATAATGCTTTTAACCTGCCCTATGATTTGCTTCACGCGGATCCCGATTACCTGCTCACCGGACCTTTCAGTGTATGGACAGGCATCTATTCCCCCCAGATTGTTGCCAGTCATTTTAATGAGGTTTTCAGATCTGGCCCTTATACCTTATGGGCGCGTATTCAGGACATGTCGGATATCAGGGAATAGGTGGAACCGCTACCTTTTTTGAGCGATGTTTCTTCACATTTCAGTATCTAATCTATGCCAACACAGGCTTTCTTCGTAAGACTCCAGAAGAATATTGTGGTAATCAAACGGCGACAGGCAAATCCACCGGCAGTCCAGATCACTTAGGCAAGTGAGTTAAGCCAAATCTGGCGAACTACCGCCCGGTAGTTTAAATGATGCTTGCCAGGTAGATTTATCAGAACCCATATACATCAATATATACTTGCCCGACTGTCTCAGAAGCGAAGTTATCTGGGCAAGCTTGTTAATACGCATGTTCTAACATCGAAGAACTGATAATTTACGGGTTATCAAGTGAGCGGGACGAACTAGGGAGCTCTCCATTTTCGTTTTGAATCCCATCATCAGACAGATAGCCACCGACAAGTTGGAGCCATAGTGACCTCATTTATTCGAATCGTCCAGAGGGACTTCAGAAAGCTTATATTGAGCTTTTGGCTGGAACCCATGGAGAACCAGTTACGCAAAGTCCGTTTGGGTGACAATGAACCG
>Ga0315536_1001764_pt1 | contig 10697 bp, 8 predicted proteins | sample SalMarSW160230MG_FD_203093 | JGI IMG/M metagenome (GOLD analysis project Ga0315536, IMG submission 203093) | Salt marsh sediment microbial communities from the Plum Island Ecosystem LTER, Massachusetts, United States - Salt Marsh Sediment SW1602-30 ... | reverse complement strand
ATACGTTCATTTTCTTTGATGACTTTAGTGGGGATCTCAGTAAATGGACAAGACACAAACTCTCAGGAGTCTACCCAAGAATTGAAAATGGATATCTTGTCTGCGGCGGAGGTACAACGAGTGGGTCGTATGGCCACACTGTTCTGGGTTCAGATGCGACCTATACTGGATTTATCAATGGCATAATTGAAGGAAAAGTATATCTCTCATCAAATGCCATTGCAGAAGTCGGATGGCGAGGAAATTATACGGGAAACACGGGGTATAAATCAAGAATGGACGCACGAACTAACGAAGGTCTTTCTTTCCTCAGACCACCTTATAGCGCTTGGGCGTTTTTTACTGGTTGTTCAGCAACAGGAATTGCCGTAGGAACGGGATCATGGAAACCATTCAATATTACCGTGAACGTCTCATCGTTTACAATACAACGTGATGGGAGGACAAAAACATGTAGTGAGATTCCTCCTTCTTCTGCATATTCACACGCAGGAGAAATATCATTACAGAATCACTATGGGAGTTATTCGTATTATGATGATGTCCGTGTCCGCAAACACGTCTCTCCTGAACCACATCATGGAACTTGGGGGCAGGAAAATAATTATTCTTTGATACAGAGCAATTGGATAATCTGGAATAATCCGAATAACCCTGATACTTCGCCTCCATGGAGTTGGAGTTTTAATTTTCCGAATGGGAAGGTGTATTATGAATTTTACAGTAGAGGGATGTATGCTGGTACTGTTGAAGGCGCACCCGTGAGTGCTGATGCAAAATGTCAAAAAACGTAGAGAGGTGAAATAAAAAAAATGAAGTTTGAGAATTTTGCTGAACGAATGATATCTGCTATTGTTAAAAGAATCGTTGTCTCGAACATCGGATTGAAAATGGGAGGGATGACGTCAAAGGTTTTTATAGCAGCAAAAGAGATCAACCAAATTAACAATATTGAAGAGCAGAGAAAATCAGAAATGGCCGGGGTCATGATGAACAAGGTCGACCCCGTAGCATTGAAAAATGCGTTGAGTTCATTTGTGTTTACACAAGGCATTGGTGCAGGCATGATCGGGGGTTTCATGATGGATGGTAAACTTTCTTCAGGACTTCGGTACAGTTATATCCTTGGTGTGATCTCACTTTTTGTTTTTAAATTTGTATTTTGAAGGGTGTTTGATGGATATGAAACGGAAATGGAAAAAACAGGATGGCGCGGTTTCTGAAGTCATTGGTGCAATCATGATGGTAGGGATAGGTGTCGCATTGTTTTCCGTTTTGTATTTCATTGTCATGTCGTATCCATTTACACCCTCAGTACCCTCTGTGGACATTGTTGGATCGATAAAAGGCGAGTCTATAGTATTGGAGCATCGCGGTGGAGATTCACTGGATCAGAACGCGATCGTCTCATTTATCGTTGGTGGGACAAGGATTAGTGATACCGTTGAATTTTTTTTAAATGATACGAATAATAATTCTCGATGGGATATAGGTGAGCAGCTTGTCTACAATTACAATTTATCTGGCAATATGACCGGTTTGCAGGTCGAGGCTACCGTAGTTGACAGGGATAGTAATTCTATCATGATGATGGGAGTGCTTCAGGAGGGGATTGTACGTGGGGGTAGCCCACCTGTGTTTGGTACGCCTTCTCCAACCAATGGTTCTACAGGGAACCTGTTAAGTTTTTCCTGGAGTATTTCAATCAATGATCCTGAAGGAAATGTCTTCTCTTGGACTATTCAATGCAACAATGGACAGACAAGTAGTGGGATTGGTGCATCGAATGGGACAAAATCATTGTCGTTGTCTGGGTTAGCATATTTAACGACGTATAAGGTCTGGGTGAATGCGACTGATCCAGATGGTAGTGGTCTTTATACTCGAAGATGGTATACGTTTACTACAAGTTCTCAAGCTTGGTCTAATAGGGCGCCTACGTTTAGTAGTCCTTCTCCTGTGAATGGTTCTTCGAGTGTGAATCGGTTTCATGCGACGAATGTCACAGTGAGTGATTTGGATGGGAATTCAACGACAGTTTGTTTCTGGTATAGTACAATCGCTATTTCTGGTCCATGGACGAAGGCGCAGCAGAACAATAGTGTTGTTGCGAATTCTACGGTGAGGGATATCAATTCAAGTTATTCAAGTGGGTGGAATACGAAGTACTGGTGGAAGGTCACTGCGTATGATAGCCATGTGAATTCATCTGTGATTTACACGTTTACCACGAAGACAAATACAAACATAATAAATCTCAAACCCAACCTTGCCTATGATAACACAAGCGGATCTAATCACCAACTAACTGCACTTGAACTCGCTTCTTTGAATTTTAGTGATGATAACCGCTACACGAGCTTTGGCTCATGGGGCAGTACGTTTGGTAAACGTATAGAGTTCAACTTCCCAGATATTTCTACTGGTGCAACAGTGTTAAATGTTACCCTCAACTTCGAATGGGCTAGATTTGGCGTCCAGGTCGATGGAGCTAGACTTGGGGTTTGGAACGGCTCTACCTGGACCTATTATCCTTTAACATTAGAATCTGGAGATGCCCTCGTAATCAAATATCTCTCAGGCCTCATCAACACAGCTGCTAAAGTTAACTCCCTAAAACTTGTGTTCCAAGCAACATCTTCACCCTCTAAAACAACATCGCATGACTGGGTTCAAGTGGATGTAACCTACACGTAGTAAAAGAAATAATAAAATCCTACTAAAAACAGGAATTGAGAGATGAAAAAAACTAGGTCTACTCAAATATATAATCTTACAAAAAGGAGTTTAAAATGCGGAAAAAAGGTAAAACAATAATGACTAAAACAGAAATGCAAATTAAAAAATTTAAAAAATCAGATAATGCCGTAGTAGGCATATTTACCGTAGTTCTCATTATTTCGTTGATTATAGGGGTGGTGGCAGTAGTAAATACCGTGTATGTTCCACAGTGGATGAAACAGGCAGAGTTCCAGCATATGAACCAAGTATCAAATCAATTTGCTCAACTAAAATATGCACTTGATATTCAATCGATTACCAATGGCAGCAGCGCAATAGGTTCTCTAGTAACGATGGGTACGATAGAAATACCTTTTCTTGGGGTACATCAATCATTTGATGAATTATCGATTCCATCGAAAAGTTGCATACTTTCAATAGCGAACCAAACCGGTTTTTATTCATCGTATACTACCGATTCCATTAAGTTTACATCCCATAATACAAATTTTGTTGATCAATCCTATATTTATGAAGCAGGGACGTTGATATTGGATCAAGCAGAAGAAAGTGTTCTATTAGCAAGACCGTCGATACTGGCGACACAGTATGGGGAAAATCTTTCAATAACTTTTATTAACACTACCGCAGGAACCGGTTCGAATAATTTTGCTAGCGGGCGTGGTACATTTCCCATATACTCTCAAATAATTCAGAATAACAAACAATATACTGTGATTCACAATGTGACAAATATCACTATTCAGACGGACTACTCTAATGCATGGTATCAAGTGTTTAATGCGTCATTATTGTATTCAGGTATAAATCATACAATTATTGAGACAGTCAACGGCATAATAGTGGATTTTACTGAAACCGGAAGAGAGTATAATATTCTTATTAGAGAAATAAAAATCTCTATTGATTTAGCTTTTGGATTGATAGAATGAGTATATCTGCGACCTAACGAAATTTAGAGAATTATAGAATAGAATTTACATAAATCCTATAAAAAAAAAATCACACTTCAGAAAAAATAAATGTTATAGAAGGAGATGGGTAAATAATGGAGAAAAAGAGGATACATACGGCTGTTTCCGAGCTCGTTGGAACAATCATCCTACTTGCAATAGTTACTTCTGTGATGACATTAGTATTTTACCAGATTTCTACAGATAAAGGCCCCTATAAACAAACATTTGTAAAGCTTGTAGGCAGAATAGAGCAAACAAATTTTATTTTGGAGCATCAAGGTGGAGACCCTTTAGATTCAAATACGAGTATTTCACTTGAAATTGGAGGAAAAAAATACAATTACACAGTTGGCGATATATTAATAGATGAGAATCACAATGGTTTATGGAACCTTGGGGAAAAAATGATTTTCCCTTTTTCGTATGACCTTAATAATTTAGATAAATATAGCACAATTGATGTAATAGCCGTTGATAAAGATAGTAATTCGATTCAGTTTTTAGGGTCTGTCGAGTTACATCCAGTTGTTGATCTTGGAATTGCATCGGCAGTGAGCAATTCCAACCCGCATAAATATGATTATATTAATGTCACCCTTGCATTAACATGTTATGGGGGGGATATCAATGGATCAGCTAATATACAAGTAAGACAACTCATCCCACAAGGGTTATTATATATAAGCAGCAGCCCTGAAATTGGCACCTATGATAATACCACTGGCATTTGGTTTATTGATCGATTAATTGGGGATAAGCCTGTAACTCTTAATATCAGACTACAAGTCATTGGTGAAGGTTTCAGAGAATTTACCCAGTTTGCCATGATTATGGATGGTTCTGGAAGCATTGCGTCAAGCGACTGGAATCTGATGCGAACGGGACTATCCAAAGCATTGGAAAATGATAGCGTTTTTCCCCATGATAAATCAGTGGAACTTACCGTCATTCAATTTGGTGTACCTCAAGGTTATAATTATTGGGGTGCAGATATCGTCATCCCACCAACAATCATCAATAATGACATAGGTACATCTGGTTATTATCTCACAATTTCTAATAAAATTACAAATTTAATTCAATCAAAGGGTAATACGCCAATGGCATGCGGAATTAGACTTGCGGCGGATCAATTGCATAATTCTAAGAACTTTCGTAGTGATAGGAGGCAAATAGCTCTTATGGTCACAGATGGTTTAGCAAATTGTAATTGGATCCCAGGTACATATAAGGGACAACGTACCGATGAATCTATAGGGAAAACAGCTACCGAGGAAGCTTTAGCATATCTAAACACCACACTTCATATGAATTCTGGACAGGATGAATTTGATGCTTTCGCAGTGGGAAGTGGCCCAGATATCGCGTGGCTAAATCATAGTATTGTATGGCCGCAACCAGGTCAGATAGCCCCACCATTTGAAAAAGGACGTGGCTGGGTAAGTAAAATAGACACCTGGCAAATGTTCACAGAACGCATTAGTCTAATCTTTAGATTACTTTTTCAATCCATTACACTTAAAACTGAAATCATCAGCACATTTACTCTTGACCCTAATGTATTAAATAATAATAAATTAGACCTGATAACGCCAAGTAATTAATTGTGCTATCAATTTATTGAAAAGATGATATGAAATAACTGATATCGATACTGATGAGATTAAAAAAACACGAGATGAATGAAGGTGAAATATAATTATTCCTTCTTGAGAAATATGCGAAAGAAGAGACCATATTAGAAGAAAATGAAAAATTAATCGATTATATGTGACTAATACAGTTAAAACCAAGAAGCGGAGTCATACTTTAATCCTAAAGTCCGGTACTCTCCTAAGGGTTCGATAAAAAGTATCGGTGATTTTTTTACGTTAGTATTTTATACAAGTAAATGATACGTTACTTATGTAATTCTTTAGCATTACAAATATTATCTAAAGAACAAGACGATGAAAAGAGAACTATAAAAAAATATTGAACTGTAAGATATGCAATTTTCAGAGGTTGGATGGGATCGCCTAGGTTAATTAGATTAAATTCTGCAGTATCTGAAGTAATGGGTACTATTCTTTTATTAATGATAGTGGTTGGATTGTTCTCAGTCGTTGCTATCTCTGTGTATAATTTATTACCATTTAATCCAGCACCGTTAGTCGATATTGTCTGTCAGGTTAATGACGACAACATCATTCTTACTCACCGAGGTGGAGATGTATTGGGTCTGGATACAAAGATTGGTTTTTCCAACAGAATGGAAACAAAATACATAGTAGTAGGAGATTATTTAGATGAGAAATCCAAAGAAGATGGAAAATGGAGTGTAGGAGAAGAAATAGTCTATACTAACTCCGATTTATTAGAGAATCAAATTCAGGTGATGATCATTGACCCATCAAGTAATTCGTTTATACTATCAACGACAGTCCAAATAGTTGACTCAATCACTATTACAACATTTGATGCTATTGATATTACCATGAATTCAGCGAATTTACCAATGCACTATGATTTACAAACACAATATGGATCAGTAAGGTTCACCTATCGCCCAAGTGACGGAGAGTGGATAAATACCTCTTGGAGTTCAAAGTCTGGATCGGGCTCATATAGTATTGTTATCAGCAGTCTATCTCCTGCGAAGCTGTATTATTTTAAGGCTCAACTATTGTACAATTCAACCATTATTCAAGGTGAACAGAAATCATTTACAACCTTTACAATCACCAACAATCCCCCAACTGTTACAATCCCTTATCCAACAAACGGATCGACCGGGATATCAGTTACAACGACTTTGTTAAGTATCACGATTCAGGACCTTGAAGGAGATCCCTTTAACTGGAGTATCGTGACATCACCAGCCATCGGAAGTAACAACGGGACAGCAGCTAGCAACGGAACCAAAACATGCACTATTACCGGACTTGCAAACTCCAGCACCTACACCTGGACGGTTAAAGCCTATGATGGACATCACTGGACTAATAGGTCATACGTATTTGAAACCGGAATATGCCCCGTGATAAATACATCGGTGAATATGATCAGTCCCTATGTCATATCTGTTAATCCGTTAACGATCACTGCCGTTGGTAATTCTGATTTAGATAACGTTACCTTGTATTATCGTTGGAGTGATGATAACAGCAGTTGGGACGGTGGGGGTACTAGTGGGAACTGGTATGATGTTCATTGGATTTATAGAAAGAAGATTAACATAACTGGTCAAGCTGGAGCTGGAACTAACTATCAAATACTTTTGAATATAGGAGAAATATCTGGTGTAGCAGGGGCGAATTTTAATTTGGGTGGACACTCATCAAACTTTCCTGGTGGGAAAAATATAGGTGGAGACTTAAGATTTACGAATAAAAGTGGTACAACCTCGCTTGATTTCTGGGTAGACGATGTTTCCGGGACTGCTCCAAACAGACTTGCAAAGGTATGGGTAGAAGTAAAAGACAGTTTGAATAGCAGTACCAGCATTTATTGCTATTACGGCAATCCATCTGCTTCAAATGCTAGTAATGGGACTAACACCTTTAATTTCTTTGATAACTTTGACGATAATTCTATTGATGCAAGCAAATGGACTATATACCAAGGCACTTGGAGCGAAACCGGCGGGATACTGAGACAGACATCCACAGGAGCTGCCGACCCTAAGAAATGTATTGCAACATCAGCCCCCCAATCCAATTATTATGCAATTAGAGCAAAAGTGAGACCAGATGTTGGAACAAGTACCGATGGAAGAGCCGGTCTAAGCATAAAAACTAGTGCTTCTAATGGTGAAGGGTACAACTATTTGTTTCATAATTTCGTTACCAAGACGACAGAACAATTCTTAGATGACCAGGTAGCCTGGGGAGCATCATATACTCGAAGTGCATGGTCTTTTGGAACATGGTATTGGTTTGAAATCTATCATGACGGAACAAATGTCAAAGGAAGAGTCTGGAACGTTGGTGGGACACCAGGTGCTTTTAATTCATGGACAAAAAGTGGTCGTTCAGGTTACCTTGCTCTTAATGGAGGAAGCATGGGAGAAACAGCTTCTTTTGATGATGTTTTTGTTAGAAAATGTATTGCAATAGAACCATCTTATAGCTCAGCTGGAGTTGAAGAAACATATATAGGTGGCAGAGTAGGATATAACTGGATTATTTATACAGGTGATACTAACCCTGACTTAAATAGTCCATGGAGTTGGAGCTTTAACTTCCCCAAAGGGTTGGGATATTACGAGTTTTACAGTATAGGGAAAGACGTTGGGCATTGTGGTGGCGACATCGAGTCTGCGCCTGTTAGTGCTGATGCGAGATGCAGGCATATATAAGGAGAATTGAAATGAGAATGAACCAGAGATGGTGTTCGGATAATGCAGTGGCAGGTATTATTACTGCAATATTACTTGTAGGACTCATCGTCATCGTTATTTCATTAATACAAACCACGTATGTGCCAAAATGGATGAGACAGATAGAAGCAGAGCATATGGGTGATGTGGCAGATCAGTTTTCACAGTTAAAATCTGCAATTGACATACAAGCGGCCACTGGGCAAAAGACACCGATGTCAACATCTATTACTCTTGGTAATAAGGAACTGCCTTATTTCTCCGCGAGTAGAGCGTTTGGGTCTCTTCTGATTTTATCTAATAATTGTACGGTGACAATCAATGACTCTAGTAACTTTTCGTATTCACTTGGAATCATAAAGTATTCATCGAAAAATGTATACTATCTTGACCAATCATACATCTATGAAGCAGGATCTGTAATATTGAATCAATCCGAAGGAAACGTAATGTCCATAAAACCTTTTTCCGCAATAAAAAACGGCGATGTTGTTACCATAACCTTTGAGATTGTAAACATCACCGGAGTTGGTGGGAGCACATCCGCAGGTGGATATGGGACCAATCCAATTCGGACAGAATTCGTTAGTAACACCACCGTTTTGATGAACAATATTACAAAGATTACAATTACTACCAATTATCCAAACGCCTGGTATCAAGCGTTTAAAAGTACATTAATAACATCAGCAAACCTAACCTATGGCACTAATTTTTCAGTGACTGATACTGTTGGCGAAGTAACTATAGAATTTTTAGGGACCACTACAGTTAATCTTTATCTAAACATCGTAGAAATTAACGCATGGATAACCCCGTGATGCATTGAAAAAAAAGGAGATGTTCAAGCCCCACAAAATCATTTCTATGACAGATGTCTAAAAACAGGTTTGAAGGGTATTTTAATATGAGTTTTATTTGGTCTTAATCTCACCGAAAATCTCCTGTTTCGGATACACGACCATACCTTTTTCGGAAATTTTCATCGCAACTATTCTCTCCTGATGTTTTGTACCACGCATTTTTAAAACCTCTATCGCGCGCTCCCGCATATTTTCTCGCTTGATATTGTACAAAACAATCACTCCATCAGCTAAGAACTCCTCAACACCGGTCTGTGAAAAAGTCTCTGGCATCTGTCCTGTCTCTGTTATAAAATAATTTGTACTCCCCATATTTTCAAAAAACCGAAAGAGCCGCTCAGCATAGAACCTATAAGAGCCGTCTTTTCCCATAAACGCTGAGGCAATTGCGGTCAGTGAATCAATGACAACAAAATCAGGGTTAAATCCTTCTTCCAAAGTCACTGGCTCGAGCTGTAAAAGTTGGCTGTCCTCTTCTTTAGCAAACATCGCATTCTCGCTACCTTTTTCAGACACATAATGAATATCGCTCGGTAGATACCTCTTGATTTTAAAGTTACCTGATGCGAGAAGTTTTTCTGGATTCCAACCAAAATCTTCCATATGTTCCAGCAATCTTTTTTCAGATTCTTCAAAACTCATGTAAAAACATTTTTCCCCGCGTAAGATATGGTACCAAAGTGTTTGTAGACAAAAAATAGTTTTTCCTGAACCCGCGCCCCCCGCAACGAGAATGTTAGAGCCTCCTGGTATGCCATCTTCAAAGAGTTCATCAAATCCAGAAATACCTGTTAAAACAAATTTTTTCCCCTTTTTAGCTTCATTTTTGGTTTCATGAGGCTGTTGCATTTTTTGTTCTAAGGTCTTCTCTTCTGTGGAATTATCTTTGTCATCAGTACCCTTTAGTTTATTTTCAATTCCGGCTTTGATTTTAGCCATGTCAAAGGTAGTAGTATCTTTACTCTTTTTTTCATCCATTATATTTTCACAATCCGATCGCACAGTTGTGCAATTTCTGCATGTATCTCTTTATTCGTTTCAGTTTCTAGAGAAATAAGCAAACCGTTAATCCCACCAATTCTCAATTTCGTTAAAATCCCATGAATGAATTGAGCAAAAACTTCAGGTTTGTTATGAATGAGCATGCTGTTGATGGAGTCAATAAAAACAAATTTCTCTCCCGGTATTTGTTGTATACTCGCTGTTAATGCAAGTGAGATGTTTGTAAGAGACGACACTGATTCAAGATATATAACATTGCTTGCTTCCGCCAGGTCTAAACTTTGGCTTTTTGAGATACAGTCGAGAATGAGTATTTTTTTTGTATCGATTTTTTTCTGTTGATAGAGTTGCATCAAATTTTTTTGAGGTCTGCTTGCGGATATGATTATTCCAATGTATTTTTTTTCATCTGATAAGAATTTTATTGTTGACAGAGAAACCTCTAACATCTTTTCTGCAGAAGTTTCCAGCATCACAATCCAGCCGTTTGGCAGATTGTTTAATTCCTTAGAAATTTTTTCTATATCATTCATTGTTATCCACACTTATTACTTGGTCCACATGGAAGGCTACCTCTCTGATGAATTTTTTTTGAGCAAGATCTTTTGCAACATTAAAAATAAGTATAACATTTTCCTCGTTTTCTTTCCGTACAGTCCTCATCAGGAACTCTGAAAATCTCATTATTTGAGATAAGGGTTTGTAAAGAGAGATGGTCGTTAATGAATCGATAAAAATAAACTTTTTTTGGCTTTTCAGCTTTGGCAGAGAAAG
>Ga0315536_1001762_pt1 | contig 10706 bp, 10 predicted proteins | sample SalMarSW160230MG_FD_203093 | JGI IMG/M metagenome (GOLD analysis project Ga0315536, IMG submission 203093) | Salt marsh sediment microbial communities from the Plum Island Ecosystem LTER, Massachusetts, United States - Salt Marsh Sediment SW1602-30 ... | reverse complement strand
CCCCATTGGCCCGCTCGACGAAAAGCTTGATGATGTGGGCCGTGTGCTCGGCCTCCGGGTCCAGGGGTGTAGGCGGGTTGGGGGGATTGCCCTCTCTCTGGGGATCGGTATCCTCGATACGGCCGTCCAGCCCCTCCTCCATAAAGCGCAGGACAAAACGGTGTTCCTTGCCGTGCCTGACTTCCACCCGCACACCCTCTATTTCCTCGATCTCCTGCTGCAGGAGGTCGCAGAGTTCCATGTTCTTTTCCGTGGGGATACGCCCGGCCCTACGGTCGACAATAATCCCCTTCTGATCCATGGTGGCGAAGTTGCCGCGCGCCACCACATCGCTCTTTCCCAGCTCCATTCCGATCCCCAGGGCCTCCAAGACCCCCCTGCCGATCTCATAGCGCAGGGGATCATAGCCGAACATCCCCAGGTGCCCCGGTCCACTCCCCGGCGTGATCCCCGGTGAAACGGGATCGGCCACCCCGCAGATGGAGCGGGAGGCCAGGTCATCCAAATGAGGGGTATGGGCCGCCTCCAGCTCTGTCTTGCCGTCTACGCGCAACCCCCCTACCCCGTCCATAACCAGCAGAACGATCGTGGAAGGGGTCTTCAGCGTCAAAGACCGGATGATTGCTTCATTGGCCATTGTTCACCTCCCTGAATATTCCCTCTCAGCCCATCCAGCTGAGGTTTCTCTATCCCTGTATGTTGGATTAACACCTTAAAGGTCTCTCCCATCCCCCCGGGGAGGATGAGGTTCTTGATGGTAAGCCTCTCGGCCATGCCCTCCCATCCCTCCTCTTCCCCGCCAAGCCGGGCCACCTCGTCCAGGATCCCCAAGGCGAGGAGAAAGCGGTATTGGGGGACCAAGCCGGTGAGTGCCAAGCCGTACTCTTCACCCCACGCAATGAGGGAGGTAAAATCCACATGAGCGGTCATATCCTGCAGGCCCAGATTGGCGTAGGGATCAGCGAGGACCTGGTGGCCCCGGTAGCACAGGAAGGTCCCCTCTCTACGAAGGGGGCTGAAGAGCTCCCGGGCCGGATACCCGTAATCGATGGTGACCACAAAACCCCGCTCCATGCTCTGCGCCACCCCCTGGAGCCATCGCCGGGCCTCCAGGTTCACCTCCACCCCCTGCCCCTCGGCAAGGGTGATTCCCAGGCGCTGAAAGTACGCCTCCAGTTCAGGCGTCGAGGGATCTCCGATGATCTCCTTCAAAACCCCGTTATCCAGATCCACAAAGATCTCTTTGAGTTTCCCCCCCTCCATCACGGCCCGATGCACGGGAAAGGCATCGACGAGCTCATTGGAGATGAAACACCCGGTAATGTTCATCTCCCTCATCTGATCGGGTTGATGCCATGCCACCTTTCCCTCATGGGGAGACAATAACTCCCGCTGCCTCTCAATGATAACAGGGCTGATCTCCACCATATGGTAGGTAAGAATCCCATAAAACTGCCCTTCCTCTTGCTGGAGGTAATCCAGGATATCCAAACAGAGATACCCCTCTCCCCCTCCCATCTCTACGATCTGGAATGTGCCCGATCCCATGGTCCTCCACATCTGGACCATCTGTTTTGCAATGAGGGCCCCGAAGAGGGGGTGGATCGTGGGGCTGGTGTAATAGTCCCCCTCCCGCCCTCGACAGGCCCTCCCTGAGGCATAGTAGCCGTACCGGGGGTGGTAGAGGCACAGCTCCATAAACCGGGCAAAGGTGAGAGGCCCCTTGGCCCCGATCTCCTCTGCGATAATCTGCCGCAAACGCTCTGAAATCGCCGCGCTTTCCATGCCTTACAACAACCCCCTCAGCGTGCGGAGGTTTACGCAATCCCAATCCTCACCGCTGTCGGTCCGCCCCTTGGGGGTCTCCAAGATAAAGGGGAGGTCGGCCAAACGGGGGTCCTGCAGGAGCAAATGGAAGGGTTCCAGGCCCAGGTGCCCCTGGCCTATGTGCTCATGGCGGTCCACCCGCGTGCCCACGGCGGCCTTGGAGTCATTCAGGTGAACGAGCTTCAAACGGTCCAGGCCGATGATCCGATCGAACTCCTCCAGCGTCGCCTCGTATCCTCCCGGCGTTCTGATATCGTACCCCGCAGCAAAGACGTGACTCGTATCGAGACAAACCCCCACCCGTTCATCCTCCTCGATCATCCCGATGACCCGGGCAAAGTGCTCAAAGCGATAACCCAGGGTAGCACCCTGTCCGGCAGTGGTCTCCAGCAGGATCTGTACCCGCATCCCAGCCCCCCGCTGATGGAGGAGGTTGATGGCCCGGGCGATCCCATAGAGCCCCTCCCCTTCGCCACTGCCTCGATGGGAGCCGGGATGGATCACCAAATAGGGAAGCCCCAGGGCCTCGGCCCGCTCCATCTCCTCCCAGAGGGCCTCCAGAGACCGCTTATAGAGCCCCTCATCAGGAGAGGCGAGGTTGATCAGGTAACTGTCGTGGGCCGCTACAGGTCTGACCCCCGTCTCTTGGCGGGCCTGCCGGAAGGCCTCAATGGCATCCGAAAGAAGGGGCCGAACGCGCCACTGATTGGCGTTCTTGGTAAAAAGCTGGATGACATCACACCCGGTTTCCTCGCCGCGCCGCAGGGCCTTGTCGATCCCGCCGGCGATGGACTGGTGGGCCCCCAAAGCCCTCCGCCCGCCATCACAAGGCCCACTCCCTTTATGGCACATCCTCCATCAACTCTTTCACCTTCGCCTCTACCATTCCCCTGATTTCCCCCAGTCGCTCCTGGGATGCGGCCTCGAACCTGAGGACCAGGGCCGGCTGGGTGTTGGATGCCCGTACCAGGCCCCAGCCATCGGGGAATTGCACCCTCATGCCGTCGACGTCAATGACGGGATATTCCCGACGAAAGTATTCCGTAACCTGCTCTACGATCTTAAACTTGACGTCATCGGGGCACTCCACCCTGATCTCCGGAGTAATAAAGGTCTGAGGAATCCCCTCCAAGAGCTCTGAGACCTTCTTCCCGGTCTTGCTTAAGATCTCCAAGAGACGACAGGAGGCATAGATGGCGTCGTCGAAGCCGAAGTACCGATCGGCGAAGAACATATGCCCGCTCATCTCCCCGGCCAGCAAGGCCCCCTCCTTTTTCATCTTGTCCTTGATCAGGGAGTGACCGGTCTTCCACATGATGGCCCGCCCCCCGAGCCGCTCGATCTCATCGTAGAGGGTCTGGGAACACTTGACCTCGCCGATAAACGTACCCCCTCCCCGCTCTCGGATGATATCGCGGGCGAAGATGATCATCAGCCGGTCACCCCATATTATTCTCCCCTCCTCGTCGATGACCCCGATACGATCGGCATCCCCGTCATAGCCTATCCCCAGATCGGCCCCGGTATCTTTTACCGTAGCAATGAGGTCCGTGAGGTTTTCCTCCACCGTGGGGTCGGGGTGATGATGGGGAAAGCGGCCGTCCATCTCACAGTACAGCGCTTCCACTTGGCATCCGAGCTCGCGCATGATGGGGACGCCCACAACCCCTCCCGTCCCATTGCCGGCATCGACCACTACCTTGATCGCCCGGTTCACCTGGATATTGGAAAGGACATAACGATGATAATCCGGAATGATATTATGCCGAGCGAGGCCCCCCTTCCCCCGGATGTACTCCCCTTGTTCGATGATCTCCCGCACCCGCTGAATTTCTTCGCCGTAAATAGCGTCTTTCCCCACGCATACCTTGAAGCCGTTGAAGTCGGGAGGGTTGTGGCTGCCGGTGATCATCACCCCCCCCTCGTGTTCCAGGTGTACGATGGAAAAGTAGAGCAGCGGCGTGGGGCAAACCCCCACATCGGTGACCGCCATGCCGCTGGCCAGTAGTCCCTCCAGGAGGACATCGAAAAAGGGATCGGAGCTGGGGCGACAATCCCTCCCCACGGTGATCCGCTTGATCCCGTGCCGGGCGAAGTAACTGCCAAAACCCCTTCCCAGCTCGCGGACCGTCTCTGAGGTAAGATCCTTATCCACCAAACCCCTGATATCGTACTCTCTGAATATCGCGGGATTCATGGCGTCCTCCGGGTCGTACCCTCGCCCCGTGCCGCCCTTTTGACAAAGATATGGACGATCCAAAAGCCCAGGATCAATAACGTCACAAAGGCGATGCTGAAGATATCCAGGTATTTGGTCACATAGGCCTTCACGGTCTCCCCGAAGATAAATACCAGAAGCCCCACGAGGAAGAAACGGGTGCTTCTGCTGACCACGGAGACGAGGATGAATCGCTTCAGATCCAGGGCGAAGACCCCCGCTGAAATTGTGAAGGCCTTGTAGGGTATGGGGGTCAAACCGGCAATCCCTACCGCCCAGACGTCGTACTTCTGATAATACCGCTCCACAAACCGAATCCGTTCCTCGGAGAAAAGGCGTCGCATCAGGGGCCTTCCCCCCTTGAGCCCCAGAAAATAGCCTATGATCCCCCCCACAACGGATCCCGCACTGCACAGGGCGGCGTACCCGAAGGCCCACGGGGGACGCAGTATGGCGAGAGCGATAAGCAGCACGTCGGGGGGGATGGGGAAAAAGGACGATTCGGCTACGGCGTTAAGAAAAAGGGCCACACCCCCATAGGGGGTATAGGCCCATGAGACAACCCCGTCAATCCATCCCTCTAACGACATCCCGCTCCCTTCCCCTCAAAGGTAAATTTATATGCTACGGGAAAGGGGGATAAAAATCAATATGATTTTCTCGCCGAGGGACGAAACCTCATTTTACAAAGAACTTCATCCCCCCCACCGAGAGGAATATCATGGCGATGATCTTGAAAATCACATGAACAGTAAAAGCCAACTTGAGGCCGTACTGATAGCTCAAAAGCAGCGAGAGGTCGGCCACGAAGAAAAAACCGACGGTGCAGATCACGAGGTTGATCACCGTTGCAATCAACCCCCCCTTATATTTCCTCCGCGCAAAAAAGAAGACAATAATGATGATCAAATAGATGGCCAACATCAAACACAGCGAAAGAAATAAGTCCATCATATCCATGGGAATCTTCATACGCCACTCCCCTTTCCGTATTGTTATGCCGTCACCTGGGATACTGGGCTACGATCTTGTCGAAGGTCTCCAGCACCTTTCCCTTCATGGGGGAATCGGTGTAAAATCGATAGACGTTCCCTCTGATCTTCCTGATCTCCGCGATCACCTGTTTCGTCAGGGGGATCCCTAACATAGTGGCCAACGCCTGTAATATATTTTTTATCAAGGCATAAAACCCATCGATGAAGATCACATTGTCGGAGGGATCGGGATAATAATGGGAGATATTCTTGAGTATTTTTTTTTCGTCTGAGGATAGGTTCGTATACAGCGTTACACCGCCGAATAGCTTCTTATAGTCCCCCGTCAATTGCTCCAGGGCCCTGTCCACTATTCCCTTGGCCTTCGTCCCCAGCTCCTTGCGCAGTTGCTCCAGCACCAATCTGAAGACTTCCAAAAAGGTCTTCACAAATATAGTAACCTCTCTATGCTCGGCATCTTCGTACGTACCGACACCCTTTGTCTTTTTGATCCGTCCCTTTGATTCCAAACGATAAAGGATGTTGACAACGGAAACCTCGTCGTCTCCGCTCAGCTTGATCAGGTGGTCAACGTTTTTATTGCCGTCAATCAATAAAAAAATAAATCTTTCATTGGCATCCAACTCCTCTAAAACGTTCTTTCGATCTCCCTCGATGTAGGGGGGGATGTGGAAGATAATCTTATTATTGGGAATCATCTTCCTGGAGGTGGTGAAATCGAGCGCCCTCCTGGCGGCAAACAGGGCTACGTCCAAGGGCGTGTAACTAACCACTACATCCTCTTCTGCTACTTCCTGTGTCTCGAAATAAAAGTCCCCCTCCTGCCATGAAAAGAGGTCGGCCAGGATCTCCTTGACCTGGAAATCCAACAACTCAAACAACTCTTTCTCTCTGAGCAAACCGCCCTTCACCAAAAACGTACCAAGTTTTTCTTTGCTCTCCTTGGCCTGTATAACAACTTCCTCCAAATTGAACGAGGCACGAAGATCCCTCTGATGCAAAAAGGTGCCGAGCCGCTCCTCCGTCTTGGTGGTGCGGGCGAAGACGATCCATCCCTGCTTGAATACAACCTCTTTGTGGGCAATAGTGCTGCGAACGGCGGCCACCCCCGTGTGGGCGGCGGAAAACAGGATATATAAGAGACCTAGCAAGGGGACTTCATCGAGGCTGCTCCGAAAGAGAGGGGCTTCCGACACCACCTGCATCCTTACAAAATCAGGACGCAGTTTGGCGGCCTCCTGCCACTCCCCGATGGCCTTTGCATAGTCTTTGTTGTGGAAAAACGCCGTGCCGCTGGATAAGTGCTGAAAGAATGCAGAATGAGGAAAATCGGAAGATCGTACGGCCGGAAATTGTTGCCTTTCGGTTACGTCCAATATCTCTCCCCAACAAAACCCTTGCGGTCACCACGTCCACGGAGTTTATAACACGGTACCCTCGCTATAACCCGTTTAGCGTACCATCCCCATTCCGCTGTTGTCAACGAGAAAGTGTCCGGTTAAGTATGCCTCCTAATCAATGCATCGGGAAAGCGGTTTGACATCAGGGTTGCAGAGGCGTATGGTCTTATCCTGCAAGACGGATTATAGGGGTATCTGTTGAGCAGCATTACATCCCCCTCAAAGCAGTTCCTCCCTTTCTACCGCTGGAACCCCTGCAAGGGGAGAACCGGCACTATGAGGGAAAAGGAATAATCATCACGAAAGGGGCTCTCTGCCGATGAAAGAAGACACCCATCGGGAATTGGGACAGATCGTCACCCAGTTGAAGGAGCATCTGAGATATCAAAAAGAGTTGGGGATCCATACCCTCCTCACCCAGAGTAAGACACATTCATCACTGACCCTCGACGACATCAGACAGGAGCTGGGAGCGTGCACCAGGTGCCGGCTCCACGAAGGGAGAAACCACCTGGTCTTCGGCGCGGGCGACCCCCACGCCCGCCTGGTCTTCGTAGGAGAGGGTCCGGGCAGCAATGAAGACCTGCAGGGCAAGCCCTTTGTCGGCAGGGCCGGGGAGCTCCTCACCCGCATCATCGAGGCCATAGACCTGACCAGGGAGGAGGTATACATCGCCAACATCGTGAAATGCCGCCCCCCGAACAACCGCGATCCCCGACCCGACGAGATCCATACTTGTCTACCCTTTCTCCTCAAACAACTGGAGGCCATCAAGCCCCGGATCATCTGCTGCCTGGGGACCTTTGCGGCCCAAACCCTCCTGGAGACCGAAGAAAAAATATCCGCCCTCAGAGGGCGCTTTTACCCCTTCCTCGGCGCCAAGCTTATGCCCACCTACCACCCCGCCTTTCTCTTGCGCAATCCACATTTCAAAAAGGCGGTGTGGGAGGACATGAAGGCAATCAGAGAGGAGTACAACAAAGGATAGGGATTTTTCGAGAAAATAACATCCCCTTTTGAGTTTTGAGGAATTGATGAAAGCACTGCCTCAAATACTGCGAATGGTGTTCGAGGATGTTGCCCAGGCATGATCGCCAAAAGAGGAAAAATCCAGGATGCCGCAGGGCGACCTTCAGGGCGCCGAGCCCCCCTAAATCATCAGCTCAGCAGGTAAGGCGACAGGGCACGATCGCGCCCTGATCCGCCGTTCTTCCCCTCCCCTGTTACACGACACCACCACCTCCTCATCCTCGGGGGCGTCGCTGTACCTCACACAGACGGCGGCGGCCCTCTGGATATCATCCATGGACCCACCGGAGGGAATGAGGCAGAGGGGACCGGGGTATTCTTCCACCTTGAGGAGATCATCCCCCGGAGCGACCATTTCAGAAATTCTCTCGTTGTCCCGTGCATGTCTCCCCACGATCACCTTTATTGTCGGGGAAAGTCGAAGGTGGCGGCCGATCTTCAAGAGCTCTATATCTCTGATCTGAACAGGGTCTTGATTATTAAAGAGATCACGAAGGCGACGGGAAAAGATCGGATCGGTGAGCAGGCACCCTCCGGCAGGGGAAAGATACGTCGTAATGTGATATCGCCTGGCCAGCGCCATCTGTTCCTTTCGGGAGCGCCCCTTGATCGCCAACAGCCGCTCCCGATCGACCCACCCCTCCTGCTCCGGTATGGTCTCGGGGAGGAGGTGGGCGCTGAGCGGGCGCAGAACCAAACCCTCATACCCCGACCCCCGCTCCACAACCCGCAACGAAGCCTTGTTCTGGGACATGGGGCGCTGCCCCAACACCTCGCCGGTAAAAAGAAAATCCCCTCCCCTCCCCTCCATCACCCTCCCCGCCTCTTTGAGCATGAGTATGTGACAGTCAATGCAGGGGTTCATGTTGTTGCCGTATCCGTGTGGGGGATTGCGCAGCATGGCAAGGTGGGTCTCGGTAATATCCAGCACCTGCAGGGGGATACCCACCGCCCCCGCCGCCCGCTGTGCGCCCTGGCCGCTGAAAAAAGGGGTGGTGAAGGAAACACCGACCACCTCGATCCCCTGCTCCAGGATGACCGTGGCTGCCAGGATGCTGTCGAGCCCCCCTGAGATGAGCCCTATCGCCGTGGTCATCGCCCACCCCCGGTGAATTGCCGGACGCGCCCCTCAAACCACCTGTTGAGACCCGCGGTGTTTCCCGGGCTGGTGCCGAAGACCTCCTGCCAGACGTCATCCCGCTCCATGCAGAGATAGATAAAAAGATCCGCCTCATAGGACCGCAGCCACGATACCATCTGACGGTACATCGCCGCCCTGATGGGCTTGAGGTAGCGCAGCTTGCCATCCTCGCCTCGTATCAGCTCGCCGGAGAACATCCGGGAGCAGGGGAAGCGCTCCTCGGCCAGCCGTTTCAGTGTCGGTGGGCAGCGCAGCGCGCCGAGGCTCACCCAGATGACCCTGCGGGGATCAATGTGTTCGAAGAGGAGGTCCACCACCCTGTGATAGTCATCTTCCCATCCCGGATAGGCGATGAGGGGATCGAAGTGAAACCCTAAGTGATACCCCGCATCGGCGCAGCGGCGCGCCGCCAGCAGGCGCTCCTCAAGGGACGCAGTTCTATGTTCTTCTTCCTCTATGATCCGCGGCGGGTTGAGGGACCATGAGCACACGGTCCTCCCCCCGTGGTTCAGGTCCAAGAGGTGATCCACTGCGCAGGCCTTGGTCTTGAGCTCAAAGATCGCATTGTGCTTTGTTGAGAAAAAGGGGGCGGCCTCATCGGCAAAACGGACGATCCCATCGAGGGCCAGACTGTCACCCAGCTCACCCGTGCCGAAGCGGAAGATCCGGTGAGGATGGGCATCCACGATCTCATCTATCTCTCGAAAGATCCGTGCGAACTCCGGATAGAGGGTCACACAGGGATTGTTCAGATACCCCTGGAGGATGCAGTACGAGCAATCGAGGGGGCAATTGGTCATGACGTTGATGATCTTATAGCCGCAGCAGATGTGGCCGATGGTCCCGGGGCAGTTTTTTACCAGCCGTCCCGCTGCGGGGCGGATCATGAGGATTCGCTTGCCCGCACCGCAGGGGTCCTCGTGGTATGAGAGCAGTTCTTGGCCTACGCCGTCGAGATCTGCTCGAACATGCCACGGGAGGCGGTCGAGGCCTTGCCTCATCCGCCGGACCACAAGATTGTCCTCCAGGGTGGGGTCCACGTAGACCTCTGCCAGGGGCATCATCTCCTTTCCTCTTGCAAACGCGCGATGAGCCGTGTGGGGAGTCCATCGCGATTGGCATGGTTCACCGGTATGACCTCCACATCTGCCCGCCGCCTGATGGATTCAACAAATGGCCCCCTCCCCTGGTGGATGACCCCGAGGAGGTGTCGCTCATCCTGATCGAGGACCCGCAGGACCATCTCCTGAAATCGCCGGGAGAAGAGCTCCATTTTTCCAATCTCGTCTATGACGACGAGCTCTTTCGCACGCAAGGCCTCCTCCAGGGCCGGCAGGGCCATACCCTCGAAGAGGGCGAGATCCACCCCGTATCTCCCTACCCTCAGCCTCCCCTGATAATCGATGTGGGCCAAAACCCCTTGTTCGCCATCCAAGGTCCGCAGGGCGAACCCGACCCTGCGCCCTCCCTCTCTCATCTCGTGGGTGTAAAACCCCCCTGCCTTGATCTTAATCCCCGACAGTACCGTGTGGATGACCGTGGTCTTGCCGACGCCGGGGGGTCCGGTGAGCAGGAGCTTCATCGAAGAGTGCCGGCGGGGTTAGCCTCGATGATCCGTACCGCCATAGATCGCCGGGAGGAATAAGCTGCCCCTAGAAATACCCCCTCAGCTCCTCGCACAACCGCTCCGGCTTCTTGTATCCGATCGACTCCCCATGGAGCTTCTCAAAGTAACTGACGTCGCTGGCCCCCACCGGAGGCAGCAATCTCCTCGACACCATCCTGGCGTTTACCCAAAAGGAGTCATCACCCCCGTATTCCCCTGAGTAAAGGCTCAGGTTGAAGCTATAGTGATTGAATGCGTCGAAGTAGCGAAAGACCTTAAGCAACCCACGAGAGAAATCCCTGAGGTCCTGATCAGTGAGATCGATGAGGGAGGTCCGCTCCCTGACGACGGCCATGACGTCCCCAAACCCGAAAGGAGCATAACTCGCCAGCCACACGGTATTGCCGACAGTCCCAATATAACGCTCACCAATCTCCTCTTCCGTGGTGATCAGCTCATCCCAAAAGACCTTTCCTCCGTGTTGCCGATA
>Ga0315536_1001760_pt1 | contig 10721 bp, 8 predicted proteins | sample SalMarSW160230MG_FD_203093 | JGI IMG/M metagenome (GOLD analysis project Ga0315536, IMG submission 203093) | Salt marsh sediment microbial communities from the Plum Island Ecosystem LTER, Massachusetts, United States - Salt Marsh Sediment SW1602-30 ... | reverse complement strand
TTCATCCTGTAATACATGGCAAAACTCCCCCAATCGTTCCCCGTCGAACTGAAGATTAGGGGGGAGTTGCCAGAGGACGCAAGCCAGCTTTTCACCCAGGCCGGCGGCGTTTTCTCGATAAGCCCTCACGGGTTCGCGGCAGTCCTTTAACCGTTTGATATGGGTGATGTACCTGCTCCCCTTGGCGGCGAAGAGGAAATGGGGAGGGGTTCTCTGATACCACCCCTCAAAGGTCTTTCGGGTGGGGAGTCGATAAAAGGTGACGTTGAGCTCCACCGTGTCGAAGTGCCGGCAGTAAAACTCCAGCCACTGAAACGGGGGGAGACCTGACGGATAGAAGATCCCTTTCCAGTGTTTATAGCTGTAGCCGCTTGTCCCGAGAAACAACTTGCCCATGGATGATTTTCTCCCCTGCGGTCATTTTCCGGTAAATGGCGGCGTTTTTCAAGGGTTTATACATAGATCGTTGCCACTCTTGACTTTATGGTGCTTAAAAATTTATACTCTCCTCGAAGGATTTCATGCAAGGAGGCGAGATATGGATATCAAGTGGTATGGGCACTCCTCGTTTCTCCTCACCACGGCGCAGGGGGTCAAGATCATCACCGATCCCTATGAGCCCGGTGCCTATGATGGGGGTATCGCCTACGGGCCCATCCCCGATAAGGCCGACATCGTTACCGTAAGCCACGATCATCCAGACCATAATTATGTCAAGGGTCTTGCCGGCAAGCCCACGGTGATCACCGGGGAGGGGAGACATGAGGCAAAAGGAATCGTTATAGAAGGGGTTGCCACCTATCATGACGACTCCAAGGGCGCAGAGCGGGGGGGCAATACCATCTTCACTATTATCGCAGACGGCATGCGCGTGTGTCATGCAGGCGATCTCGGCCATATCCTCGGTGATACGGAGCAACAGCAGATCGGCCAGGTCGATTGTCTCTTGATCCCTGTGGGGGGATTTTTTACCATTGACCCAAAGAAGGCGACCACGGTTGCCGATCAGTTGTGTCCCAAGCTGATCATCCCCATGCACTTCAAGACCGACAAGTGCGGCTTCCCCATTGCACCCGTTGACCAGTTTGTCGAAGGCGCACAACAGGTGCAAAGGCTTGATACGAGCACCTTTTCTTTCACCAAAGAAGAATTGGAAGCTGGCTTGGGCATCGTCGTCCTGCAACCGGCCCTGTAATAACGGTATGGCAGCCGGAGCCGGAGGTGACCCTGGCCAAAGGGCCACCTCCGGCTTGGTCAGAGGTGACCCTTTGAATAAAGAACTCAAACTTCTCTTCTCAAAAAAGGAGATCGCGGAGACGGTGGCCCGGTTGGCCAAGGAGATATCCGCAGACTACGCGGATAACAAGCTTATCCTCATCGGGGTGTTAAAGGGGGCCTTCGTCTTTTTGGCCGATCTCGTCAGACACCTGACTATCCCTGCTCAGATAGAGTTCATACGGATTGCGAGCTACGGCTCGAAAAAGGAGTCCTCGGGTGAGGTAATCGTCACAAAGGACGTAGAGACCCCCGTGGACGGGAAAGACGTCCTCGTCGTCGAGGATATCGTGGATACCGGGCTGAGCCTGCAATTCCTTATAGATCACCTCCGCTCAAAAAATCCGGCTTCAGTGAAGGTGTGCGCCTTGGTGGATAAGAAGGCCCGCAGAGAGGTCGAGGTCCAGGTGGACTACACCGGGTTTTCGATGGACGATGGATTCATCGTGGGGTACGGCATAGATTTTAACGAACAATATCGGGCCCTGCCCGAGATATTTGTCGTCGATTGAGAATCGTTCTTCAGTAAAGAGAATTAATAAGGAGGGCTCAGACGTGATACGCAGGACGGCGATCGTATTCCTCACTTTATGCGGACTCTTGCTCCTGTGGTATGGCTGTGTGCCGAGACCAACCATCAAGGAAGATACGGCACGAGAAGGGGTTCCTGCTCCAGGCGCCATCGAACGACTGTATAAAACCGCCTTAGATGAGTACAAACGGGGGGATTTGGACACGGCGGCGCGGCATTTTCAGGATTTCGTCGTCCAGCACCCCCGCACTTCCCTCACCGATGATGCCCTCTATTTTTTGGGGGAGATTTATTACCAAGGGGGACAGTTCCAGGTCGCTGCCATCCAATTTGAAAGACTCTTAAACTATTTTCCATCCAGCCCCCATATTCAAGAGGCCCAGTGGTCGTTGGCCAACTGCTATTACAAATTGGGCGAATATAAAGACGCCTTGCGGATCGCCCGACAACTCTTCCCCGCTGTCGAGGACCGCCCCCTCTGGAGGGGTCAACTCCTCATCTTTTTCGGTGACTGTTCTGCGGCCCTTAGTGATCCCATGGCAGCCCTTTCCTGGTATGCCCGCGCCCGACGAGAAGTTCCCCCTGCCTTAAGAGAAGAAGTGCGAGGAAAGATCATCGCCCTCTTGGATCAAGACCTCTCTCCCGATACCTATCGGGAGGTAGAGATCGTCTACCCTGGTACCTTTATCGCCCTCTATGCCAACTATCGACTGGCCCATTGGTATTTCCGCAAAGGAGAGACAGAAAAGGCCGAAAATCTTCTCCGTGAAACCATGCAGGAGGCACAAGGGGAAGACTTCTATCCGCTCTTGGAAGACCTCTGGCAGGAGATTCAGATCGGCGCTCGCAAGGAGATGGTCCTCGGCTGTATCCTTCCCCTTTCGGGAAAGCACAAGACCTTTGGTATACGGGCCCTCCATGGGATCGAATTGGCAATGGGGGCCTTTCGCCCTCAGGAAGAAACGTTTCGGATACGGTTAGTCATTTGGGATTCCTACGGTGATCCCGCACGGGCCAGAGAGGGCGTGAAATTTCTGGCCGGCGAAGGGCATGTGATCGCCATTATCGGCCCCGTTTTGAGTCACACAGCGGTGGCGGCAGCGCAGGAGGCAGAAGACCGGGGAGTTCCCCTCATAACCTTGAGTCCTCTGCAGGGGATTGCGCAACAGGGTACCTATATCTTTCAAAACTCGATCACCAACGCATCTCAGGCAAAGGCCCTCGCCAGGTATGCCGTTCAGGTGTTGGGTTTAAGGACCTATGCCGTGCTCTATCCCAGGAATGCCTACGGCCTCACCTTCAGGGGACTCTTCCAACAAGCTGTGGAAGGTTTGGGAGGAGAGGTTGTGGTGACTGCCTCGTACGCCGATGACCAAACGGACTTTGGAGATGTCATCAAAGGGATGGTAAAGTACGAACCATCGAAAGAGCCAAAGGGGGAGCCCAAGCCCATCATCAACTTCAAGGCCATTTTTATCCCCGATGATTTTAACAAAATAAACCTCGTGGTCCCACAACTGGCCTACCGCGACATAACGGAAGTCCAGTTGTTGGGAACCAGTGGGTGGAATTCGCCTGAGCTTATCCGTAATAGTGGGAGGTTCGTCGATGGTGCCGTCTTTGTCGACGGCTTCTTCAAGGATAGTCCAATCCGTGAAGTACGATCTTTTGTCATGGATTTCGAGGATACCTTCCATTTCGCGCCCACCCTTCTCGAAGCCTTGAGCTTTGATACCACCAAGCTCATCCTCAAGACGCTGAGTAGCAGTGGGAAGGTAAGCCCCACATCCCTGCTATCGTTCAGAGGGTACGGGGGTGTTACAGGCTTCACGGGCTTCACCGCTGAGGGGGAAGGCATGAGAAACCTTTTCCTGCTCCAGGTGTCCGGAGGAAAGATCCGTCAGATCTCAGCGGGTGAATGAAGACCTCTTCTTTTGACCAAAGGGTCACCTCCGGCTCCGGCGCTCACCCCTGGGATGTCACCCCGCGCGAGGCAATTGCGATACAGAACAAACTGCGCCCCCTCTTATCGCTGAGGTGGGATAACCCCCCTGTGAGGCGGGTGGGGGGTATCGATTGTTCATAAGCCAGGGGGGCTGATGACGGATATGCCGTGGTCATGGTTTGGCCCACCCTCGAGGAAATAGATATGGCCTGGTACAAGGGGACCGTGTCCTTTCCCTATATTCCAGGTCTCTTGACCTTTGACCAAAGGGTCACCTCCGGGGATTATTGCTCGACACCCCTGCTATCGGCTGTGCGAAGACCCCGCTTGTGGGAGGGGACCCGCCGCTGGAAAACGTGCGGGGGGCCTCTGCGCCCCTTTTCTATCAGAGCAGAAAAGTGGGCGCGGCACTGAGGACGCGGCCGGGGGTAAAACCCCTGTATTGCTCGCCCGGGCATCGGATAGATCTCCCAGTCGCTCTCCAAGTGGTACTAGAAGCCTGTCGAGGCTACCGGGTCCCCGAGCCCTTACGGAGGGCCCATAGCAGGGCCAATCAACTCCGGTCCTCTCTGACTTCTGCTTGCCCCTGACCACTACCGCTATATAGCCATGTAATGTCGGAATGAACTTTTGACTTGACAGCAGTGCAATATAGTTGTAAACCCAAAGGGATTTGAGGTAATGGTGGTCGATGAGATAAACGTGGTAGTGGTTTTGCGAGTAAGAGGCGACTAATGAAGAGGGCCTTGATAGTTATTGTAGGATTGCTGATCCTGTTTGCTTTTGTTGGTCATGCGGAGGAGCCTCCTGCCGCCTCCCAGGTTTTGGATAAGGAGAGGGACTACATCGTGCAAGAGGGGGATACCCTCTGGGATATATCCCACAGGTTCTACGGCGACCCCTTTTTGTGGCCGAGGCTCTGGCAACAAAATCAATATGTCACTAATCCCCATGAAATTTACCCGGGAGACCGCATTCGTCTTTACCCCTATAAACTTTTGATAGAAATAGAAGAGGAAGAGGCAAGGCCACCCACGGTCGAGGAAGTGAAACCTCCACCAACGGTAGAGGAAGCTCCACCACCCCTTCCTCCGCCCCCTGAGATTGTAAGGCTCGTCATCTATCCAGAGATTCGTTCAGCCGGTTTCATAACGGAGGGAATGGAGGGGATTGGTAGGATCGTTGGCGCTAAAGTGGACAAGCTGGGATTGGTTGCCGAAGATGAGATCTATATCCACTTCCAGAAGGGATTTTCAACCCAAAAGGGTGATGAGTTTATGATCTTCAGGGTCGGAGAGCCGATTGTACACCCTGTCATTAAGAAGAAGGTGATTGGTAGAAAGGTCATGATCTTGGGGACGGCCGTGATTACCCGAACGGCTCAAGATAGTGCCCAGACGGCTTTGATAACGCGTTCATACGATTCCATGGTAAGAGGGGATGAGCTCACCCCTTACTTTGCCCCCAACGAAGAGCTTGCCGTACGCACGGTGGAAGAACCCCTGTACGGATGGATTGTGGCGTCGAAGCAGCCTAAGCTTGAGCTGGTTGAAGGTGATGTGGTCTATATTGACCGAGGGGAAGTCGATCACATTAGGCCAGGACACATCTTTCAGGTCCTTCGCCGGGGAGCGGTGGTAGAATATCCTGTTGCCGATACTAATAAAAAGAAAAAGAAGAAAAAAACAGTAAAGGTAAAACTACCCGATGAGCTCATCGCGAGGTTGGTCGTTATTCGTACGCAGCAGAAGACATCCACAGCCGTTATTGTGCAAACCCGGCTCTCTGTCTACGTGGGAGATGAGATCACGACCGTTACCGAGTGACTCATCTCTTGACTTTTGGCCCTCAGGGAATTGGGAATTATTTTGGAAACCTCCTGCTATACGCTATAAACACATATCCCTGGACTGAGGTTTATTAACCGTTGGTTTTTCATGGACGATAAGCTCTATTGGCTTGCCCTGAATATGGTTCCAGGTGTGGGCCCCATCGCCTATCGCAATTTGGTGACCAGGTTCCACAGTCCCGAGCGAGTCTTCGCAGCCTCTCCGCAGCAATTGGCCCTGGTAGAGGGGGTCGGTGAAAAGACGATACAGGCCATAAAGGCATTTCCCGCTACACGGTTGGCTGCCGAGGAATTGAAAAAGGCGCGAGATGCGGCTATATCCATACTTACCTTTCACGATCAGGGGTATCCGAAAAACCTCCTGCAGATCTACGACCCACCTCCGCTGTTGTATGTGCGGGGGGAACTGGATGCAGAGGATTCCCTCATGGTCGCCATGGTGGGTTCTCGCAAGGGTTCTTCCTATGGGAGGGCAGTGACCAGGAGGATCAGCAAGGAGTTGGCCTCGGCGGGCGCCACTGTGGTGAGCGGTATGGCCAGGGGGATCGATACGTATGCCCACCTCGGTGCCTTAGAAGCTGGCGGGAGGACCATTGCGGTGTTCGGTTGTGGGCTCGATATCATCTACCCGCCGGAGAATAAACGACTCTTTTATGACATTATCGACCATGGCGCGGTCATTTCGGAGTTTCCTCTGTCCACCCCGCCGGAGGGGAAGAATTTTCCACGGAGGAACAGGATTATCAGCGGGCTCTCCTGGGGAGTTGTCATCGTGGAGGCCACAGCAGACAGCGGCTCCCTTATCACCGCCTCTCATGCCTTGGAACAGGGCCGCGAAGTCTTTGCCGTGCCGGGAAATATAGGAATGGCTACCAGCCAGGGGACGAATAGACTGATCAAACAGGGCGCAAAGTTGGTAGAGGGAGCTCAAGATATACTGACGGAAATCCTCCCTCAATACGGAGGCCCCCAGTATGGGGGTATGGTCACGAAAGATGAGCTCCCTGCGCTCAGTGATGAGGAAGACGGCATCTTTCAACTGCTCTCCCATACCCCCCTGCACATCGATGAGATCAGCAGGTTGAGTCGGGTGGAGATCAGACGGGTGTCCACGATCTTGCTGGACCTGGAGTTGAAGGGAGTAATCAATCAGTTGGGAGGAAAGATGTTCGTACGCACGTGAGGAAGGGGTTATGGGAAAATCGCTTATCATTGTAGAATCACCGGCCAAGGCGCGGACCATCAGTAAATACGTGGGGAAGGATTTTGTGGTGAAGGCCTCGGTGGGACATATCAAAGACCTCCCCAAGACCAAGCTGGGAGTAGACATAGAGAACGGGTTTGAGCCCCACTATGTGATGATCAGGGGAAAGAAAAAGATCATCACGGAGCTGAAAAAGGCGGGCCGAGCGGCCAAAGAGATATACCTCGCCCCTGACCCCGATCGGGAAGGGGAGGCCATTGCCTGGCATATTGCGGAGGTGTTGGCAGATAACGGGAAACAGATATACCGGGTCCTCATTCACGAAATCACCCCTCGGGCCGTGGCCGATGCCATCAAGAACCATCGAGAACTACGGGAGAGTCTCTATCGCGCCCAGCAAGCCCGGAGGATCTTAGACCGGTTGGTCGGCTATAAAATCAGTCCCCTCTTGTGGCAGAAGGTAAAGAGGGGGTTGAGCGCCGGTCGCGTCCAATCGGTGGCCCTGAGATTTATCTGTGACAGGGAAAAAGAGATCAGGGACTTTGTCCCTCAGGAATACTGGAGCATCACGGCACAGCTCCAACATCCTCAAAAACCCCCTCCCTTTGAGGCACGGCTGACCCAGATCAAGGGAAAGAAGGCCCAGATTGCGAATGAAAAAGCAGCCCACAAGATCACGGACGGCCTTCGATCAAAACGGTTTGTGGTCGAAGATGTAGCAAAAAAGGAGAAGCGGCGCCATCCGTCCCCTCCGTTCATTACCAGTACCCTCCAGCAGGAGGCCTCCCGCAAACTGCGCTTCTCGGCCAAAAAAACCATGCGTATTGCCCAACAGCTGTATGAGGGTATCGATCTCAAGGAATTGGGCACCGTCGGGCTCATCACCTATATGCGGACCGATTCGGTGCGCCTCTCCCAGGAAGCGGTGAGAGAGGTGAGGGATTTGATTCGGAAGCAGTTCGGTGATGCGTATCTCCCTGATAAGCCTCATTACTACAAGAGCCGTTCTACCGCCCAGGAGGCCCACGAGGCCATTCGGCCGACCTCTCTTGATATGCACCCAGGAAAAATAAAGGGATTTTTGAGCGCTGACCAACGATCTTTGTATACATTGATTTGGGATCGGTTCTTTGCCTGCCAGATGTGCCCGGCCGTCTTTGATCAAACATCTATCAAGATTAAGGCCGATGACCATCTCTTTGTTGCCACGGGGAGTGTGATGAAGTTTCCTGGGTTCACCGCCGTCTATGTCGAGGGTAAGGATACCCAAGAAGGCGGCGAGAAGGAGGGGATGTTGCCGCCGGTCAATCCCGGTGATCAGTTGGATCTCCTTGATCTCCTTCCCAAACAGCATTTTACCCAGCCGCCTCCCCGCTTTACTGAAAGCACCTTGGTTCGAGAGCTTGAGGAAAAGGGGATCGGACGGCCTTCTACCTATGCCGCCATCCTCTCCAACATCCAGGATAAGCGATATGTAGAGCTCATCGAGCGAAAATTTCATCCCACTGAGCTGGGGGTTTTGGTAGAGGGCCTTCTCACCGAGAATTTTCCCAGCATTATGGATGCGGGTTTCACCGCGCACATGGAAGAAAACCTGGACAAAATCGAGGAGGAAAAGGTACGGTGGAGACAGGTCCTTGAGGAGTTTTATCAACCCTTTGAGGAGAACCTCAAGAGGGCCGAAGCCAACATGAGAGACGTCAAAGGTGAACGGACGCCGACGGATATACGCTGCGATCAATGCGGCAGCCCGATGGAGATCAGGTGGGGAAAATACGGCAAATTTCTCTCCTGTACCGCCTATCCTGAGTGTAAGAACGCCAAGATGTTTAAACAAGATGAGAAAGGAACAATCATGGTTGAAGAGCCTCCCAGCGTCGATGAGAAGTGCCCTCAATGTGGAAGCCCCATGGTAGTCAAAGAGGGGAGATATGGGAAATTCCTGGCATGTACCAGATATCCGGATTGTAAGGGGACGAGATCAGTGAGCATAGGTGTACCGTGTCCCCAGGAAGGGTGTGGGGGGTCATTGGTCCAGCGAAGGACTCGAAAAGGAAGGACATTCTATGGGTGCAGCAATTATCCGGATTGTCGCTTTGCCTTGTGGGAACGGCCTCTTGCCAAGCCATGTCCTCAATGCGGCGCCAGCTTTCTGGTTGAAAAGAGGACAAAAGAGGGCGTTAAACACATCTGCAAACAGGAGGGATGTGATTACCAGGAGATAGCGGATTAACGGCTGATATGAATTCCGGATCGTTGATATGATTTTAAGATATTGCAGGAGTTACTAGTAAGGAAGCAGTACCGTAAGGAGAGAACGTTATGGCATTGAGCAAAAAGGATATCGATATCAATAACATAAATTGTGATGATTATTCACAGGCGGATTTCTTTGAATTCGAGAGTGATGATCTCTTTGAGGTGGCTGATTATTTCTGGGAATTTGTAATGGATGGCGTCAAGAAAAAGTATATGGTGTATGGACAGCCCATCATGACCGCCCCTATCGCGGAGATCGATGTCTATGACCGCTATACGGATTCCGTGCGGAAGTTTCTCAATTTTTGTTCCTATAACTATTTAGGGTATTCCTGGCATCCGGAGGTAAAAAAGACGGTTCAAGATACCGTTGCCCGATATGGCACCGGGGCTGTCTCAGCACCCCTGTTGAGCGGTTATTATAATGTCACACAACAGCTAGAAGAGGCCATTGCCCAACTAAAGGGGCAGGAGGCGGCGATCGTCTTCCCTACGGGATACAGCGCCAATGTAGGGATTCTTTCCGGGCTCCTGCGGCCCGGTGACGTGGCGGTATTGGATATGCTTTCCCATGCCTCCATATACGACGGGGTGAGATTGGCCGGGGCAACGATCAAGGTATTCAACCACAATAATCCACGACATCTCGAAAAGGTATTAAATGGCCTCAAGACGAAGCGCGCTATTGTGTGTATCGAGGGCGTCTACAGTATGGACGGGGATTTGGCAAACCTGCCTGAGATAGTCCCTCTCTGTAAAAAATATGGTGCCAAGATTTTATTGGACGAGGCCCACGCCACGCTTATATTCGGTGAAAAAGGATCGGGTGTTGCCGAGCACTTCGGCCTCGAAGACCAGATCGACATCGCCATCGGGACATTCAGCAAATCCTTTGGCGCTATCGGCGGATTCGCCGCAGGCAAGATGAAACTAATGACGTACTTACGGATGTATGCCCGGGCCTATGTGTTTTCATGCGCCATGGCTCCCCATACCGCCGCAGGTATCCTGAAGGTGCTTGAATTGTATCAAAAGGACAAGTCAGAGCGCGACCGGTTGTGGGAAAATATCAAGTATATGCACACACGGCTCACGGACGCCGGCTTTGATATCGGGGAGACAAAATCGCAAGTGATTCCCGTGATGGTGGGAGATGATCTCAAGCTGAGAGAAGTAAGCAAGAGGATTATGCAAAAGGGGTTGTATACGGGTGTGGTCACCTATCCTGCGGTCTCCAAGAAGCGCACCCGCCTCAGACTCTCTGCATCATCCTATCATACCAAGGAGCAAATGGACCGATGCGTAGAAATACTCAAAGAGGTCTTTCAGGAGTTGGAGAATTGGTCACCAGCCCGAAAGTAACTGAGCGGCCATATGTTGATCTAAGCTACTTCTTTCTCAAAAAACCTTAAAATATATCTAAGTTAAAACATCTAACTTATTGAAATCATTAGTGAGATATTTTTTCTTGAACCAGGAACTTTTGGCTCCGAAGAACTCAAAGCAGGTCCTTATTCCCCTGTTATTTTTTGCTCACCAGATTTTGAGCACTAAAATAAGGGGTAAAGTACCATTCTAGTCTGCTGATTGCTACAATGGTACTTTACCCCCGCAAATAAACCCCTGCACTGAGAACCACTGGTACGTGCGTTTATAT
>Ga0315536_1001759_pt1 | contig 10724 bp, 14 predicted proteins | sample SalMarSW160230MG_FD_203093 | JGI IMG/M metagenome (GOLD analysis project Ga0315536, IMG submission 203093) | Salt marsh sediment microbial communities from the Plum Island Ecosystem LTER, Massachusetts, United States - Salt Marsh Sediment SW1602-30 ... | reverse complement strand
TATACAGAGAGATGCACAGCAGGGACATAGAGGACCTCCCCTGGCCGGAAACAGACAAGAAAGCCAGGAAGGGCAGGATTGGCTTCAGGTCAGAGGAGCTCATGGAGCTGAACAGCAGGATATGGAAGGCCAAGAAGGACAGGGGTCTGTCCCTCAAGAGCGAAATAGAATACGCGATGCTGCCGGAAAAGTTCAGGCCCATAGAAAGGGACCTCAAGGAGACCCATAAGATAAGAAGGATTGAATACGGGAGGGAAACCAGCCTCGTTTTTCCCTGAAAGCCTCCATGACCGCGTTTTTAAGGTATTTAAACCCTCTTCCCCAATTCTTAATGTTGTCGTTATGAATCGAGCAGGAGTATATGCGGGAAGTTTGGTCAGGCTCAAGAGGGAGCTCCTGGCCACTTGCGTGGAGAGCCTGGAAATCAATACAGGTTCCCGCAATCCCCATATAGATGAGATTAACGAGATGCTCTCTGACAGGAAGCTATGCCTCACCCTCAGGGAGAAGTTCCGTCTCTTCTGAATCCTTTTTATCCCACCAGCACAATTCTAAAGCATGGTGATAGGATGCTAGAGATAGTCTTCCTCGGAACGGGTTCAGGAATACCCACGAAGAAGAGGAACCCCTCAGCCATATGGCTCCAGTACGAGGACAGCGTGATGCTCTGGGACTGCGGCGAGGGGACGCAGAAGAGGATGATGCAGGCAAAGGTTTCTTTCATGAAGATTGACAGGATATTCATCACCCACTGGCATGCTGACCACTGGGCAGGCCTGATAGGTCTCATGCAGACCATGAACATGGAGGGAAGGAAGAAAAATCTATACATATACGGGCCAGAGGCAGAGAGGTTCGTGGGAAACCTGCTCGATCTCGATTACTGGGGCCCAAGGTTCAGGATAGTCCCCAAGAACGTCCCCTATTCGGGCGAGGACATCAACCACGTCTGGGGGACCAAGAAGTTTGACGTCTACTCCATCCCTGTCAACCACACGGTCCCTGCGGTCGCTTACTCGTTCGAGGAGAAGGACAGGTGGAACGTTGACATAAAGAAGGCAGAGAAACTCTATGGCCTGAAACAGAGCCCGCTCGTCGGGAAGCTCAAGAACGAGGGCTCTGTGATGTACAAGGGGAAGAGGATATCCCTCAAGGACGTCGGTTTGCTGAGAAAGGGCCTCAAGGTGGTCTACACAGGAGACACGAAATCCTGCAAATGCCTGGAGGTGATAGCGAAGGATTCTGACATCCTGATTCATGACACCACCTTCCTGGACGAGAAGATTGGGAGGATGCACAGCGGGGCGAAGGCAGCAGCCAGGCTCGCGAAGAAGACAGGAACGAAGAAGCTCGTTCTGACACACTTCTCCAGGCGCTATCAGGACGTCAACCCGCACGTCAAGGAGGCAAGGGAGATATTCAAGCAGACAGTGGCTGCACATGACCTGATGAGGATAAGGATTAAGAGATAGGGTCACAAAAACCTAAACTTTATATATATGTTATCACTAGTAAATGATTAAATGGTGGTATAATGAGTGATGAATTTTCCGGATACTCTGTAGAGGTAACGGGTGATGAAGGTTTTTTTAGTGACGTGAGAAGGGCTTTGGCTCATCTCTCGCGCGTGTATCTGAATGGAGACCCCGGCAGCGACGGAGATGTCGTTACAGGCACATATACAAGGGACAGGAAGCCGTGCCCGGTATCAATAATATATAGAGGAAAACCCAAAGGAGAATAATATGGGAAACTACAGGTACATAACGAACAGGACGCTGCTCAACAAGGCGGGAGAGGAGAAGGGAAACATGGCAGTCCTCGTTCCCAACGACTCCAGCACCGCAAGGGTCAAATACAGGTGCCCTGAGTGCAGCCACCAGGAACAGACAGAGCAGGAATGGAAGAGGCCCTTCAACGTCAAGTGCTCAGGCTGCGGATTCCTGATGCGCCTCCCCAAGCTAAAGGACGAGGTCAAGAAGGAAAAGAACAGGGAAAAGAAGCTGGCCAGAAGCCAGGCGTGAATATTGCATGATGAAGAAGATTTTCAGCATAGCGCTTACAGGGCTTCCCTGTTCCGGGAAGAGCGAGATTGGTAAAATTCTTGAGAAAAGAGCTGGTTTTGTTCGCATACCATCGGATTCTGTCAGAGAGAAACTGTTCGGCGATACGCACATAAAGAAGATAAACGAGAGCCAATGGAAACTGGTTCATGTAATTTACAGCGTGGATAAGAATGCCCTGTTACTGCAGGGGAATAATGTGGTTACAGAGAGCTGCCCGCTTGATGAAACCCTGAAAAGACTGACCGTTTATTCCTCTCCCTACATGAAGAAGTTCCTTAAAGACAAGAGACTAATTCTCGATAGATACCTCATAGAGTTATCTATAACAAAAGACGAATACAGGAAGAGGAACGATATGAAAGGAAGAACAGACAAAGAAAGCAGGGACATCGGCAAACTCATTGCTGATAACTGGGAGAGTGTTGACAAACTTTCCGACGATTTCGGCACAGTCAAGGTTCTTAGATACCCGAACAATACAATGGATGACCAGAAAAAAATACTTGAACATCTAGGTAAAATAATTGGAAAACCCCTCATTTGAGCCCGAAATAACCTTTATAAGGAGGGTTTTCAACACTTTCTTGTGTGAGCCGGGTACGCAGCTCCCTGACCCTTTCGGGTTGGGAGGAAGCTCCGCTCATCTAAGCCCTTTCGAACCCAGGATTGGTTAAACCTTTGCTGGGCATGAAGGGGCTGGCGCGCTGCCGCGAGGCAGGAGCCGAGAGGTTCGCATCGGAAGCAGAAACCCACTGCCCTCCCGGAGCAATGATGGCGAAACATCCGGGGCGACCTGGTGAGATAGCCTGAGTGCCGAAGGGAAAGGCAGGTGAGACGTGTCCGGTGATGCGTGGATGCAAGCTTTGAGCGCATCAGACAGATGCTGCGACGCCAACTGCACAGTGAATGATTGGCCTGCTGCAAAAGGCTGGCCGGTGAGTCATGGTGCCTGGCGGACAGAAAGCGGGCTATTCCCGGCACACACATCATTTTTCACTGTTAAGTTCCTGTATCCTGTCCTCTATCTTCCTCTTCTGCTTCACGACCTTCTCCAGCTTCCTGTAGAGCTTGCCGAGCTGCTTATCCCTCTTAGTCCTCGGTCTTGGCTCCCTCTTCGGAAGGGGCGGGCGCTTCTTCCTTCCCTCACTCTCCAGTTCTATGAAGCACTTTGCCTTGGGGAGTATCCTGTGTATCCTGTTCTCTATGTCGTCTATGACTGCCTCTATCTGGTCGGTTATCAGGCCGTCCTGGAGGTTCACCTCAACCGCGACTATCGCCTCCTCAGGGGATATGTGCATGGTCCTTATGCCTATTATTTCCCTGACTTCCCTGACATTCTCGACGGCTTTCCATATCTTCCTCCTCTTGTAGGGCGTGACGGCCTCGCCGACCAGCAGGCTCTTCGTCTCGTAACCGAGCATGGTCGCGAATATCATCAGGCCGATGCCTATTATTATGGACGCTACCGCATCGTATATCGGGTCGCCCGTAACCGATGAGAGATAGACCGCAATCCCCGCGACCGTCATTCCGAACATGGCAAGGCTGTCCTCGAAGAGGACAGTCAGGACGGTGGGGTCCTTGGACTGCCTGATTGCGGCATAGACGTTCTTCTGGCTGTCCTGTTTCATCTCCCTCCTCAGTTGCCTGAAAGCGACAGAGAACGCAAAGAATTCGAGGACAAAACCCAGGGCAAGCGCCATGTAGCTGAGCGTCACGTCCCCGAGGGGCTCAGGATAGACGAGCTTGACGTAGCCTTCGTATATGGACAGCCCCCCTGCTATCCCGAATATCATCATCGCGACGACGAATGCCCAGAAGAACTGCTCTGTCCCGTAACCGTATGGGTGCTCCTCGTCGGGCAGCTTCCTGCTCTTCCTGAGCCCTACGAGAAGGAACACCTGGTTGAACGTGTCAGAGAAGGAATGGAAGCTCTCTGCGAGCATCGAAGAGGAATTGCCTACAATGCCCGCTATTAGCTTGAATACGGCGACGCAGAAGTTACCAAGAAGTGCTGTGATGACCGTCCTTTTGCTGCCCTTTACCATTTCCACCATTCCTGATAATCCTTGGCAGGGAAATTTATATATGCAAATATAAATACAAATAGGCAAGGAGATAACATGGGAAAGAAACAGAAGATGCAGATGCCCCAGTCCACTGCCGGGCTGGTCAGGTACTTCGATTCTTCAAAGGAAAGGATAAAGCTCAGGCCAGAGCACGTGGTCGGGGTGTGCGCGGTCATCATAATCGTGGAACTGCTCCTCAAGTTCGGTGTAATCGGGATTTGAGCCAACTATTTTTAACCAGGTAAACCAATTCTAATCATGGCAGAGATAAGGCTAGGCCCCGCGGGGACGCCAGGAAAATCCACCCTAGAGGGGGCGAAGATGGTTAGGGAACTCGGTTTGGATGCTTTAGAGGTGGAATTCGTCCAGGGGGTCAGGATGAAGAACGACCTCGCGAGGCAGGTGGGGGAGGAGGCAAGGAAGCACGACGTATCCCTAAGCATTCATGGCCCATACTACATAAACCTGAATTCAGCAGAGCCTGAGAAGATTGAAGCGTCCAAGAAGAGGATACTTGACTCCTGCGAGAGGGGGCATCACATGGGGGCGAGGAAGATTGTCTTCCACCCGGCCTTCTACGGGAAGCTCTCCCCTGAGAGGACCTTCCAGATTGTCAAGGCGCACTTCCTTGACATGCAGAAGACCATCAGGAAGGAGGGCTGGAACGTTGAGCTCGCGCCGGAAACCACGGGCAAGAACACGGTTTTCGGAAGCCTTGATGAGACAATAAGGCTCGTGAAGGAGACGGGCTGCTCATTCTGCATCGACTTTGCCCACCTCTGGGCAAGGAACAGGGGAAACATCGATTACCCGGACATGCTTGACAAAATCCAGAAAGTCAGGAGCAGGCACATCCACATCCACTTCTCAGGGATTGCGTATGGCATGAAGGGTGAAAAGAACCATGAGGTGATGAACGACAAAAACCCTCCGTTCACTCCCCTCGCGAAGGAAATCCTTGACAGGAATCTGAATGTGACCATAATTTCAGAGAGCCCGGTCACTTGGAAGGATTCCCTGAAGATGAAGGGGATATTCGAGAAATTGGGTCATAAATTCTGAATGATTCTCAAATTCTGGAAAGCGTTTAAGTCCTCTGTCTTATAATAAGTCATGGATCAGGACAAGGTATTGGACATAGTCAGGAAATGGGACATAAGCACGAAGCCCGAGTATAGGGGGTTCAGGTGCGCCAGGTGCCAGAGGCACATGAGGAAGGCCTGGCATGTCTGGTTAAATCATGGCGGGTTCAGGCTGGAGGTCCATTTCTGCAGCAAGTGTTTTAAGGAGCTCAACGAATAATATACATGAATCTCCTCTACCTTCTCAGGTTCATATGGACGGCAGGATTCACTTCCGTGTATAACGTTCTCCCCTCTTACCTGTCGAGTGCGTTCTCGGCACTACAGATAAGCACCATACACTCTGCGTATGCAATCCCGAAACTCGTCAACATACCCTCCGGATGGCTCGCGGACAGGTTCGGCAAGCAGAGAACCCTCTTCACGACCTTCATTTTCCTTTCCATAGTCACGCTGCTGTTCACCTTATCAGAGGGCATACTCCATTATGCGCTGATGTTCTTCCTGATTGGGCTCATAGGGAACTTCTTCAACCCCACGATAAGCGCCCTCGCCACGATTTTCTCGGAAAGGAAGACAGAGACGCTCTTCAGGGTGGAGAGCATGTACCAGCTGGGGGCCGTGGTAGGGCCCATCATCGGCGGGTTCCTTATGTTCAGCTACGGGATAAACGCAGCCTTCTATGCATGGTTCTTCCTCAGCCTCATCGGGCTGGGGGTAAGCTCTGTTCTGCTCAGAAAGGAGAAGCCGCCCCAGAAGGCAGATAAGAAGAGATTGGTGAAGGCTCCAGGTCTCTGGAAGCAGCTCGGTGACAAGAAGTCAGGCTTCCTGGTGTTCCTGGTTACAGGAACCTTCCTTACCGGATTTTTTGAATCCGTGATGGCCTTAACGGTTCCCCTTTACGCTTCGGGCCTCGGCTTCTCGCTGGTCGACGTGGGGATAATAATAGGCATCGGGGCGGCCATAAGCACTCTGACCCTGTTCCTGGTTGGGGGCAGGATGGAATCCCTGAAAAAAGAGCATTCCCTGGTACTGACCACGCTGCTGGTTGGATTATCTTTCCTCGTAATGATGTTCGTCTCCAGCCTTATCGGGATAGCCGTCCTCACGGGCATATTCATAACAGGAAGGGCAGGCGGGCTTAACATAGCAAGGTCCTTCATCGCAGACAATCTCCACGCGGACATAAGGACAACGGGCATGAGCCTCAGTGACATGGTCCAGTATGGGGCAAGGATAATCGGCCCGCTCTTTGCCGGGTTCGCGATTGACTTCATAGGGATTGGCTTCGTCTTCACCTCAATCTTCGTCTTCTCCATCCTTGGCTCCGGGCTGGTCCTGGTTTACAGCAGGATAGGGCCGTAGAAAGAAGTGCTTTGTTAGGATAGTTCGACTTTCGCCATAATCCTTTCCAGCCATTTATAACTTTGGGAGGCAAAACATTAAGTCATATACCGTATGCCATCCGAAGGACGGCTCCATAACCAACATGAGGGCGAAATATTACATGACGGCTAACGCTGATTGAGCAAAGCCGTCTCCGTTAACGATTGCGAGGCGAGATATAAACTTCCGTCATTGGCAGAATGCATCAAGACGGGTCCGTTAAAGATTATATGGCGAAATAGTATATGACGGCTAAAACCAATTGAACAAAGCCGTCTCCGTTAACGATTGCGAGGCGAGATGATGATTGAAATCCGGTTCCACGGAAGAGGGGGGCAGGGCGCTGTCACTGCCGCTGCGCTGCTCGCGAAGGCGGCTGGAAACGATGACAAGTTCTCCCAGGGCTTCCCTGCCTTCGGCGTGGAGAGGAGAGGGGCGCCTGTCAGGGCATTCACCAGGATTGATGACAGCTACATAACCATAAGGTCCCAGGTGTATAATCCTGATTACATACTGGTCATGGACCCTTCCCTTCTGAAACTCCCTGAAATAACCCATGGGCTGAAGGAAAAATCAGTCGCCGTCATAAACGGCAAGGGAGGGGAAGGCAGCCTCTCCCAGAAGTGCTATTATTACGATGCGACAGGGGCGGCCCTGGAAATCCTCGGGAAGGACATAGTGAACACCGCAATCCTGGGAGTGTTCGCGAAGGCAACCGGGATGGTTTCCCTTAAGTCCATTCTGAAGGCCATCGACGACAACTTCCCCGAGAAGCTCGCGGAGAAGAACAAGCAGCTCGTTAGAAGGGCGTACGAGGAGACGAAAAAATGAAGAAACTCTCAACAGGGGCGGTGTCCGACAGGCCAGGTTCTTCCAGCTCCAACAAGACCGGCTCCTGGAGGACCTTCCGTCCGACGGTCACGGAAAAATGCATCGCCTGCGGCATCTGCGTCCCTTTCTGCCCGGAGGGCTGCATAGAAGTGAAGCAGGAAAAGGGAAAGAAAAAGGCTGTCATAAATTATGATTACTGCAAGGGCTGCCTGATATGCGTGGGGCAGTGCCCATCAAAGGCAATAGAGTCAGGGAGGGAGAGATAGTTAAAGTCTTCTTCTAATATCCTCTATGAAAATCCTATCTTTTCGTGATTTTAGATAATCCCACCCAGCTCTTGTCATTTTATATCTTACTGGTAACTGGTGCCCTGATGGTTTTCTGGGCTTTTCTGTTATTTTAACTAACCCGATTTTTTTCAAATCAACCAAAAAATATGTTGATGTCTTTAATTTGCGCCTGCTATGTTTGGCTAAAAGATGTTTTGTAATAAACCCACTTTCCATCTCAGTTTTTGCTGCATATTGCAATGCAAACAAAATTCTTTCATTTCTTCCGGAAGATGGATACTTATAGCTTTTCAAACACCTATCGAGATATTCTCTTTTATGTATGGAATCAAATCCTATTAATCTGCTAAACCCCTCAAGATTCTCTCTGCCATATATGGAAAGCTCCCAGTCCGTTTTCAACGAGATTTCCTTTCTAAAATCACCCAAGGATATCTTACTAACTATATTCAAATCAAGGAGCATTTCTTTAATCCCAAGCAGGCATCGGGGAGCATACATGCTTGGATTGTTTCTCATCTCCAATTTAGCTATATAGTCAGTTTCAATCGTCTGTTTAAGTTGTGTTCTCCTGTCTTTAAGCCGCACGTTTCCTTCGTCATTGGAAAATTGTCTTATAAAAAAAGCTTTCATTTTTTTATCTGATTTTAGAACAAAAACAGGAATATGAGGATTCGTTTTTGTCTTGTAACCCCATTCTACCCCAAGCGCAGAAAAAACATGACCAACAATTATAGGAAGTGATATGTGATATGTTTTATCCTTTCTGAAATAAATCTTAAAATCAACATCACCCATGATATGCAGACTCTTTATAAAAATGTCAACAAGCACCCTGTCTTGGTTATGATACCTTACATTGCCTTCTGCGCTTATACCACCATCACCGAAAATGCTAGCAATTAGTATCATTCCTTCCTTACTTAAGAAATCAAAAGGAAGCTTAGGGTTCTTGATTCCTACGCCTGTACTCTTGCAGCTTGTTATAAGTGTAACGTTCCTCTCAATATACTCATGGGATATATTCAACTTGCTTGAAATTTCCTTTAGTAATGATAAAGAAAGCCTTCTATAAGTTTTCAGCCTGTAGATAAATTTCTTTCCGAAAATATTTATATCAAGTTTAAGGGCTTTAATTTTCTCAGTAATTTTATTCACAAGTTCATTACTAATGCCGATATATATCCATTTTCCATTGAGGTCAAAAAGATGGACTTTACCACTTATCATTTTAACACCCATATTAATATTATAGATGAAAGTATATAAGTATTTAACTGTGGAGAACATAATTTATGTTATGCCAAAAAACGTTGTTGAGGCATCGGAGGGTGTGGCAGAGGCTGTCAAATTATGTAATCCGGACGTCTTGGCAGTCTATCCCATAACACCGCAAAGCATGTAACATATAGTGTTATGTGCGTGGAGACCCATGTCTCAGAGACCCTGGCAAGGATGCTCGCTGACGGTGAGTTTGATGCAGAGATGATAAGGGTGGAGTCAGAACACTCTGCAATGTCGGCATGCATAGGCGCGCAGGCGACAGGTGCCAGGGCATACACCGCAACCTCGTCACAGGGTCTTGCCCTGATGCATGAGATGCTCTTCATAGCAGCAGGGATGCGTCTTCCAATAACCATGGCAGTGGTCAACCGCAGCCTTTCAGCCCCTCTCTCGATATGGAACGACCAGCAGGATTCCTTCTCCCAGAGGGATACTGGGTGGATACAGCTTCACGTTGAGGACGGCCAGGAAGCGCATGACACCCAGGTGATGGCATTCAGGATAGCCCAGGAGGCGCAGCTCCCTGTGATGATGTGCATGGACGGATATGTCCTGTCACACGTCTATGAACCCATTGAATTTCTCCAGAAGGACAAGGTCAGGAGCTTCCTCCCTAAACTAAAGCAGGACCATGTCCTGAATCCAGGCAAACCAGTCACCATGGGAACGCTAGGGACGCCGGAATACTACATGGGATTCAGGAAGCAGGTCCAGGACGCAATCCTCCAGAGCGCTGACATAATCAGGAAAGTCAACAGCGAGTTCTCGTCCACGTTCGGGAGGAAGTACGGAGACGGCCTGATAGAAACCGTCAATCTGAAGGGCAAGAGGCATGCCCTGATAACCACGGGCTCTATAGCAGGGACAGCGAGGCCCCTCCTCGATGAGATGGGCGTCGGCCTCATCAAGATAAAGTCATACCGTCCATTCCCTGCGGAGGGTTTGAGGAAGATTTGCGGAGGGCTGGATTCCGTTGGTGTGATAGACAAGAACATCTCAATGGGTTGGAACGGCGCGCTGTTCGATGACGTAAGGTCTGCCCTCTATGAGCTTAATGAGAGGCCAGCTATATCGGGGTTCATAGCAGGCATCGGCGGCAAGGACATAACCCTGGATGACATGAAATCCATGATGCAGAAGATAAGGGAAAAGAAGAGCGGTGTCGAGTGGCTGTACTGATTCTGAGCATTCTTTTAAACAACAAATACAAATAGTTTCCAGTGGTTTCCATGATTGACCTCGCCCTCAAGAACGTGATGTCCCAGAAGACCAGGACCTTCCTCACGATGCTGGGGATACTCATAGGGATAACGGCCATAGTGGCCCTCGGCTCCATAGCGGACGGGATAGATGCCTCCATCCAGTCAAACTTCGAGCTCACTGCAGGGAAGATAACGGTGGAAGACAAGGAGGCAAGCGGGATGTTCGGCTTCGGTGGGAGCCTCGACGCTGATGACCTTGAGCTGATATCAGGCCTTCCCGGAGTGAAGGAAGCCTACCCGATACTGGTACAGATCGAATTCTCGGGCATGGGGTTCGGCGCGCCTTCTATGATAATTGTAGGGATAAATCCGGACGAAACAGAAGTGATAACAGGAAAGAAGATAGGCATGGAGAGCGGGAATCCCATAGAGGAGGGAGACGGATTCGTTGCCATGGCCGGGTATGACGTCGGCATCCAGAACGGCTGGGAGCCGGGTGACTACTTCACCTACA
>Ga0315536_1001758_pt1 | contig 10726 bp, 9 predicted proteins | sample SalMarSW160230MG_FD_203093 | JGI IMG/M metagenome (GOLD analysis project Ga0315536, IMG submission 203093) | Salt marsh sediment microbial communities from the Plum Island Ecosystem LTER, Massachusetts, United States - Salt Marsh Sediment SW1602-30 ... | reverse complement strand
GCCTTGACAGATCGATGAAACCCGACATCTCTTCGCCGTATCCGGCGGTCCCGGATGCGGCCGTAACCGGATTCTTCAACACGAGGTCTTTAATTCTGATGGATGTATTCACGGTCATCAATATCACCGGTACCGAAACCAGATACCGGCACATTTTCGGCGAGTCAAGAAATAAAAAAAGGGGCCGTCTCAAAAGGAAAAGCTGTTTAAAGTTCGATAGCAATAAGGCGACACATATCTCACTCGCTCCGCCGCAGACATACCTCCGTGTATGCTGCGGCTCCCGGCGACATCCCTGTCGCCTGCTCGTTGAGATATGATGTCGCCGTGATAACGTTATTCAATTATATTTTATGATCAATAATTGCTTTTGAGACGGCCTCTTTTTTCGAATGAGGCAGTGTTATTATAAAGATAAAAATTAATCTATTGATTTTTATTCCGTTGTGTGTATGTCTATCTCCACCTTGATAACATGGGAGGACAAAGATGCTGGACTTCACGCTTTCACCGGAACAGATCAAGATACAGCAGTTGGCTCGGGAATTCGCGCTCAAAGAGATTCTTCCAGTAGCGGCGTATTACGACGAATTAAATGTCCTTCCGCCCGATATTATGAAAAAGGCATTCGATGCCGGCCTGGTGAACGGCGGAGTACCAAAGAAGTACGGGGGAAAGGGCTACGGCATTATTGAGGCAGTGCTCGTTACCGAGGAGATCTCGGCCGCATGTGCAGGCTTTGCAACGTCGATATCCGACAACGGCCTCGGGATGGAGCCCATAGTATTGTCCGACAAGGAGCACATAAAAAAGAAATACCTTACAATTCTTGCGAAGGAGCCGAAATTCATATGCTTCGCAACTTCAGAGCCGACCATGGGTTCAGACGTGGCGGGAATGCGCTGCCGCGCCGAGAAAAAGGGAGACGACTATATCCTGAACGGGACCAAGTACTGGATCACGAACGGGGGAATTGCGGATTATATGACCGTGTTCGCCACTGTTGATCCCAAATCCAGGCACGAGGGGATATGCGCCTTTGTCGTGGAGCGTGACTGGGAGGGGGTATCGACCGGACAGCATATACAGAAGCTCGGGCAGAGGGCCTCCAATACGACCGCGCTCAATTTCAAAAACGTACGCGTCCCGAAGGAAAACGTTCTGGCCGAGCCGGGCGAGGGATTCGTTCTCGCCATGAAAACCTTTTCGCGAACGCGTCCTTCCATAGGGGCCTTCGCGGTGGGCGCGGCGCGTTCGGCCATGGAGTTCGCCATCGAATATATTAAAAAAAGGAGCGCCTTCGGGCTTAAGCTCCAGAATTTTCAGGCACTTCAATTCAAAATCGCGGAGATGTACCAGAAGGTCGAAACGTCCCATCTTCTTGTCTTAAAATCGGCATGGGAAGCTGACAACGGCATGGACTCTACGATCAGCGCCTCGATTGCGAAATTTTACGCGACCGAAGCGGGTTTCGAGGTGGCGAGCGAGGCGATGCAGATGGCGGGCGGGTACGGATACACCAGGATGTTTCCCTTTGAGAAGATTCTCAGGGATCTGCGCCTTCTCATGATATATGAAGGCACAAGCGAGGTCCAGAGGGTCATCGTGGCCGGTTACGCGCTCGAAAAATACAAGCCGGTGATGCCTTCGCTTGAGAATGTGGGGTTAATGAGGCCCGAGGGTAGTGATAAGATGTTTAATGATGAAATGAAGGGTAAAACCGCTTGGCGTTGCCGCATGTGCGGCTTCGTCCATTATGGCGACGAGCCGCCCGAGGAATGTCCCTCCTGCTATTTCCCATCTACGGCGTTCAAAAAGATATGGCCGACCTGAAATTAAGGAGCAATCCCCTGCGTTCCTTTTATCGCCTGTAGGAATTTCTGCGTTTTTTTTATTTGGCTATATCCAGGAAAACCTGTTGAAATAGTTCTCTAAATCGTCTCTCGAACAGGTTTCCACTAATGAACAATCGTCATTCATGCATATCTTGAAACGTTCTTCCATTTCATTTACCTCCCTGCCATTGTACGTATCATTTTATGTTAGTTGAATATACACTATTTACAAATCTTAGTCAAGTCTAACAATGAAAAAATCGAGACTGCGCGGCATTGCATTAATATGAGGACCGTAAAAGGCATGGTATTGAAAAAACATTGACTTTTGGCGCCTGAATGTATATCGAGGTCATGGGTTGAAGTCATCGTTTTCAAACGGGCTGCGGATTGAAACGTTTTTTATTTTTCATTTTCCTTCTCGGATTATCATCCTGCCAGGGTTCCATTGTCCATGTAAGCAAATTTCAGCTTGGAACCCTGATCAATCTCACCTTCATCGGCGACGAGGTGCGGGCTCCACAGACGGCAGAGGCTGTATTTGATGAGATCGAGAGGGTTGAGAACCTCATGAGCCCGTATCGCCGGTCAAGCGACGTATACCGGCTGGATCACATGAAGGTCCGGGGTCCGGTCCCGGTAAGCAAAGAGACCTACAATCTGGTGAAAAAATCCGTTGATCTGTCGGTCGAGACCGGAGGCTGTTTCGATATAACCTTTGCATCGATCGCCGGCCTGTGGGACTATAAGAGCAAAAACTTCGTCCCTCCGGATACGAGTATTGTGGAACGGATGCTTCCGCTCGTCAACTATCGGAATATAATCCTTTATCCGGAGAGGAGGGCGATCGCATTTACGCGTCCGGGCGTCAAGATCGGCCTCGGCGGCATCGCCAAGGGATACGCGGTGCACAGGGGGATTGAGATTTTCCGGAAGAGGGGGGTCCGCTCCGCCATTGTTGAGGCGGGGGGCGATCTCCAGGTGATGGGGACCAAGTTCGGGAAAAGGTGGAACATCGGTCTCAAGAATCCCAGGGAAAATTCCATCATGCTCTCCCTCGGGCTTGAGGACGGAGAGGCCGTGGCCACGAGCGGGGATTACGAGCGCTTCGCCACGTACCGGGGCGTCAGGTATTCCCATATCATCGATCCGCGCACCGGCCGTCCGACGGACAACTTCGCGTCCGTATCCGTCATATCAGAGAGCGCGACCCTGTCAGATGCATACGCAACCGCCATTTTTGTCATGGGCCTCGACCGCGCCAGGGAATTTCTGGCCCGCCACGCCGAGATCGGCGTGATCCTGGTGGACCGTAAGCAGAATGCATACATATCCTCCAGGCTCAGGGACAGGATCACATTCCTTGAACACGTCAAGGTTACCTGGCTGTAGGATGGATCAAATTTTAAGATTTAATAAAACCCGCTTTATGCGGGTTGTCCGAAGCGTCCAATGAAGAGCCACCCTTATTGGCCGGCCATGTCCTCATAAATGCTTGACCCCGTTTCAATATTATACTACAATAGGGCAGGCCATTACCAAATAAGACCGGAGGATTTTCATGAGCAACATTTTAAAAGACATCGCCATTCTCCTTTTTTCCGCCGGTGAGGAGATAGAGAAAAAGGTGGAGGAGTTCAGGGAGGAGCGCGAGGAGCGCTACGAGAGGTTCGAACAGAGGCTTCAGGAGAAAAAGGAGAAGCTCGGCTCGGTCCTTGAAGACGAGGTGGAGAGGGCCAAGGACAAGCTCGCCGATTTCACTTCCAAGCTCGGGTTCGCGACCAGGAAGGAGATGGATGAGCTGGGCAAGAAGATCGACGAGCTCGTCAAAAAGATCGACAAGCTGGGCAAATGATTGACGGGCTCTGGTTCTGAACAAAGGAGAAACGTCAGACGGCGGTTTTTCAGGGTCGCGAAGATTTTTTTTACGATGTTTATCGATTTCAGCCGGGAGTATCGTCTCGTCCGAAAGAGAGGTTACCGGTACGCCGTCGAAAAGATGAGGCCCGTTCACCAGCGGCACGCACGCGGGCTGTATGAGGCAGCGGTGGGCATGGGAGGCGTGCTCATCAAGCTGTGCCAGTATTTCAGCGCGAGGCGTGACGTCTTTCCCGATGAGTATATTAAAGCCCTTTCCCCCCTTCAAGACAGCGTGCCCCCCGTGCCATGGGGCGAGATCGAGGCGGTCATCGCGGCCGAATACGGCGATTATACGGGGATTTTTTCGAGCATCGAGCAGAAGCCCCTCGCCTCGGCTTCACTGGGCCAGGTGCATCGTGCGCGGCTCCGCGACGGAAGGGAGGCCGTTTTAAAGATATTGAAGCCCGGCATTGAAACAATCATCGATACGGACTTCGCCATACTTTATTTCACCTTCAGGCTTTTTTCGCACTTCAAGGGATTTCGCGAGCATGCCGATTTTTTCGCCATTCTGTCCGAGTTTGTCCGGGTGACCGGCGACGAGCTGAATTTCAGGAGGGAGGCCTATCTAGCCCGGGAGTTCAGGCGTTATTTCGCACGTCTGGACTATGTTACCGTGCCGGTCGTATACGATGAGCACTGCACCGGCCGGATCATCGTCATGGAGTATCATGAGGGAACCCGTATAAACGATATGGATTCATGGGCCAGGAGGAACAATGATCCCATCATCATATCGAGAAGAATAATCGAGATGTACGTGGAGCAGTTTTTGTCGATGCCCTTCATCCATTTTGATCCGCATCCGGGCAATATTCTCATTACCGACGACAACCGCATCGTGCTTGTGGACTACGGCATGGCGGGCGAAATATCCGAGCGGATGCGCCGCGGTTTCGCCGATTCCATCGAGGCCCTGATCAACAGGGACGCGCGTAAGCTGGTAGACGTCCTCGATGATCTTGGATTCATCAGAAAGAACGTGCACCGGTACTCCTTTCTTCCCATCGCGGATTTTTTCATCGACGAGATCCTGGACACATTCAAGCTCGAGCGCGAATCTTTTTACAACATCGATTTATCGCCGATCAGGGACGAGATCGTGGAGATCATTTACACCCAGCCGTTTACCATACCGATCGACTGGGCCTATATCGGCAAGACCCTGAGCACGGTCGCGGGGCTCATTTCCCAGCTGAACCCCGATTTCAACCTCTACGGAGAGCTGAAGAGGCACGCCCGGCGCATCCTGTCAGCCGGTATGGCGGACAGGGCGGTCCGTCTCTACGACTCGATCAAGGCGAACGTTTCGACGGCCGCCGCCATGCCGATGCGGATATCCGGGTTCATGGACGACCTCGAGCGGGGATATTTCAAGATAAAAGTCGATTACGGCGAGATGATCGACAAGATCGACGAGGTCAAGGGGTTCGTCATACGCGTGATCGCCTTCATGCTGTCCCTTGTCTCAATCGTGAGCTCATTTGTTTTTTTTAATGATGGAAGAACGTATGAAGCGCTTATGTTCCTGGTCCTGGCGGCGGCGGCGTTCCTGTTTTTCCTGGCTTATAAAAAAAGGCTGCGAAGGGACAGGATAAGGGATTTTTTTAAATGAAAAAGCGCCTGTTTGTCATAGACGGCCACGCCCTCTGCTACCGGGCGTACTACGCGTTCATCCGCAACCCGCTCGTCAATTCCAGCGGACAGAACACATCCGCCATATACGGATTCGCCCGCATGCTCCTCAAGCTCGCTTCAGAGCAGAAGCCGGACTTTCTCGCCGTGGCCTTTGATCCGCCGAAAAAATCCTTCCGCTTTTCGCTTTATCCCGAGTATAAGGCCAATCGGCAGAAGATGCCCGAGGACCTGAGAAGCCAGATCGACGAGATAAAGAAGATGATCGAGGTGCTCGGCATACCACGGATCGAGGAGGCTGATTATGAGGCGGACGACGTGCTCGGCTCCATGGCCAGGCGGTTTGCTTCCGGCGACATTGAGGTGGTGCTCGTCACCGGCGACAAGGACGCGTATCAGCTCGCGGGAGGGAGCGTCAGGATATACGCGAACAGGAAGGGGATTTCCGAGTACGACATCTACGGACCAAAAGAGATCGAGGAGCGGACCGGCGTCAGGCCTGAGCAGGTGGTCGATTACATGGCGCTGGCCGGGGATACCTCGGACAATATCCCCGGGGTCAAGGGGATAGGCGAGAAGACCGCACAAAAGCTGATCGCCGCGTACGGGAGCCTCGACAACCTGTACGCGCACATCGATGAGATCAAGGGAAGGACGGGGGAGCTGCTTGCAGACGGAAAGGAAAACGCTTACCTTAGCCGCGACCTCGCGACCCTGCGCACCGATCTGCCGATTGAACCGGATTTGTCAGGGCTTGAATTCAACGGCATCGACCCCGGCGATGCGATCCCCTATTTCCGGAAGCTTGAGATGGGCTCGATCATCAGAGACTTTTTTTCTTCTGAAGGCTTGGCCGTCGTCCGGAAGACGGAAGAGCCACATGGAGTCGTAAAAGATTCTTACCGGATCATTCGCACCGAAGAGGAGCTTGAGGAGCTCATGCGCCTGATCAGGAGGGAGGGGGAGGTTTCCCTGGACACGGAAACCACGTCGCGCTCTCCCGTGGAGGCTGAGCTCGTGGGCATCTCCTTCTCGATCAGGGAGACGGAGGGATGGTACCTGCCGGTCAGGAACAAGGACATGTTCGGCGGACAGTACTGCGATCCGGACCGATCGATAAAGCTCCTGAAGCCGCTACTCGAGGACGGGTCTATTAAAAAGATAGGCCAGAACATCAAGTACGACCAGATCGTGCTCTTGAATCACGGGATCGTCCTTAAGGGCGTTGCCTTTGACACCATGGTGGCTTCATACCTGCTCTCGCCGCACGAAAGGCGCCATAATCTCGACGACCTTGCGAAAAAATACCTGGATTACAACACGATCACGTACAAGGATATCGCGGGCTCCGGGAAGGGGGCGGTACCGATCGAGGAGGTGCCCCTGGAGCGGATCGCGGTGTACGCAATCGAGGACGCCGACGTCACCTACCGGCTTTACCGCATCTTCGGCAAAAGGCTTGAGGAGGAGGGTCTCTCATCCCTTTTCCGCGACATAGAGATGCCCCTGATCGGGGTGCTTGCGGACATGGAGCGCGCGGGCGTGAAGATCGACGTCGCCTATTTCAAAAAGCTCGAGAAAAAGAACCGGGACATGCTCAAGCAGACGGAGGAGAAGGTGTACGACGCCGCGGGCAGGAGATTCAATATAAATTCGACCCGCGAGCTCTCCCAGGTCCTTTTTGAGGAGCTGCGCCTGAAGCCGCAGCGCAAGACCAAGACCGGGCTTTCAACCGATATCAGGGTGCTTGAGAATCTCAAGGGGAGCCATCAGATCATCGACCACCTTGTCCTGTACCGGACCCTGTCGAAGCTCAAGAATACCTACATCGATTCCCTGCCGAGGCTGGTCTCGAAAAAGACCGGCAGGATTCACACCTCCTACAACCAGACCGTTGCGGCCACGGGCAGGCTTTCCTCGTCAGACCCCAATCTGCAGAACATTCCGGTGAGGGAGGAGCTCGGCAAGAGCATCAGGAGGGGCTTCGTGCCCGAAGAGGGGAGCCTCCTCATGTCCGCCGATTATTCCCAGATCGAGCTCCGCGTTACCGCGCATCTGTCGAACGACGCGAACATGATACGCGCATTCAACGAGGGAATCGACATACACAGTATGACCGCCTCCCTGGTGTTCGGGGTGCCCCTGGACGGCATCACGCCCGATATGCGGCGTCAGGCCAAGGTCGTCAACTTCGCCACCATCTACGGCGTCTCGCCCTTCGGTCTTTCACGACAGGCCGAGATCGGGGTGAGGGAGGCCGCCGAATTCATACGGATCTATTTCGAGATGTATCCCGGCATCAAGGAATACGTCGACCGGACGATCGCGTTCGCGAGGGAGCACGGGTACGTGAAGACCATGCTCGGACGAAAGAGGGAGATACCCGATATCAATTCCGAGACCTCATTCAGGCGCGAGGGCGCGGAGCGGATCGCCATCAACACCCCCATTCAGGGGACGTCCGCGGACATGATCAAGGTCGCCATGATCGATATCAGCGATGAATTTAAAAGAAAGAGGCTGAAGACGAAGATGATCATGCAGGTCCACGATGAGCTGGTGTTCGAGGTCCCGGAAGAGGAAATGGAGAGGATCGAAACAATCGTGCATGAAAAGATGGAGCACGCCCTTGAACTGAAAGTCCCGCTGAAGGTCGACATCGCGGTGGGAAGGAACTGGGAGGAGGCACACTAATCGGGAATCGCAGGCCTCCTGCGCATTTTTCATCGACCGGTTTTTTCCGCCGCCGGCCCTACTTTTTCAATAAAAAATTTTGCGAGCGATTCTCTGAAAGCCATGATATTTTGAACGATATCAGAGATGCGGCTTTCAGGCGTATCCGTGATGACCTTGAACAGGTACGCCCTGCATTTGTAGGCGCGGCAGGTCTGCACTACGGCCGCTCCCTCCATGTCCGCACAATCCGCATACTTCCCCGCGGTTTCGCGTTCATCGGTTGAGATCGCCGGCCTGTCCTGGGTTGCCATGACCGCGGTGGGGAAGCCCTTTAAAATATCGGGTTTGTGCACGACCGGCCGGGACGAAAAGAGGCGCGGCCGGTCCAGCTCGACTATTTTGCTGATATGAATTATATCGCCGATGCCGAACTTTGCGCTCACCGAACCGGCCGCGCCGAGGTTGAAGACTTTATCAGGGCTATACCCGGTGATGAGATGCGCGGCCGCTGCTGCGGCGTTTGATTTTCCGATTCCGGAGACTATGAGTACGATCTCCTTGTTCCTTGACACGGCGAAGGGCTTGTTTCCCACGACGGAAAGATTCAGCCTCTTAATGAAGGGACCGGCCTCAATTTTGGTCGCCATGATAATGCCAAATGTGGAGCTTGCGTGCATAACATGCAGATTCGGCTAAAGTGTCAATGTGTCAATTACTTACCGGAGTTAGACGATTTTTTTAATTAAAGTAGCACCCCTCCCTTGATGGGATGGAGTGATTTAATCAACTTTCGCCTTACTCAAGTTATTTATAAGAAAGCATTGCGACGCGTCCCTTCAGGTGTTTTCCCTGATAGGCTACGTGCAGCATGAATTGTTCGATGGTATTTTTTTCTTGCCTAATTTCGACGTGACAATACAGTGGCAAGCCGAACAGACAGTTAATCGATTCCGGACAGGAAATACGTCATGCACTACACGGGCAGGCCTGAAATTAAGAGAACGTTTGTCATGATCACCATCATGCTCATGCTACTCTCCTCTCTATGCGCCAAATCCTCAGAAGACCGGGATACCAATCGGGATTTTTCGCCCGCCGGCGCCGGTAACCGTGTCGTCTGGCATGATTTCAACACCGGGATAAGGCTGGCCAGGGCGAAGCACATGCCGATCGTGATGGATTTTTATGCGGACTGGTGCGGGTGGTGTAAAAAAATGGATGTCGACGTATTCTCCAGCAGGGACGTATCGAAAAAGCTGAAAAATAATTATATCAGTATACGCGTGTACATGGACAAGGACCCGAACGAGATCATTCACTACAAGGATCATACCCTTACGAAGCAGGAGTTTACCGCCATGCTGGGCATTCAGGGGCTGCCTACGGTCGTGTTTATGGACCGTGACGCCAACCTGATCACCAAGATCCCCGGGTATGTCAAGAGGAATGTGTTCCTGTCTCTTCTCGAATATATCAATGCTGAGTGCTATCAGAAAAAGATCTCTTTCGAAGACTATTTTAAAGGAAAGGTGCTCTGCGGCAAGAATAAATGACGCGCCTCAACCGCCTGTTTCAGTAAACGAGGGTCTGCAGGGGCCTACTGGCAGTAGGGCAGCTGGCGTGAAATGATCCTCTCCAGCTTGTAAATTTTATTATTATATTCAATAAGCTTCGAGTCTTTCCCTATATTGGCCTTCATTTTCTGGATGAGCTCTTTTAAGACCACGAGATCGGCCCTCCGGTTGATGACCCCTTTCTCCAGTATGTCGCACAGAAGATCGAAATTATATTTTCTCAGATTAATTCTGAAGAAGAATTCGACTCCGTATATCTGCAGCACCTTGTCCAGGGATTGCTTCGCCTTGTCGGAGGAATATTTATTGTAAAGGGGCGAATCGACGGCCCGGTGCTCGGTATCGGGCCGCGTATCGCTCGCGGCGTCTTCCGCTGTTTCGCTTCCGGATTCAAGCCCTATTTTTTCCGTGAGGGCGGAGAGCTCTTCAAGCTTTTTTGATTTCCAGGAATCCGTATACTCGTTGAAATTTCGCTCGATCAGGTTTTCATATTCATTGAGCATGATCGCTTTGTTGGCGATCTGCCCGAGCAGCGTGTTCTTGTAAAAGTTCGGCCTGGAATAGATGTCCTTGACGATTTGATGCACCAGGAGTCTCCTGTTATTCTGCTTCTCGAATTCATCCATGAGGATCTTCTGGAATACGTTTTTCAGCTTTCTTATGGTATGAAGGTCTGCCTCGACATAGCCGTCGACTCTGCTGATATCGTTGTCCTTGTCCTCCTTGATGATTTCGAAGCTGCAAATCTTATGCGCGTCTTTGAGATATTTTATGATTTGAGCGAAATCATATTTATTAATACCGATGAGAAGCTCGGCTTCTTTTTCAAAGACGTCGGAATGGGGGATGGATTCGTGGTTTCCCTTTGAATTATATTCGACGATTTTATTAAAGATTTCGTCTAAAGGCTTGATAGGCATGACGGCTGCATTCTCCGAAGAGGAATTTTTCGCAGTTGTATAAAATATTTCAAGGAATTTTTCCGTATTTTTTAAAAAAACCGGCTGGCCGTCTCTAAATTGCATTTTATCACAGCGCGCCCGAAAACCCCGTCCCGAGCTCCGGGGATGAGGCGCGCAAAACATT
>Ga0315536_1001756_pt1 | contig 10740 bp, 13 predicted proteins | sample SalMarSW160230MG_FD_203093 | JGI IMG/M metagenome (GOLD analysis project Ga0315536, IMG submission 203093) | Salt marsh sediment microbial communities from the Plum Island Ecosystem LTER, Massachusetts, United States - Salt Marsh Sediment SW1602-30 ... | reverse complement strand
AATGTATCTTGTTTCTTTATATTAACAATACTGAAGGTTATCAATAATTGAAATATAAAAAATCAAGTGGTATTTGTTTAGCTGACCCCTCTTTTTCTTGACCGAAAAATCCTTGCAGCCCTTTTCAGATACATCCTTGGATGGATGGGCTGCAGGATCTGCCTGATGAAGTCAGGCAGTACATACGAAAACTCGAAGAGGAAAACCACTTCCTCAAAGACACTCTTCTTCAGTTAAAACAACAAATGCAACAACTTCAAGAACGAGTAACCTACCTGGAACGAAAATTGAAAGCTTACGAAAACCCTCATACGCCATCATCACTGCAACGATTCAAGAATCACACCGGCGGGGCCAACCCGCAGGGAAAACGAGGTGCCCCGCCCGGGCACCACGGTGCCACACGCCCACAACAAGAACCGGACGAAATCATCCCCGTCACCATGGGCACATGTCCTCAGTGCGGCTCCTACCTTGGAGCCGCAACTCAAATAGAATCTCGGGTCATCGAAGACCTCCCACCACCACAAAAAATCCGCGTCACCCGCTACGACCTCCACCACTACCACTGCCCCGGGTGCGGCACTCACATCACCGCGATGCACCCGGACTGCCCACACACTGGTAACTTCGGCGTGCGCCTCATGACCCAGATCACCCTTATGAAATATCGGCAACGATGCGTTCTGCGACGCATCGAAGAAAGTCTCTGGAATCAACATCAGTTTCCAATCACCCCAAAAGGCATCCACGACATCCTCCTCCGAGTCGGGGACGCCCTCGTCCCCGAATACCAACGACAACAATATGAGGTCAGACACGCACCATACCGATACACCGATGAGACCAGCAGCTCGGTCATGGGAGAGAACCACTGGCTATGGCTCTCCCGATCAGACACCAACACCGTCAGCCTCCTGATCCATCCCTCTCGGGGCCGCCAGGCGCTCAACCAGCTTCTCGGCGAAGAAATCACCGGCGTGGATGTCAACGATGGCTGGAGCAGCTACCGCAACCTGCCTGAAACCCAGCGCTGCTGGGTACATCTCCTCCGAGAGGTCGACGCAGGCACTGACCTCTCAGACCACGAACAACAATTCTCAGAGGAGATACATCGACGCTTCGATGCATTGAAAGCGTTCATCGGCAAAGATCCGCCGATGACCCAGTGCATCAGACAAAAGACGCGCTGGGACAAGGAGCTTGCCACGCTCACCGACAGGTACTACGAAATCCCTGAAACGCGCACGAAGGCGCAGTACCTCAAAAACGGACTGGGCAACTGGTATACCTGCCTGCTGCATCCCGGGATGCAGCCGACCAACAACCTCGCCGAACAAGCCATCCGAGAACACGTGATCCAACGGAAGATCATCGGCTGCTTCCGCTCCGAGCGGGGGGCGGAGAACTATTCGCATATCGCGTCGGTGCTTGCAACCTGGCGGTTGCAAGGAAAAAACGTGTCGGAAAAGTTAGAAAATCTGCTCAGGCAAGAGCTGTGTCTCTCCCAGAGCTAAACAAATACATCAAGTGATTATTTATTCATCAGGATTGGAGTAATGTCTACCAAAGTCATCTTTTTGTTTTTGCGTGTTATGAACAATCTTAGCTTTAGGATCATCAAATTCGTTGCCACAATCATGACATCTATATTTTGGTGCCTTTCTTTTTCTAACGGTGATCTTAGTACTTTCACATTTTGGACAAACAGCAACAAAATCCTTAGCCATCTGAATGAATTTATTATGAGATCGTTCAACAAATTCATTTTCTTCTTTTATCAAATCTCATTCACCGATTTTGGTATTTTCTCCATCCTTATAAAGAAATCTGTATGGCAGGTTATTCGTAATTGATGCACGGTGTACGAACATTCTGCAGGCGCTAAGGATATGTTTTTAATAGTGTAACTCCTATGAATTTGTAATAATAGATGTAAAAATTAAAATAAAATAAGTGATTGATATGAAGAAAGGACACGTTGAAAAAAAGCACAAAAAAGATTTCAGCCGTATTATCGCAGCGGTTGATGGATCAAGTTATGCAACAAAAGCGATGAAGAAAGCGATATCTCTAGCGAAATTAAACGGAGTCGAAGTCGTAGCACTCTACGTTGTAGATACCCCTCGTTTAACCAAAACAATCCCCTATGACGATGTATCAGTCCCCTGGGAAGCAATTTTAACAAAACAAGGAAAAAAAATCCTTGATGATGTAGAAAAAATGGGAAAACAAGCAGGAGTAAAAGTAATTAAAAAACTCGTCGAAGGAATCCCTGAAGAGGCTATTATCAAGGAGGCAAAAAAAGATGATATTATCGTAATAGGCTGTAAAGGGATGACCGGACTTGACCGCATCTTACTAGGAAACGTCTGCGAAAAAGTATCCCATCATGCCTCATCACCAGTCTTGATTATTCGATAAATGAATATAGGTAAAACCTAGCAATGTCGAAAGAGGACAACCTCTAAAAAAAAGTCAAGACTACATCCTTTCTCCCTTTTTAAAAAGTGAACAACTAATGAACGCTCCTTTGATACGAGTCTTTACGTTGATCATTTTTTCATATTGCTCCTAAAAAAGGATAGGAAACAGATGTCAACATATACCCTCTTACTTAAAACATGCTCTATACGTGCATACATTGGCAAACCAAACACCAACAGAAACTATTAAATACAGGCTTAACCTCATATTTCTCTGAGGAAAACCTATGAAGAAAAAAATACTTATCGGTAGTTTTGGAGCCGTTCTCTTGCTCATACTCACCTCGTATACCTCAGTTATTGGGTTTCAAACCACGACACATAATGACCCATCATTACAATCATCCCCACTCTTTGTAGTACAAACACTTCGATCAACGAACCAAAAAACAAGCATGTTGCAAACCAGCTATTTACATAAAGGATACCATGAAAACCTCTTCCTGCCCACACAAAACATCAATCAGGATTCAATTTCCAAGGCACTTCAATTTTTTACGTCACATCCCGCGGTCTTCAAAGAATTACTCAGTAAACTCCAGAAATCACCCTACTATAACACCATCATGAAAACTCTAGAAATCAAAACACCAAACATTATACCATATCTGCGTTCCATGCAAAACAATCCATCCCTTTTCGTAGAACAACTACACAGCTTACAATCACTAACCCCGGCTGATGATACCGCTCAACCACTTGGGCTAAGCACCTCCAATCCCCTTGGTTGTTTCATCGTCGCCGTATTCGCATTACTTCCTGTAACAATCGTGATAACATTACTCGCTCTCCTCTTCACCCTCCGAGTGTTAACCTGCATGAATGTCAACGACTGCGCAAACACCATTGCAAATAGCATCTGGCAAAGCCTCCTCCAGGGACTCACACAACAATAATATAACAGCAAATCAAACACACGAAAGAATATATTCCAAAAAACCCTCATTGATTATCTTTTCATCTCTTTATAGGTCAATGAATGCTGTTCCCCTGCTGATCCCCAATTCTCCATCTGGGTTTCATGAATAAGGATAGTCACCGCCTGAGCAGGTATCCCTAATTCAGTAAATACTTTCGTAATATTCTTTATTAATACAGGTTTTCTTTCTTGTGGTATCGGCCATGTTTCAATAGTGACAATCGGCATGGTATTTCACCTCAAAAAGCATAATTTTCATCGACTATATATACAATTGGTTTCTGCCATGAGCTTAAATAATTAAATAAAAAATGAAAGAGAAAAGAAATCAGTCTTAAAAAAGAAAAAAATTAGAGAAAATCCCTCAGCTTTGTTTTCTCTGGATTCAAGATATATTGTTTTTTAATAAACATCAGTGTTTGAATAATTGTTATCTTCTCGATCACACCAAGGTGTACAGTAATCAATGAATTAGAAAACTTTTTTGCTTGTCTAATATCCTGAGCGGTAATCGTAATAACCCAGTCGTACTCACCATGGGTATACAAACTACTTTCAATAGTGATACCTAATTCTGAAATCAGGTCTTCCAATTCCCTTGAAATGATTATATCAACAGTCTTTTCTTCAAGTTTTTTTGTACTTCTTTTCACCAACAACATGAAATGCAAAAGATCGATCTTCTTTTCATCAAAAATTGCGGTATATCCCCAAATGATGTGCTTTTCTTCTAAGTTTTTAACAATCCTCCATACCTTTTGTCTTGAGAAACCACAGAGTTTTGCGATTGCATCAATATTATTATTTGAGTTTTTCACCAGTTCAGAAAGAACCTTTTTTTCATCAAGGTCCATCTGTTCTCTACTACTTTTTGGCATACTTCATCTCCGAAACTATTATTTTAAAACGGCGCCCTCCTTAATAACATATCCACTCACATCTGGTATACCATAATTACATTTAAAAACCCTAACAAAGATAGTAAATCTACGGAGGAATAGGTTTTCATGCGAAAACGTATAATAAAAAAGGCCTTTGTTTATGGACTTCTCCTATTATTTTTTACAGCAAATGTCACATCTGCTCTCAATGTAAACCCAGCAAATAGTCCGCAACCAATACCTCGTGGTAATTGGTTCTATGTAGGTGGTATGGGGCCAGGAAATTATACCAGGATTCAAGACGCTATCGATAACGCTAGTGATGGAGATTCTATCAAAGTGTACCCGGGAATCTATTATGAGAATCAAATCATCATCAACAAAGCACTACAGATCCACGGAGCTGAATGGGCCACCACGATCATCGATGGGAGCGATGCACTCCTAGCCAGTGTTGGTTTAGTACGGATCATATCAAACGGTGATGTAACCTTTCAAGGATTCACGGTACGAAACGCAGGGGGACCATCTGGCTATGGTAGTGGTGATAATAAAGAAAACATGTGAATCATCGTCTATACGAATACCCCTGATATAACCTATATAATCTCATCGAATAAGATTATCGGAACACAGAATCCCAATGATGATTATGATTGGGGGTTTTATGCAATCAGCGGTGGAGTAGAAAATATCATATTTACCCATAACATTGTCACTCAAACCGGTTGTAATAATATCGTAATTGAGAAAACGACGGGATCGACCGATATCAGCTTTAACACCCTTGATGCAGGATGCTGGGGAATCGACCCGATCTACTTCATGACATACGGGAGGGTAGATATAACCACCCTACAGACCATACGAAACAATACCATTGATGTTGGAACTGGTATTAATCCAGGCGGATCATCAAATAATAAAGTAACCGCCATCGGTTTCTCAAGTGCATATCTAGGGTGCACAGGGGTTCCCGATACTGGAAAATATTCACAGATTTGTATCACGGGGAACATCATCAACAACGTAAAAGAATGGAGGCGGGCAATCGCTTTAGATAATTTCGCATGGGGTGATGGTGCAGAAGGAGAGATAGCCAATACTCTCATCAAAAATAACATTATCAATGCTGTCTCAACAACACCAACGAGTTTTGGGATTCGCCTCTCAGGTCTCGTCACTAACACTAGCATCCTGGAGAATCAAATCACGAATTGTGACATGAGCTTCTGGGGGCGAACCGGGTACTATGGAAGTAGCACGGCTTATCCTGTTGCGACCCGGATAAATTATAATGATTTTGAGCAGAACGGCCAAGGATTTGTATGGGAAGGAATATCGGTTCTCAATGCTGAATACAACTGGTGGGGAGATCCTTCAGGCCCCCGACACTCAGGCAATCCTGGTGGCACGGGAGATAATATCAGCGGGAATGTTGATTATTCACCATGGCTTCTCTACTATGAGCCAGATACCTCGCTTCCCATCGTCCATATCACCTATCCGGTAAAAGGACGTTTAAACATCAATATTCTTGGTACCTATGTGAACAGAAGATTCTTTACCACCTTGCTAATCGGGAAGATCCCTGTAATTGCTAATGCATCTGATAATCAATCCGGTATTCAGAAAGTAGAGTTTTACGTCGATGACGACCTTAAAGAAACAGTGACAACTGTGCCATATAGTTGGACCTGGTCAGATCGAGGAAACTTTTTCCCTTACATTCTCAGGGTCGACGCCTACGATAACGCTGGGAATAAAAATTCAGATGAATTAAAGTTATGGAAGATATTCTAAACCTCTTACAAAAAGACAATGGCACATAAAAAAAAATAACAAGTATTTATCTATAAAATAGGTCATTATTTCTCTGACATTAGTTCTCCGATAACATGTTGAAATAAGAGGATTAAATCATCATTATCTAATGTATCTTTACCTTCTTGCTTCAAATCCCATCTGCATTTTTCTTCTGTTTCATCATATTCAAAATAGACAATGGCCTTTCCTTTTAGCATTTTCATGCCCCCAAATTCAGTAAACAAATACAGAAATCATATTAAAAGCCTCCTGTCAATTTTTACTAGTGATTTTCAAGATGAAAACCGTGAAAAAAGACGCGGAAAATGAAATAATCATACATACTTTCATAAAAAATCATGACTTGGGAACGAATACCCTAAACGATACTATTAATAATAGGTTAAGGATTATATTAAGAAACAATAGGGGGATAATAGAATTGAATAATAAAACTAATAGAAAAACAATCATATACGCATGTATATTAGCTGGTGTTCTCCTTGCGACAACCTGTTCTACCATACTTATGGCAACCTCATCAAGCTCAAACGAGGATGAGATTGCACAATATATCCTTCAACAACTACCGATAGACGACAACCAGGACATATTAAGTTACCTCTGGGGACCGGTCTCTGAAGGTGACAAAATCCTGGCGACAAAAGAACCTATCCTAACTGCCCCATGCCCAGGGTATGTGTTATACATCGATCTTTATCCTAGGGCAAACATGTTCCACCCGGTCCAATACGTGTTTCTTAAAGAGCCAACAAAGGAACTCCTTGTATTTAATGCACAAAGTCCTCCCCTTAACTTTCAGGATTATCATGTGATTGAAACACCCTTTTCTTCTTTCTTCTATTCTGTAGAAAACCGAAGAGCTCCGATTCCAAACAAAACAGCACCGGAAATCGGCACAAACGGACGAGACAACCGTTGGGTTGTCCTTATGAATGGGGGCTATGACCAATATAACAATCATGTTCGATACTGGAATGACCTTTCTAATATCTACACCACCTTAAATGCTGTCTACGGGATACCTGATGAGAATATCATTGTGCTTTGTTCTGATGGATTAAACCCAGCTCCTGACCAATCCAATGGTCTGAATTCAAACCCTGATTTAGATGGCGATGGTGATGATGACATCATGTATTCATGTGTTCTCTCAAACGTTGATACCGTGTTTACTAACCTTGCCAATAACTTGACCGTCTATGACAAATTATTTGTTTTTACGACTGACCATGGGGGCAGTGCGGGCGGATGGAATGTTGTTGAGAACCTCTGGAATTACGAAGAACTTACTGATGCTCATTTCGCAGAGCTTCTAGCAGCATTTCCTGAATGTGAAAAAATCTGTACATTCGAACCATGTTTTTCTGGAGGGTTTCTAGACAATGTCGTTGTTCCTCCAGGACCAATTGTTGCATCATCAGCGTGTCGATATGATGAATCATCCTGGGCGATGGCCCCAGATTACGTCTATGATGAATACGTGTTTTATTGGACCGCTGCAGTGAAAGGTGAAGATGCCTATGGGAACCCAGTTGATGCTGATGCAAATCAAGATGGGATTATCACCATGGATGAAGCATACGACTATGCCATAGCCCACGATACTGCTTCAGAGAGCCCACAGTATGGAGCATACCCTGAGGATGTTGGATCGAGTTTATCGCTCCGGGTATCAAGTGACCCGCCAACAGTACCAAGAAAACCAGTGGGACCAATTCTTGGGATCTGGAACATCGAGTATTCCTATACCAGTTCTGCGACAGAACCAGATAATGAACAGATTTTCTACCAATTCGACTGGGGTGATGGCAATAAAAGCGCATGGCTTGGGCCATACGCCTCAGGACAAACCGTGACAGGAACCCACATCTGGACAGAACTTGGAACCTATAATGTTAAAGTAAAGGCACGTGACATCTGGGGTTCATCAAGTGCATGGTCAGAGCCATTATCTGTAACCATTACGGATAATACCCCACCAAGTACCCCACAGATAACAGGACCCTCGGAAGGAAAACCAGGAAACCCGTATCTCTTCAACATGGTTACATCGGATCCTCAAGATCAAAATATCTATTACTTTGTTGATTGGGGAGACAATACGACAACAGACTGGTTAGGGCCGTATGTATCAGGCACCGAGATCCATGTCACCCATACCTGGGCCACCGAGGGAAACTACACCGTTAAAGTCAAGGCAAAGGATATCATGGACTCAGAAAGTGACTGGGGTACTCTGCAAGTGCTGATGCCAACGGAATATAAATTTTCCTTCAACGTATTCCTCCATCATCTCATGGAAGCGTTCCCTCATATGTTTCCTATTCTAAGACACCTGCTAGGGTAATTAAAACCCTCTCTTTTTTCTTTTCTCAAAACAATTATAATTAACGTACGGATTCAAAAAGTACATATGATTGAAAATAAGAAAATAAGTGAACATCGACACTGCTGGGAATTTCACAATTGTCTTAATGAAACAAAAAATCAATGTATCGTATACAAACTAGGTATTGAAAAAGAATGCTGGGTTACCAACAGAATGAAACCTGGCAACCCCGGAGTCATGAATGGGAGTTGCTTGAACTGCCCATGGTTTATAAAGAACGACTCTTCATTAACAGATATGAGTTAAAGATAGTATATAATTGTATAATTTCCTTTTAAGAACACGTTGTTTGAAAGTTATAATGTGGGAGTCTGGTTAAGTCTGGGAGGTAAAGAATCTCTTCTTTACGAAAAAATAGCCAGACTCCCAAGAAAAATAATAGAGAACTATCTATAAAAACTTATCCCAAAAACCTCTTCTAGAGACGTTAAAGTAACAGAAAAACGTACTACCTCTTTCTAATCATCTTCTATTACGGCAATCGGCTTAATGTAAGGCCAAAGATATAACAAATCACTAAAAACGAACTGACTAATGTCAAGGAAAAGCCTATTAATTTAATAAATCCACCAAGGATACTTACATCGTCTCGGGCGTATATGATTAATAAAAGACCGATAAGTAACACTCCGCTATTTACTAACGAATATTTTTTCATATTATTTCTTTTTCCTACACGTCCCTGTGATACTTTCCTTTTGATCACTCTTCTATGAAATCCTCAAAATCGAATTCAAACATAATATTATTTTTCACCATTACCCACGCTCCTCACTCTATGAAATGATAACATCTTGTTCTTTAAAAATATACCTATCAAAGTATCATGACAAGAAAACCAAAATCAAGGTTAAAGATTTATTAATACATAAAACAAATAACCAAAATAGGAGAAAAGACAATCCTTCATAACAACATCTACAACCTTGCCCCCCGAGGAAGTTTCCTATGGATTTATAAAGAAGAAAAAGAAATCAAACCGTTTGTTATTTTCTGATCGAAAACAACCATAATCCATTTGTCGATTAAAAATAAAAGATGAGTACAAACAGAGACGTCGTTTGAAGAAATACGTGAGGCATCGACTCTTATAAAATGATTTGATAAATCTTTAAATACGAAAGAGGGATGATGCATCCTGTATGAATTATAAACAATTTAACAACAAAGTTGCTGTCCGAATCGACAAAGGAGAGGAACTTATTGATAGTTTAAAGACAATTTGCAAAACACTTGATATCAAACTCGGGTCGATCGTAGGAATTGGTGCAACAGATAAAATCACGGTCGGTCTTATGAACACAAAAACAAAAAAATATCAGTTAAAAGAGTTCACTGGGGATCATGAGATCGCATCACTGATCGGGAATATTACTACGATGAACGGCGAGGTATACCTTCATCTCCATATCACAATATGTAATATCGAGCATAAAGCATTCGGCGGTCATCTTTCATCAGCAGTCATTAGTGCAACATTTGAAGGAATCATTGACATCATCGATGGCCAAATCAACAGAGAACATGATGATGAGATTGGTCTAAATCTCTTTAGTTTTAAGCAGACTTGAATTTAAATATACTACGCTCCTGTGTAATACTAGAAAAATGATACTTTTATATACTATTAGCGGACAAGCATTAACACGGTTTTAAGATCATGAAATGTAATTGTTATTTTTTTCATTAAGTCTATATCCATTTGCATTTACCCGGTTCTACATCCCAAAAATAACATTTATCTTCTGTACAATCTTGAGGTTCTGCAGTAATAGATACCATAGGGCATTTCATATTCTTTTCTCCTCAAATTACAATTTAAAGCAATTCCTTCTTTAAAAACATATCCTCAGAACAATAGGTTTTTCATGAAAAGGTTTCAATTACTGATAACCTCCAAAAATGTTAATAATTGGATAGAGATACAAATAAATAAAAAAAGGAGTGAAATGGAAAATTATGGAATTTAAGTGTAAATCTTGCCAGAGTCGGTTTACAGAATGGGGTAAAAAAAAAAGGAAAATATGGTGGTAGCATAAATTGTTGTCCTAACTGTGGTGAAACAAATCTGATATACACATGGAATAGAGAAAAAAAAGAATGGAAAAAAATAACATAATCGTGTGTTTGTTTATTTTTCATCTTGTTTAGAAATCGTCCAACAAATGAATTTTCACACTCCTTTTTTGAACATTAATTACTGATGACCTCCGAAAAGTTTATATCTTTACAAAA
>Ga0315536_1001755_pt1 | contig 10741 bp, 9 predicted proteins | sample SalMarSW160230MG_FD_203093 | JGI IMG/M metagenome (GOLD analysis project Ga0315536, IMG submission 203093) | Salt marsh sediment microbial communities from the Plum Island Ecosystem LTER, Massachusetts, United States - Salt Marsh Sediment SW1602-30 ... | reverse complement strand
GGGATGCGGATAAAAACACCTGAATTGCTGTTAGAGTCTCGCATAGCGAAAACTACCCGGATAATGCAATCCTGGAATTTTTCGCCGGTCCAGACTAACAGTCCCATGCCCCCTTTTGATTTTAATAAACTATCTTCAACATAATGGGAGCCCGGCCCCACTTGTTGCCAGCCCGTAAGGTCTTTCCCGTTGAATAATTGCCTCCATTCAGGTGTAGTAGTTTTATTTCCCGATTGGCATGAAAGCAGAAAAAATACAGCAATAACTGTCAGATTGATAAGCAGAAAGGCTTTTTTTGCTAAAATTCCTGAAGCATGTCTTTTTGCATTTTCCAATTTTGTTTTCATAATTTCAAAATTTAAATTTTAATTTTTAGATTTATTTCTTATTGTTGCATTGGTTACAATTGGTTTAGCCCAAAAGCTTAAACTGAGAATATAAGCTAAAGGTAAATATAAAATCATCATTCCTGCCTGTAAACCAATAAGGTCTTTTAACTTTCCTATCAGTAAGGAGAATATTGCTCCCCCGGCAATTGCTGTACATAAGATCCCTGCAAATGATCCATGAAACCGGGTAACACTGTTCAGTGCAAGTGAAAAAATGATCCCGTACATTACCGACAGGCAAAAACCGAGGGCAGGGAAACCAAATAAAGCAATTCTGGCACTCCCAAAGAGAGTAAAAGTCAATACAACAAGGCAGGCCGATGCAAAAATGCGCAAAACAATTTTACTGTCAATAATTTTTAATAATACCAGTCCAAGAACACAGCCTACAGTCATCATGCCCCAGAATAATCCAACAGTCGCTGCCCCTTCGGTTTCAGGTTTAAAACCATGATAAGTACGAAGAAATTCTGAAATCCAGTTTGCTATACCCTGCTCCATACCTACATAGGAAAAGATCCCCAGGAAAAATAGGATTACAGTCTTTTGTTTGAACAGTTCAATATGTGTTTCCCATGCTCCTACAATTTCATCTTCTTTTCTGATAACCTTTGGAAAACGAATTAGAAAAATAACTATCACCATCAAAAAACTTATGAAAGCAAAGATCCAGTATATTGAAACCCATGACAATTCAGGTGGTGTGAGCCACGACATAAAATTTATAAATAACCCCTGACCAACATGTTGATTATTAAGATTCGATACCAGATATGAATATACAAAAGGACTTAAAAAAGATGCCCCTCCAAACACCAGCTGGACAATCATATTATTAAATGCAAAATGCTCCTCCCCTCCTGTTACCCTTAGTAAGGGGAATAATGCAACCTGCAGCAGAGCCATACCGCAACCAATCAAAAACAGGGAAAACAGGAAAACAGGGAAAACAGGTACAAGCGAGAATAAAATAGCTCCGGAAAACGCCAGAATCCAGGCTAAGACCAGGCTTTTCTTTTCATCATATTTCTGAACAATCATCCCTGATGGAATTGACATTAAGGCATATGCAATAAAGAATGAAAAAGGCAGCAGCCCTGTCATAGTACCGTTTAGAGCAAAACTATCACTTACATTGGGATTAATCGAGCCAAGGATATTGGTTAAGAATGAAATTGCAAAAAAGATAATGAAAATCAGGATGACCAGGGAATATTTACGCCTCATAAGTTTATTATTGCAAATTTTAAGTCACATGAAACTTTGTTAAAATTAAAATAAAGTTACTTAAAACGAAGGTCGTTATTAAAATCTTAAATAAAAAAAGATATATTGCCGGAAATTTTTGCCAATGGAAACCAGGCGATATTCACTTGACACAAGCGAGAACAACAGGCTTATAAGGATAATCCGGATTGTCTTCGGAACTCTGTGTGTAATTGTTGCCCTGTTCTGGTTGCGATTCAATTTTAATTCCTTAAAATCAGATGGTGCGCTCTGGATAACTATAATACTCCTTGCCGCTTTTGGTGTGTACCAGATTTTTTCAGGTTTGGGTAAAACATCAAAGTATTTAGAAATCGGAGCTGTAGATCTGGTCATCAGAAACAGGCCAATATTTTCGCCTGTCAGATTAACCAGCGGCGATATTGAAAAAATTGAATTATTCCCATTGAATATTGTGTTTTTCCTGAAGTCTGAGAAAAGGTTATTACTCAGGTTTGGTACTACCTATTTCGAAACAAACGAAAAGATAATATCTGAAATCAGCAGTTTTGCTGAAAGGAATAATATTCCTGTTGAGGTAATAGAGGAGAAGATATAAGACGCTAGACACTAGACACTAGACGCTAGACGAAATTATTATTTCATAAACTTAGAACCTTATTCCAGACTTCCTTAATAACAGGTATTCCATCCTGCAGGTTGGCGGCCCTGATCTTTGCAATATTTTCACCAGGATAACGGATAGTGGCAAATTCATTTTCCGGCACTGAATTTTTCAGATCCTCAATTATTTGCTGAATTGAATTATCAATAGCAGGAAAATTTGGGAGGCTTTCTAAACTGATAGCAATATAAACCTGTGATACGTTGTATTCGGAAAAGCAGGATTTAACCTCGTGGGTTGCAAGACCCGATGAAAGGATGGCAGCCAGAATATCGAGCAGGAGAGAAAGACTTGCTCCTTTCCAGTAACCTATCGGAACAGGACGCCACGATTCAAGTATCTCCGAGGGTTCATATGTCAAATCTCCATGCTTGTTGTACCCCCCGGTATACGGAAGCTTCTTGCCTTCCCTGTAATATGTTTCCAACTTTCCGTAAGAGAACTGGCTCATGGCAAAATCCAGGACGATCGCATCATTCTTATAAGGAACAGCAAAAACGAAAGGATTATTTCCGAGGCGTGCATCTTTTGCTCCCCAGGCAGGCATATTAGGACAAGTATTTGTCCATCCGATGAATACAAATCCCTTTCTTGCTGCCTGCCATCCATAAGTTCCTCCGCGCATCCAGTGGTTTGTATGTGCCAGAGCGACTAATCCTATCCCGTTTTCACGGGCCAGCTGAGTGGCTCTGTCGGAAGCAAATGTCGCGTTCAGTGGACCCGGAGCCAGGTTTCCCTCCCACTGCTCAAGTGACCCGCTTTTATGAATAAGCCTTGGTACCTCGTTAGGTTTTATCAATCCTTCTACTATATTCCTCACAAAACGATGAAACCTGTTAACACCATGAGAATTAACGCCTTCCAAACTGTTAACGGCAAATATTTCAGCACATTTATCGGCATTTTCTGCTGAAAAACCATGATTAAGGAGAATTCTTGAAAATTCAGATTTCATTATGGTAAAAGGTATCCGGATGTTATTTTCAGTGTCTTCCATCAAGAAAATTTTTAAATATGAAGCAATTGCATCTGTTGTATTGACAAATTTATCAATATTAACGATACATGAACGCGTTGTAGGGACGTTGCATGCAACGTCCCTACATGTAAACCAATTATTTGTTATAAATTTGGATTTCAGATATCCGATTCAGGGATGGTCAAAAGATTAAATATATTACTTTTAACTGACAGATATTTTCAAATAGAACAACTGAATTTTAAGTCAATAACATGTTAACACTGTAACATCATAACGAAATAACAGAATAACGCCATTAATAAATGATACCCCTTTTTAAAAGAAATAATGGAAAGCTCGAATGCCTCATTTGCCCTCACTACTGCAAATTATCTAAGGGGAAAACAGGAATTTGCGGAGTAAGAAAAAATACCGGTGAAAAAATAGAACTTCTCACATATGGAGTTATATCAGGGTATTCGCTCGACCCGGTTGAAAAGAAGCCCCTTTATCATTTTTTCCCCGGGAAAAATATACTTTCAATAGGTTCATACGGATGCAATATGAAATGCGATTTTTGTCAGAATTTTCATATATCCCAGAACATACCTGAGAATCTCAGATCTGAAACAATGCCCGCAGAGATTGTAAAAAGTGCCCGGTCAGCAGAAAATAACATTGGTATAGCATTTACATACAATGAACCTTTAATCTGGTTCGAATTCATGAGGGACACTGCTATAATTGCCAGGAATGAAGGTTTATTTAACGTAATGGTAAGCAACGGGTACGTCAATAGCGATATACTCAATGAAATTATCGGGTTTATAGATGCTTTTAACATTGATCTCAAGGCATTTAACAACAGCTTCTACAAAAAGCTGACGGGTGCTGAAATAGAACCGGTCAAAGAAGTATTAAAGCAGATTGCTAAATCCGGAAGACATCTTGAAATCACCACTCTGATAATACCCGGACAAAATGACAGAGAGGAAGAAATGGCCCATCAGTCTGAATGGATAGCAGGTGAACTTGGTAAAGAAGTACCACTGCATCTGAGCCGTTATTTCCCTATGTATAAAAGGAACGAACAGTCGACAGCACAGAAAACTCTTGACAGGTTGTTTGACATAGCTTCAGAGAAACTGGATTATGTTTATATGGGGAATACCCATTCACAGAAAGGACAAAATACCGAATGTCCGGTATGCAGAACCATTGTTACCATGAGATCGGGTTATAATACCAGGCTGATAAATCTAAATAAAGAGGGAAAATGTACCAGTTGTGGTAACCAGATTTATAAACACCTTATTTGGTCTTCTTAGATTTAGACAGATTGCTCAGTCGGGTAAAAAGCTTGTCAACTCCGGCAAGAAGATCTTTTTCAACAGATTTGTAATAAGCTTTAATGATTTTGGGATTATCCTTGCCGTCCGGATTGTTGACGCGTGCAATCAGATCATTTCTGAAAATAACAGCATCGCTTATAATTGCTGTCAGCTCATCTGATTTATTATCAGGATGAACACCAGAATAGACAAAACAATCGGAGATCACTTCAAAAACCAGGTTATCAATATTCTTTTTAAGTTCTCTTAAACTTGCCATGGGATATCGTTTTGAATTATTAAGAATACAAATATAATAAATTATATTTCAGTCATTTCAGCCTGTTCATACTATTTATGTCCGGAGTGTTTTATGCTCTCTTCGGCCTTTAGTATATATAGTCCTCTCAGCTTCTCCATCAAAGGTATTCTTACATTAAAATATTTATCCTCAATACAGCAGAAAGGGAGAATGATTGGTGAGGTTCCTGTCATAAAAACAGCTTCATAGTCAGCTAAATCCTTCACATTTACACAATACTTTTCAACCTTAACACTGTGTTCCTCACATATCTCAAGGATATGTTTCCGGGTTATTCCATTCAGGACATAATTATCAGGCGCTGTTACCAGTGTGTCTCCTTTCAGGAAAAAGATATTCGACCGGCTTCCCTCTGTTATCAGGTTATTCTCATTTACAAGCAGGGCTTCATAGCCACCCTCCAGGATTAATTTATGATATATGGATGATCGAAGTTTATGATTTATCACTTTTGATTCCGGGTCTTTTCTCTCAGCAAAATAAAAAATTCCTTTTACACCTTTTTTATATTGTTCTTCAGAAGGGTAAATTGGCTCTATAAAGTAGACAAGGTAATTATCTGACCCGTTATTGTAGTTAAAAACAATTTTGAGATTTGCCACTTTTTTCTTATCAGAGCGGGTAAGATTAAGAATATCTAATCGAAGAACATCCTCGCCAACAAGTTTTTTCTTACGCTGAAGTTTCACACTTGTTGCAAGTCTTTCCATATGATCGTGAAAGAAGACCGGCTTGCCTTTTACCATCCTTATCACTTCATAAATTGAGTTGCCATCATAAACAAGTGAATTAACGAAATGATCTGCCGGTTGAAGTTCTCCGTTCAGAATAAATTTTTTACCGTAACATTCTGTCATAATATCTGATATTTGCCATAACAAAAATACGAAGAATAGTCTAATATGCCCCTTTTCTGACTATATTCGCAGTTATTAGTTGCAGTATATTTCGACAGATGTATTCTATTGTTGATATTGAGACCACCGGAGGAAGTGCACGACTTGAAAAGATCACTGAAATTGCCATATATCTTCATGATGGTGAAAAGATTACCGGAGAATTTGTATCACTGGTAAATCCGGAAAGAAATATTCCCTATTTCATTACCAACCTGACCGGAATAACCAACGAGATGGTTGAAAATGCACCAAAGTTTTACGAGATAGCAAAACAGGTAGTCGAGCTAACAGAGGGCAGGACCTTTGTAGCTCATAACGCAAGATTTGATTATTCGTTTATACGGCAGGAATTTAAGTCGCTTGGCTTTAATTATAAAAGAAATATTCTTGACACTGTAGCACTAAGCAGGAAGCTTCTTCCGGGTCATGGGTCATATAGTCTGGGTAATATCTGCAAGGATCTGAAAATAACAATCGAAGGCAGGCACAGAGCCGCAGGTGATGCTCTTGCCACTGTAAAGCTTTTTGGCATTCTAATGGAAAAAGACAATCTGTTACACAGGAGTAAAAACAGATTATTGAGGAACACCAAAGCCTCCAAGCTCAATCCGTTACTTGATCTAAACAAGTTAGACCAGATACCTGATGAACCCGGTATATATTATTTTTATAATGAGAATGGCGATCTGATATACATCGGGAAGAGCCGTAACCTTCAGCAGAGAATAAATACGCATCTTTCAAACAACTCCACTAACCGGGCTATGGAGATGCGCGATGTGATAGCTGACATTGAATGGGAAACAACCGGTAGTGAACTGATTGCATTGCTTAAAGAGTCCTATGAAATCAAAAAAAATAAACCCGTATATAACAGGGCTCAGAGAAGAACCGGATTTCAGTGGGGTATATATAGTTTTACTGACAATAACGGATATATTAATTACCGTTATGGACAGGTCACAACCGAAGATACCCCGGTTTCTGTATTTACATCTAAAAACAGAGCAAAATCCAAACTCAATGAATTAGTGGATAAATATAGTCTGTGTCAGAAATTATCAGGATTATATGAGACAGATGGTGCATGCTTCCACTACCAGGTCGGAATCTGTAAAGGTGCCTGCATTGGTAAAGAATCATCACATGGTTACAATGAAAGGGCTTCGAGGGCAGCGGAAGAGTTTGTTTTTGCACGGCGTAACTTTTTTATAATCGACAGCGGACGTGATGATGAAGAGAGGTGCGCCGTAAAAATTGTAAACGGGAAATACTGGGGATATGGCTATTTTAATATAAATAATATGGGGTTTGGTCTTTCTACCGTTCACGATTGTATTAAACCATCTGCAGATAATCGCGATATACAGGTAATACTAAAGCAATATCTAAAGAACAACCGGGTCGAGAAAATCATCGAATTTTAAATACCTTCCTCAGGTTTATTACTATATTATTCTATATTTGTTATAGTAACCTAACTACGTTGTAACATGCCGGTATTTACAAGAACAACAAAAAACCTTATCCTTAAGATTGATGAATTCTTTGATGATATTGATCTTGGTCTGTTGGTATTCAAAGAGGCTATAAAAGCATTCCTTGAAAAAGATATGGAATCGTTTCAGCGACATCTTGCAAAAGTAGATGCACTTGAAAGCAGTGCCGATAAACTACAGAGGTCAATTGAAAATGAAATGATCACTCATTCCATATTGCCACAGCACAAAGCAGAGGTAACTGCATTGATTGATGAAATGGACGAGATAATTGATGCGCTTAAGAGTTCCCTGAACGAATTCAACATAGAAATGCCGGATATCCCGACCTCGCTCAATAAAAACTTCATTAGCCTGTCTGAAACATCTGTCAGTGCGGCGGAGGAACTTGTGCCGGCCGCAAGGGCATATTTTAAAGCCCCGTATACCGTGAGGGAAAAGCTGCTTAAGGTCTATTATTTTGAAAGCGAAACAGATAAGATATCCAGGGGCATCAAAAAAATTATCTTCCAGGAGATGAAAGAATTGGATCTTGCGCACAAGGCGCACCTGAGATATATAATTCACCATGTGGAAAACATCTCGGACCTGGCACAAAAGGCTGCGGATCTTCTCTCAGGTATGGCAATAAAAATATTAATGTAGCATGATCCTATTCTTTCTGATCAGCGGTCTGTTCCTGGGATGGTCCCTGGGAGCCAATGATGCCTCCAATGTTTTTGGATCGGCAGTGGCTTCCAGAATGGTCTCTTTCAGGAAAGCCGCAATTATTGCTTCCATATTTGTTATCGTGGGGGCAGTAATTCAGGGTGCAGGCGCTTCTCATACTCTTGGCAAACTTGGAGCAGTAAATGCAATAGGTGGGTCTTTCACAGTTGCACTGGCAGCAGCAGTCACAGTTTATGTAATGACCAAATTCGCCCTTCCCGTTTCAACAACCCAGGCAATTGTCGGGGCCATTATCGGATGGAATATTTTTACAGGAAACAGTACGGATAGCAGAACTTTATCGCAAATTGTTGCTACATGGGTATCAGGACCCATATTAGGCGCCGTTTTCGCTATCCTGCTATATATGCTGCTGAAAAAATTTAAAAGGGCAGCACATATACATCTTGTAAGATTTGAATCATATATTAAAACGGGGCTGGTTATTGTCGGCGCTTTTGGAGCATACAGTCTGGGAGCAAATAATATAGCTAACGTGATGGGAGTATTTATTCCGGCTTTCAACCTTCATGACCTTAATATTGGCTTTTTATCGCTCAACTCAAATCAGCAACTTTTTCTTCTTGGAGGAATTGGTATCGCAATAGGTATAATTACTTACTCAAGAAAGGTGATGAAAACTGTCGGAGGGAGTATCGTGGAGTTATCATCTGAAGCAGCCCTGGTTGTTGTACTTGCCCAGGCTCTTGTTTTATTTATCTTTTCATCGACAAGCCTTTCAAATATGTTTGTAAAGATCGGACTGCCCCCTATCCCTATGGTACCGGTATCAAGTTCACAGGTCATTGTGGGCGGAGTGCTTGGTATTGGCCTGTATAAAGGTGCCAGGAACATCAATTTCAGGATACTGGGTGAAATTGCGGTCGGGTGGGTTGCAACACCTGTTGCATCCGGACTGTTGGCATTTGTCTCCTTATTCTTCATGAAGAATATCTTTAGCATAAATGTAGGCTCAAAAACAGAGCCCGGAATAAATTCTGCAAATCAGATCGCAGAAATGATGACAGGAGGAGCTTATGTATCAGGAATAATTAAATACCTTCTTTTGGGTGTCTTAATCTTTGGTATACTGGCACTTATATTTTATTTTCTCCTGGAAAGAAAAAAGACAATTGAACTTCAGAAATCTGAAGAAAAATTCTGGATGAATCTAAAATAGAGCATCTGCCCCCTAATACAATGATAAGAATTGTCTCAATTGTTTACAGGCTGATAAGAATAATTCTCTCCGTAATACATCATCTGGCCCAGGAAATCGTCAGTATATTCAACTCTAATATCAGTAATTTCGCCGTTTGTATTTAATACTGGGAAAAGGTAAGGATTAACAAATCCGGTATAAGGAGCCAGGTTTAGTTTTGCATAACGTTGCAATATTTCAGCATGTAATTTCTGATCAATCTTAACACCATAATCTTCAATCAGATTTTTTCCTGCTTCAAAATCACCTTCAGACTTAATTCTTTGAATCTCTCTCAGTAATTTACCAAAGAGTGTCCTAAGCACATTATAATCATTGATCCTGACATAACTTTTCCTATCACGTCTGAAAATTTCCACAACGTTGTCCGCCTTTCCATTTTCATATATCCAGTGCGAAATAGCTGATCTGTTGCGCATATGAGCTTCTTCAATATCCTTACCCTGTTTAATCCTGACTACCTGGGTGAGTAATCCGTTACGGAGATAAGTATCGTACGAAGCTTTTGCGGCATCAATATCCGGAATAAGTCCAAGTTCCAATAACTTGTTATCCATAATAAAATAAAGGGCAAACAGGTCTGCACGCGCTTCCTCGAGGGCAGATGCATAGTTCTTAAGCGCATTCGGATCGGTTCCCGGTGCCAGTTTCCCGCTTGCATGACCTACACACTCATGAAGATCGGTATGTAACGCATCGGCAATCGTCTCATACTTTTTAATTCTCTCAACCTCAGTCTGATCAGCAGCAAATTCCTCGATAAACCCGTTGCCATGCGATGCTATTTCAATGGCGTTGGTGATGTTTGCCAGAGTAACTGATTTTGATCCAACCTCTTTCCTGATCCAATTGGAATTGGGAAGGTTGATCCCCAGCGGAGATGAGGGATAACAATCACCTCCAAGCATTGCAACATCAATCACTTTTGCCGCAACTCCAACAACTTTTTCTTTTTTGTATTGCGGGTGAACAGGAGAATTATCCTCGAACCATTGAGCATTTGCTGTTATAGTTTCAGTACGCATTGTTGCCTCAATATCTGTATATTCCACTACAGCTTCCCATGTAGCCTTCATCCCTAACGGATCTTCATATGTCTCTATAAACCCATTTATATAATCAACCATCGTCGTGGTATTTCCAGCCCATGCTATATTAAAATCATCCCACTTTTTAAGATCACCCGTTTCATAAAAATCAATAAGACGCTGTAACTCATTAAGTTGATTAGCATTCTCTGCAACAGGTATGGCTTTTTTAAGCCACTTAATTATCTGGTCAATTTCAGCACCATACTTTCCACCCGACTTGTAAACCTCCTCAAGAACCTTTCCGCCAATTTTTTTAATCTTTGAATTCAACCCCAGGGAAATGGGATGGGGATCATTAACTTCAACTTTACCTGCATAAAATTCTTCAACTTCCTGCTGCTTCACTCCCTCATAAAAGTTGGAAGCCGATTCTGCAATAATATCGGTGCCAGCTTTTTTTTCCACTTTTCGTGCATAAAGTCTCTCAT
>Ga0315536_1001749_pt1 | contig 10769 bp, 8 predicted proteins | sample SalMarSW160230MG_FD_203093 | JGI IMG/M metagenome (GOLD analysis project Ga0315536, IMG submission 203093) | Salt marsh sediment microbial communities from the Plum Island Ecosystem LTER, Massachusetts, United States - Salt Marsh Sediment SW1602-30 ... | reverse complement strand
TCAACCGGGCAGCCGCTGCTTCCTGACAAGCTGATGGTCCGTATAAGCTGGAAAAACAACATTCCTTCTTAAGTACCTCTTCACAACGGGATGCTTTTTGTGGCTTCCATTGGAGGAATATAACTCTGAACCGGGAAAACTCAATTAATAATCTCCTGATTGGGGAGTAGTAATGCCCTGGAAAACAGGAAAATCCTCACCATCCCAGGTTGCCAGCTGCTAGATCGGCTGTTGTTCTTTATGTTCGTTCTCCATCTGGATTCCTGATGGAATCTTAGCAATTATTTTTGGGATTCATGGAAATGCGTCATGCCATCAATAAAATAGGCTTCCTTGGAAAAACCTTCCATCCGTCATGAAGTATTTCCATGACGTTTATTCCTTCGGCTTATTCACCGTATGTCATCGGGAAAACGCGGGCTTGGAAAAAGTTGATTTCTTAATGGTTTCACATGGAATCTGCCAAATTTCGATCCATTCCCACCTTGACGCTTGCATCCAAGTTATTTACACTATTGGCAGACACATTTGGAAGCGTTTACATGGAATTCATCATTACCGGCCGACCGGCCTGTTACGGCGGATTCGGTCTCCGATTCCCCGCCAGGGAGCGGCGAAGCGGAGAAAAATGTTCAATACGCAGGGAAGAACCATGCGCCTTCCGCCGCGCCTTTACAGAGCGGATGTGCAGGTTGCGTCTGGAGAGAAAAATCTTGCATTGAGTGTGTTCTAGGAGGCTTGGAATGTCGAAAGAACGGGACGATTTTGTTTCCACAAAAATTGCGAAAATGACTCTGGGCGAAAAAGTCGGCCAGTGCCTCACCTTCACCTGGCGCGGCGCCTACCTGACTCCGTCGGGGGTCGAACAGATCACAAAACTGCAGGCCGGCGGCGTATGTCTTGAACCGTATGCGCTCGAGACCTGCAAGAACCTGTATTGGGGGCGTTCGCAGGTGGACAGCACCTTCAAGAAGCCGAAGGATTATTTCGACATCGCCCGTACCTACTTTGACGATCACAACTACGGAGTCAGCGTTACACCGGAGGAATTGACGGAAGCACTGAACGCGCTGCAGAAGATCGCCATGGACCGCCCGTCGGGTATCCCACTGCATGTCACGATCGACATGGAAGGGGATTTTAAGAACGACTACACCTCGGGCGGGATACGGCAGTTCATCCCGCCGATGGGATTAACCGCCATCGGCGATCCGGAATTCACCTATAAAGTGGCCTACGCGCTCGGCCGGCAGATGGCCGCGATCGGCGTGACGCAGTTCTACCACCCCGTGTGCGATGTGAACATCAATCCGAAGAACCCGGAGATCGGCGTACGCTCCTTCGGTGACGATCCGCAGGTCTGCGCCCGGCACGTGGAAGCGACGGTGCGCGGGTATCAGGATGCCGGCGTCGTCGCCACCGCCAAGCATTTTGCCGGCCGCGGTGATTCGGCGACGGATGCGCACGACGTGCTCGATGTCTGCCGGGCGGACCTGGCGCGGATGCATGCGGTCGAACTGGTTACCTTCTCGGCCGCGATCCAGGCTGGCGTCAAGGCGGTGATGACCGCTCATACGATCTTCCCGGCCTACGATAAAACGCTTCCCGCCACGCTCTCGCCCGCCGTGCTTACCGGGCTCCTGCGGCAGGAACTGGGCTTCGACGGTGTGATCGTCTCGGATGCGATCGGCATGGCGGCGATCCTCAAGAAATGGCCGCTGCCCAAGGCGTGCGCGATGGCGATCCAGGCCGGGGTGGATACGATCCTGCTCAAGGCCGACGACGAATCCCGCTCGCAGTGCTATTTCGGTATCAAAAGCGCGATCGAACGCGGCGAGCTTTCCGAAGACCGCCTGAATGACGCGGTCCGCCGGCTCCTGAACATGAAGGTCGACCAGGGGCTGTTCGAAAAAGCCGGTAAGATGGATCCGAAAAACACCACCGCCGTCGCCCGCAGCCAGGAAGTGATCGATCTCTCGCGCGAAGCGGCCCACAAGGCGCTGCTGGTGGTGCGCGATGGGAAGAAACTGCTGCCCCTCACGAAGGACAAAAAGATCCTGGTCGTCGAACAGCTCATCCCGTACCCGTTCCTGGGCAAAGACCTCTACAGCCATCCGCACATGTTCTGCGAAGAGATGTCGAAGCACTCCCTCAACCTGATCCTGGACGATGCCGGGTTCCATGCCGCCGAGGAGGATGTCGAAGAGGCGTTGCAGCTGGCGAAGGGAACGGATCTGGTTGTCGTGACGAACTATTACGCGCGGATTGAAAAGCGCGGCAACAACCAGCATCTGGTGAAAGCGCTGAAGAAGGCGGGTCACACCGTGGTCGTGGTGACCAACTACCCGTATATCGAAGGGACCACCCGCGAAGCCGATGCCGTCGTGTGCAATTTCAGCGGTTCACCGGATTCGATCCGCCTGGCCGCGGATCTGTTGTTCGGGGCGATCCAACCCTATTCCTCCACCCGGATGCCGATCGTGCTTCCGAAGGAAACCGACCTTCCCCCGCAGAAACCCTCCGCCGCGAAAAAACCACCGGCCAAGAAGGCGTCCGCGAAGAAGCCCGCAAAGCGGAAGGGATTTGCCTACGGGGGCAAGTGCTAGGTGCATTCCGATCCGGCTTATGAGGAAAAAAAGCTGATGCCGACCAACGCCGAATTCGACGTGCGTGATATCTATACCATCCCGGGCCCAAAAATCGCCGCCATCTACGAACAGAACAAGATGACGGTGCACTTCCAGGGTATGTCGAAGACGCTGCAATTCCCGCAGACGGCCGCCCTGCAGGGCGCGCCGACCTGTTCGGTCGGCGTTTCCCCATACGGCCTGTACAACCGCCTGAACGACGCGGGCCGGCTCATCCTGCTCAATCAGAAAGCCCTCCAGTTCGCCTCCGCACCTTTCATTCGTATCGGCGAGAAGTGCGTCATGCTGACCCAGCGCAAGCCGCAGTTCGCCGAAGTGCCGGACGACATCCCGGCGGTCGAGAATTACTACCATCCGGCGGTTGACGAAAAGAAAGTCTCCCTCACCATCGACCCGCCGGCGATGGAGATGGCGTTCAAATTGGGCCGGGTTAAGGTTGTCCGCCGGCTGATCTCCCCGTTCCTGGCGGGGAACGAAGAGACGCTGATGCCGCTCGGGGTCGAGGAATTCGAAGTCGCAAACACCGCCGACAAACCGCAGACTATCACGCTGGTCGTACCCCGGCCGTCCCTGGTCAACCTGCAGGAGAAGGAACTGAAACCGACCGACCAGGATAGCATTTACATCTGCACCGCGCCGGTCCATGGGCATGTGCATACAGTCTTCCGGTCCGGCGGATTTCAGGGAGTGGTCATGGCCAGTTCGGAAAGCCCGAACCGGATGGCGCTGGGGGTGCCCGATGTGCCTGGCGTGACGGTCGACCTTCAGCCCTACTTCTGCCTGAACCTCCTGATGCAGGATCTGTTGCTGAATGATGACGGGAGCTTCTACGAAAAACGCGAACCGGTCCTGCGGAGCGATTACGGGGCGGCAATCGGGCTGACGGTCACCCTGCAGCCGAAGCAATCGATCCGCATCCCGGTGGCCGTGGTTCTGGATTTCCCGACCCAGGCCTTCATCGACGGCGTGGAATTTGAGCGCCCGTACGTGCGCCGCTTTCCCGATACGGAATCCCGGACGGTGGATATGCTCCGACTCGCGCTGGATAGATACCCGGCATGGCGCGCGCGGACGGAGGCGTTCCAGAAAAAGATATACCAGCGCATCCAAGCCGGTCCCGGATATGCCAAAGATAAATCCGGTGCGCGGCGGCTCACCCGGTTGATGCTGAACGAGCTGCATTTTCCCCTCTCCAACGCCGCGGTCTGGGTCGAGGATGCGGACGGCCGGCAGCGCGCGCGATTCCTGGAATGCTTCGACTACGCCTACATCAATCCCTCGGATGTGGATTGGTATTCGATGGTGCTGATGCTCTTCTTCCCTCAGGTCGAAGAAGAGCTGTGCCAGAGCTTTGTCGATTCGATCCTGGCCGAGGATCCGACGCCGCGCTTCTATCACTTCCACTCGTCCTTCGTCGAGGCGCGCAAGCATTTCGCGGAGCACCCGGAGGAGTACGAAGGCGAGTCGATGACCCAGATCCGGGACGCCTTCAAGGTGAAGGGCAGCGTGGCGCACGATGTGGGGGCTTTGCCCAAAGGCCACGCTTTGCGCAACGTTAGCGATTACGCCTGGTACAACAACAACTACTGGGTGGACCTGTTCCCGAAGCTCGCGTTGCGCGTGCTGCGCAACCTAAAGTACATGGGGAATGCGGACTTCCTGAAAAAGAATTGGGAAACCCTGAAATTCGGATTGGATTCCCTCCTCGCATTGGATTTCGACGGCGACGGGGTCCCCGAGGGGTATCCCGACGAGGTCAAGAACACTTTCGATAACCTGGTCCTGTTCGGCGCGGACGCCTATGATGCAACGATGTTCCTCGCCGGCTGCCAGGCGATGATCAAGATGGCGGACATGATGAACGACCCGTCCGCCAAGGCGCGGATCCAGGCGGCGTTCGATAAAGCCCGGGGGAGCCTTGAGCAATTGTGGCGGGACGGGAAAAACCGCAAGGGGGAAAAACTTCAATACTACATCACATGTTACGACCCCGAAACCGGAAAGGCCAACACCGACGTCTGGACCAACCAGCTGGATGCGATCTGGTACCTGATCGCCATAGGCGAGGAACCGTTCATCCCCGACGACCGGATCCGGAAAATCCTCAAGACGATCTACCGCAACAACCGCACGACGATGGGCTGGGCGATGACCCGGACGGAGACCGGGAAGAAAGTGGAATCCGAGCAGGGGCAGGATGTGTACACGACGTCGAATTACGTGTTCGCGCAGCTTCTGGATTATTACGGTTTTGTCCGGGAGAGCAAGGACGTTTATAATCACATGGACCGGGTCGTGTTCGAATATGGGAATTCGCTGATCACGCCGGACAACCTGCGGGCCGAAATGGAAAAGGAAGCCGGGGAATCCGCGCCGGGGCCGCACTACATCGTCGCCGCCTATCCCCGCCCGGGCGCGGTCTGGACCCATCTTGCACTGCAGCGGATCAGGGAATTGCAGGCGCGCGGGAAAACCAAGACCGTAGAATCACAGTCGCTGATCGACTTTGTGTCGGATTTGATAAAGTAATCCTGAGAAAGCGGGTCAACCGCCGGACACCGAACGCCTGCCGGCCAAACGCTATGCCGAAAAAGACCGCCGCAACCACCGAATACGATCTGACATTCGTCGGGCACATGTGCTTCGACGAGATCATCCCGTTCCGCGGAAAGACGGTCCGTGCGCCGGGAAGCGCCGTGTTGTGCGGCGCGATGGTCGCCGCGCGGGTCGGGAAGCGGGTCGCGGCGGTGGTCAAGATGTCTCCGCAGGATAAGCGCATCCTCAAGCCGCTTAAAGACGCGGGGGTCGACACTTACCTGATCCCGGCCGAAGTCACGACCTATTCGCGCGTGACGCACGAATCCGAAAACGTCGACCAGCGGCGGATAACCATTGTGCGGACGGCCGGCCGGATCCGCCTCGACGAGGTTCCCAAACTTCACTCGCGGAGCGTGCATCTGGCGGGGATATCCGATTCCGAATTCGATATGGACCTTTTACGCGGCCTGAAATCACGGGGCGGACACCTTTCGGTCGACCTCCAGAGTTTCGTCCGGCAGATCACACCGGTGACACAGGAGATCGCTTTCGCCGATGTCGCGGACAAGCAGGCCATCGTGCGGATGATGGACAAGGTGAAGCTGGATGTGGTTGAAGCCAAGATTCTCACCGGAACCGACGATCTGGAGCAGGCCGCCCGTATCGTGGAATCCTGGGGATGCCCGGAAGTGGTGATCACCCATTCCCAGGGCGTGCTGGCGCGGGCGTGCGGAAATACGTATTATGAGAAATTCTCGAACCGGTCCGTCGTCGGGCGGACCGGGCGGGGGGATACGACGTTCGCGGCTTATCTGTGCCGGCGGCTCGAGCATAATCCGGAGGATTCACTGAAATTCGCCGCGGCGCTGGTCTCGATTAAAATGGAATCCCCGGGTCCATTCCACGGGACTATCGAAGACGTCTTCCGGCGGATGCGGGAAAAACCTGGAAAATAGACCATGGACCATGGACGATGGCCGAATATCGTTGTCGGTATTAAGCGCATGACGGATGAGGTTGGCCAGCCCCCGCAGAAATAGCCCTTCGGTTGCGGAACCATTTATCGCAGACCATTTTCGGTCATCGTCCGCCCTCTATGGTTGGTCGTGTGTTTTCCCATGTTCCATCGTTGATGGGCTACGGCCGATTTTCGGTATTGGGCAGTGACAGACGCACCACCGTCCCTCCCCCCGCACGATTCTTCACTGTCAGTTCCCCGCCGATGACGGCCATCATCGTGCTGTGCAGCGCCAACCCCTGGCCGGTGGCGTCCTTGGCGGGCGCGACGGATTGCATGCCGACTCCGTCATCCCCAATCGCCAGAGTTAAGGACTCGGACCCCGAAAGTGAGACCGACAGATGCAGCGGACAGGATCCGTCCGCGCCGCGTCCGTACTTGGCCGCATTCCGGATCGCTTCACGCGCTGCGTAAAACCATACCTCCAAATACATCGGCGGGAGCGCGCACGCGGCCTGGTCGGCAAGCGAGTCGATCTGCCAGCGCACTCCGTCGAAGGATCCCGCCATCTCCCCTTCCAATAATCGGTGCAGTGCGTCCGCGATCCCGCCGGATAAATCCTCCGACGGCGGCGCACTGGGCGTATCGAGCAGCAATTGCGAGATCCGGCGATGGGTGGCGGCCAGATCGGAGAGGGCTTTTTCCGATTCCGGATCGCCGTGTTGTCGGCCGCTGAACGCGAGCAGCGCCGTGTGCAGCGTGGGAAGAATTTCATCGTGCAGGACGCGGCGGGTCTTTCGGTCGAGGATCCGGCTGCCGACCAGACGCTCGCGCTGGATGGCGACAAGGCGCCGGGTGAGCTGCGCGCTGGTTTGGGTATCGATAAACCGTTCGCAGGCGGCTTGCGCGATCTCGAAATCCTCCTGTGCGTAAAGGCTCCCGCCGCGCTTCGCGCCCAGCAGGAGGAGGCCGATCGGCCCGCGGCGGCTTGAAAGTGTTAGCGCCCAGCGCAGCCGGTCCGCGCGCCCGGCCTCCAAATTCACGACCACCGGCCGGCCCGAGTCGCCGGTTGTTTCCGGGAAGGGCGGGGCGGGGGAAAAATCTTCCGGATACGTCAGCGGCGGTCCCCATAACGGAGCCATCGGACCGGTTGCCATAAGCGCCGCGCGCTCGCAGCCGAGGATCTCGGAACACAGCGCGCGGAACGGGCCGGCGGCATCCGCGTCGATCGGGGATACGCCGCCCGCGGTGACTCGTTCATACAGCCTCTGGCTGGTAACGAACGGGCGCAGAACTTCGAGGAAGGAATCCCGTTCGGTATACGAACGGCGTCCCAGCAGCGCGTAGAACACGGTCATCATTATGGTTGCCAGAAGCAGGATGGTGATCGGCATCACCCGGCCGGCCAGACTCCAGCCCACAACCAGGCTGTAGCCGCCGGCCAGCAGAACGGCGTTGCGCCAGTAACGGGCCAGCCCGCGCCGCGGAAGAATCCTCCCGGTGAACACCTCATAGGCCACGACCGCCTGCCCCAGGAGCAGTGTCGCCAGGCCGATCAAGCACGCGATGACCAGATCGAGGATCCCGAGCACGGTCAGGAACGGGTCGATCTGCTGTGTGCGGGCATTCAGCAGCACCCACCATTCGGCGATGCCGACCAGCAGGCAGACCGCGAGGAACACGAGCGATGCGGCCGAAAACCACGGCCGGGCGCGCAGACGCGCGTCGGCTCCCATCAGACGGGTGGTTGGGCCGGGCCGCCGCAGGGCATCGTAGGCGAGCGCGATGTAAAGGATGATAAATGGCGGGTAGGCCAGCATCACGCCCGGAAAACCGCCGTCCGCGGGCGGTGATTCCATTTCATACCGCGAGAGTTCGGCTACGGTTGGGAAGGAATTCGATGTCAGCGCCAGGAAGATCCAGGCCAGCGCGGAAGCCGCGCAGAAGAGGAACCATGAGCGGTGGCGGCGGACGAGATCGCCCGCGCCCTCCTCCCAAAAACCGGCGTACCACAACATCACCATATACCAGGAGAAGGGCAGGAGGACTACCGTGATCCAGCCCGCCCGCCACCAGGAATGCAAAGCGGGGATGATCGCGGACAGGCTGACTCCGAGCAGGATGGAATGGAAGACGAAGAACAGGCCGCCAAGCATCAGGCCGACCGCAGCGATCCAGAATCCCCACGAGCCGCTGCGGCCCCCCGGGGAACGATGGCCGGCGTTGAGGAACACCGTCAACCCGAGCCACAGCATCAGGATCGCGTTGAATAATGAAACCGAAAGCAGGGAGCCGTCGAGAAGGAAATGGCCGGTCATACTCTCACCCCCGACCCCTCTCCCGGCAGATGCCAGGGGAGGAGAGGTATACCCCTTCTCCAAGCGTCAGCTGGGAGAAGGGGACAGGGGATGAGGAGTGAAACGCGCGCAAGATAATCCTCATGTCATCCCCGCGCCTGCCCTCGCGGAGCGGGGGTGACCTTCGCGGGGATCCACGCATCGGATTTGAAAAGTCATCATTGATTCCTGGATGCCCGCTACGATCACGCGGGCATGACGAACAAATTCGATTATCCATTCCTGCCCGGTTTCCATTCCATACCATCCTCGGCCTTCGGATTTCCCTCGGCATCCCATTCCAGCAGGCGGCCGGCCTGAACGATCAGCGCCGCGCGCGTGCGCGCAATCTTCTCATCGGTGGCGTCCGCGGCCAGCCCCCAGGTTGCGTAGATTTGCCCGTTGGTCCTGCTGATCGTGCGCTTGTCGCGAAAACCCATCCGCGCGGCGATCTGCTCGTTGGTCAGCCCCTGGGCCAGCATCCGCGCCACCGCCTGCTCGTTCGGCTCGAGCAGCGCGAGCGGATCGTTTTCGTCCTTGCGGCGGACTTCCTGGACCCGCGCCTCGATCTCCGGGTCGATGAAACTTTTCCCGGCGGCGGCGTCGCGCAGGAGCGGCAGGATCATCGCCGGCAGGAGAAAGTTGGATTTGCGGACGTAGGCGTAGTGGCTGAGGATGCCCGAGCGGCGAAAATCGCGGTAGTAGGCGTCGTCGTCCTGGATCGAATAAAACACCACCGGCAGGCGCGGGAATTCGCGCCGGATGGCGGCGGCGGCCTGGACCCCGTTCATTTTCCCGGCCAACCGCACGTCCATCAACAGGATGTCCGGCAAGTTTTCAGTTTCTTTCGGGATGCCGGGTTTATTTTCTCCGGCATCAATCAGGTATTCCAGCGCCGATTCGCCGCTCTCGCAGGTAAAGACGGTCCGAACTTCGCCGGTCGCTTCCAGGCCGGTCCGAAGCGCATCGCGCAACTTGGTATTGTCTTCGACGATCACGAGGGATAGAGGATTCATTATTTAGTTTCATCCCAACCGACGTCTTATCACCTCCAACCCATGCACCCCTTCCCCCTCTCCTGGAATCATTCCAGGAGAGGGGGAAGGGGACGGGGGATAGGGGTGAGGTGGGCACCGCTCCGGAACCATACTGCATTCCCCCGGCATCGTCAAACACTCAGGTGCCTGCAGGAAACGCCTCGAAGGGTTGGATTGCATCCCGGAAAATCAATAATGTATTGAGACAGGCGGGTAAGGAACGGGTTCATCCCGGCGGGGTGTATCCGCCTTCCTTTATGGAGAAGCTATGACGATTAAATCCCGATTGCTGCATGTGGCGATCTTCGCCGTGGCGATGGCCTGGGTGGAGGCGGCGGTCGTCCTGTATCTGCGCGTGCTGGTCGACCGGCTGCAGCCGTACCAGGCGAATCCCCTGCCGCACTTCGGCGGGCTGGGCGGGGCGGAGGTCATCCGCGAGGCCGCGACTCTGGCGATGTTGCTTTCGGCCGGTTGGCTGGCCGGAACCAATACGCGGACCCGGCTGGCGTACGGCGCCTTCGCCTTCGGCGTTTGGGACATCTTTTATTATTTATTCCTCATTCCGCTTACCGGATGGCCCGCATCGCTTTTGGATTGGGATATTCTGTTCCTTATACCGCTTCCATGGTGGGGGCCGGTGATCGCGCCGGTGACCGTCTCCCTGATGATGATCGCCGGAGGAATACTGATGATCCTGCTCGATCGATCCGGCCGTTCGGCGTGCTTTTCACACTGGATCTGGCTTCCCGCACTGATCGGCGCGGGCCTGGTTCTCTATATTTTCATGGCGGAAGCCATCGGCGCCTCCGGGCGCGGAATGACAAGCGCGTGGAATGCGCTTCCGGTTCACTTCAACTGGATGGCTTTCCTGATTGGGTACGGATTGATGGCTGTGCCGGTGGTGGATATGGCGCGGCGAGCCGCCGCAATTTTCCGAAAAGGAGGAACCGCCTCATGATGGATGTTGTTTTCGATGACTGCGTGCAAATACTTCTCGTGTTTGCCGGATGGACCGGATTGACGTACAAGGAAATCAACGTGTGGATATTCGTCATCCTCTGGCCGCTGATTACGGTCGGATTGGCGATTCTGGTTGCCCTGCAAAGACGAAGGATCCGGTTGCTTGAAATGCAGAAGTTGAAATAGCCGCAATCATGACCATCCCATCCTGCCTCCCCTTTTCCCTCGCGCTACCCACCCACGGCAAAAACCACCGCCGAGGGCAGGCGGGGGGCAGGCACCCGGGACGTTT
>Ga0315536_1001748_pt1 | contig 10780 bp, 9 predicted proteins | sample SalMarSW160230MG_FD_203093 | JGI IMG/M metagenome (GOLD analysis project Ga0315536, IMG submission 203093) | Salt marsh sediment microbial communities from the Plum Island Ecosystem LTER, Massachusetts, United States - Salt Marsh Sediment SW1602-30 ... | reverse complement strand
ATACCGGAGCACAGGAAATCCGGCAGGTTTTTAAATTTTCAGTTGAAAACCTTTAAATAAAATTAATTTATCATTAACTTCAATATAAGGAAATACGCTATTTTTGAAGTTGTATTACTGATCGTTCAAAACACACGAAGTTTTATTTGTATTATGGTACTTAATTATAATTTTTTCGAACCCGACCAATTTCAGGAACCTCAGAAGGGCAAAGTTCTTGTGAGTGAACCCTTCCTGCTTGATAATTATTTCAAACGGTCGATTGTGCTGATTACCGAACATAACGATGAGGGTACCATAGGTTTTGTATTAAATAAGCCTGTCAGTGTGAATATTAATGAAGTAATCGACAATTTTCCAAAGATCAATGCCGAAGTTGCCCTTGGCGGACCTGTGAGTACCAATACACTTCATTACCTGCACACAATGGGGGACATTATACCTAACAGTGTTCAGGTATTAGGAAATATTTACTGGAGTGGCGATTTTGAAGTCGTCGAACGACTTATTGCCTCAGGAAGTATTGGAATAGAGCAGATCCGGTTTTTCCTGGGATATTCCGGATGGTCGCCTAATCAGCTCGATGATGAACTTGCCGAGAATGCCTGGCTGGTTAGCGATATCTCCCCCGAAGAGGTAATGATGCCCCTTAATAAACATTTTTGGAATAAAGCCCTTCAACGGATGGGCAAGAAATATGAGATGTGGGCTAATTTTCCGGAAAATCCTGAGATGAATTAGGCATTAAAAATCTCCTGATTTAGTTCAATTACTAATTTCCTGGCAACAAAATTAAAATACCTCCGGTCCTTATAGGCCAAAATCCATCGGATTCCCTGGATGGCATTGGTAAAAAACACCTCGTCGGCATCGAGCAGGTTGGTTTCCAATATACCTCTTTCTTCCACTGAATAACCGGCACGTTTTGCCAGGTACATTACCGTATGCCGCATAGTTCCTGCAATGCATCCTTCGGAAAGAGGAGGAGTTATTATTTTCTCGTCTTTAACCAGAAAAACATTGGAACTGATACTCTCGGCAATGCGTCCGTATTGATTCAGAATAAGACATTCATCCAGTTTATTTTCTGTCTTGAATATTCCTGCCAGCACATAGATTAGCGCATTTGTAGTTTTCAGATTGGAAAGAACAGTAACCGGCTTATGCACCCCATCAAAAATATCGATATTCAATCCCTTACTATTGAATTCATAATGTTCATCTTCCAATGCCGATGATTCCATAAGCCAGCTTATGGTATTGCTATCGGGTGAGTACAGGCCGCCTTCATTCCGGTAAATCGTTAAACGAATACGTGCTCCTTTGAAAATACGGTTTTTATTTAAAAGTTTTTCGATGTAATACTCCAGTGTTTGCCCCGAAAAATCTTTACTACCCTGCATCTTCAGTATTTTCATACCCTGACTCAGCCGGTTCCAGTGGTTTTCGAAAAACTGAGGCTGTGTGCCTAGGCAATGAATTGTTTCGAATAGGGCATCGCCATAGCAGAACGACCGGTTTCGGTGAGTTAAGGAGTAGTCATCTCCTTTTAAAAATTCGCCGTTATGACATATATAGTTGAATGGCATTGAAAAACTAGTAATCAGTTATTGTATCCGGGTATATTCCGATGATGATGAATTACTTTTATATTAAAAAATTGATCCCAGTTGTGATATAAAATACCGGATCAGGTTCAGGTCGATAAACAGGGGGAAAACAAAGCCGAAAACCGCTCCCAGGAAATGTGCATCGTGATTGATATTATCGCCCCCGCGACGCGACATATACTGCGAATAAATAATGTAAACCACCGCAAATACTATTCCGGGTATTCCTATCACTCCGTACAGATATAGTTTTTCCCAGGGATTGAAAAATATATTAAAAAACATGATGGCCGAAACAGCTCCTGAAGCACCCACCGAATTATACAAGGGTTCATCTTTATACCGGATCAGACTAATAGTTGAAGCAAAGATAATAGCCAGCAAATAAAGAATTAAATAAATCAATACGGGATATTTAAGCATATTCTGACCGGCCAGCGCCTGAAGAATCGATTCTACATGGGTACCGAAAAAATACAAGACAAACATATTCACAAACAAATGCCACCAGTTGGCATGTACAAAACCATGAGTAATCATCCTGTAATATTCCTTTCGATGAACGATCTGATAGGCATTGAACTGTAACCGGCTAAAAACTTCCCGCTGGCGGAAACTGAGTACTGAAATAATGCCGGTAATTATTATGAGCAGAATAGTAATCATATGTTGAACTTAGATTTCAATGTAAAAATAATACCTTATACCTGAAGAATTTTATAAACCAGCTCTTTTAACAGATCATGCGGAGTTGCCGAAAGATTTTCAACACCTTTCGATCTCAGATCGTATTCTCTCAACCATTGTATGATCAGAAAAGTTTTTGAAGGAGGAAATACCTGGGTCGCTTTACTATATTCAGGAAGAAAGAAGGGTTGTATATTTAGTTTTTCACGAATATTTTCTTTCGACTTATCTTTCAATGTTGACAGGAGAAACACTTTATTGAAGAAAAAATATAAAGAGGCGATTGTCACCGAGAAAGGATTGGTCTTCTGATTGTGTCCCATATGATCGATAATACGATATGCTTTCAGCGCATTTTTTTCAACTAATGCTTTCTGCAACTCATAGGGATTATAATCTTTGCTAATACCTATATTCTCTTCGATATGAGATGTACCAATCCTCTTTTCTCCGGTTGGAAGCGTAAGGATAAGCTTGTCCAGTTCTTTCTCAATTTTTTGCAGATCGTTTCCCAAATATTCAGTAAGTAATAAAGCTGCCGGAGGTTGAATGTCCAGGCCTTTCTCCTTAAGCACACGATTTATCCAGTCGGGAATCTGACTCTCATAAAGCCTTTTCGACTCAAATACAACTCCGCTTTTTTCCAGCTCCTTAAATAATTTTTTACGCTTATCAAGTTTTTTATACTTATAGCAAATAACCAGAATGGTTGATTTCAGAGGATTTGGAACATAATATATAAGATCTTCAATATTCCTAACCTGTTGAGCTTCGCGTACAATCACCACCTGATATTCCGACACCATGGGATAACGTTTTGCAGTATTGATAATTGCTGCAGCATCGACATCTTTTCCATACAGTATGGTCTGATTAAATGCTTTTTCTTCTTCCTTAAGCACATTATGAGCAAGATAGTCGCTGATTTTATCGATATAATAACCCTCCTCACCCATCAGAAAATAGACGGGCATATACTTTTTCTGCTGAATATCATCCATTATTTTTTCAAACTCCATGCTCATCGGGTTTAAGCTCACTAAAATAGAAAAAGATTAGTAATTTGCGGGCGAAACAAAACATATCCTTCCCTGACCGATGGATAAACTTAATCTGCCAGCTTATAATTTCCGGATATCCGGTACCAATAAAAATGATACGCTGATTTTTGATGCTTTCCGGAAAAAATTCATAAACCTCACTCCCGAGGAATGGGTGCGCCAGCATATATTACAATTTCTGATAGCTGAAAAAAAAGTTCCGGAGGCTTTGGTATCCGTCGAAGCAGGTATTCGCATCAATAAACTGGCAAAACGGTACGATGCCCTTATATATGACCGGAATGCCAAACCCTGGATGCTTGTGGAATGTAAAGCTCCTTCTGTTAAAATTAATCAGGATACTTTCGATCAGGTTGTAGCCTACAACCAATCCATCAATGCCCGATACATTCTGGTCACGAATGGATTAAAACATTATTGTTGTGATATCAATGTTGCAACAAAGAATTATCTTTTCCTGAACAATATACCGGATTTTGAAGATTTTTAAGATCGACCATTAATCAATTGGAGTAAAGCCTCGTCCTTATAACCCTTTGTGGTTTTAATCCACTTCTTCTTAATGCCTATCAGCTTGAAACCGGATTTTTGAAATAAATGAAGACTAGCCTTGTTGTCGGTGCCTATATTACAATATAACTGATTCAATTGTAGTACCTCGAAAGCATACTTAATAAGTTCCCTGAGAGCTTCGGTTGCATAACCCTTTTCTCTATTCTTCTCAGTAGCAATCAGAATTCCTATCCCTGCTCTCTGATGAAAAGGATCGAAATCGTATAAATCAATAGTGCCGACTGAGTTGAACTTATTGGATTCAATCTCAACATCAATGATAAAACGCTGCTGTTTCATTTCGTATATATCCTTCGATGAGTTTTCAATATATTTTTTCAGAATATATCGCGAAAATGGAATCAACGTATTACTTACCTGCCATATCTTTTTATTATTTTCCCATTGATACAACAGATCAATGTCAGATAATTCGAGTGCTCTTAATACAATCTTTTGCCTACTTGCTGCCATAAACAGTATAATTATGTATTGATGCAATATTCCTGATAAAAGCATCAGGAAATCCGGATTTTCTTATAGAATCAAGATGCTCAAGGGCTTTTGAATATCCAATGTACTCACCATACGTATATCTGAAGAGACTATCATCTCCCTCAGTAACTACTAATGGGCCTAACTCAATTCGTCTGGGATTAATCCAGTTCCGGAGTGCAAACAACTGAATGGTATAAGTAGGTATCGAATCAGCAGGTATACTATAATCCGGTATATAGCTATAGGCAAATGCGGGTGAATTAATACTGGAATCGACAGAAGTTACCTTATTTACATTCAAAACAAAGTCACCTGTTTTTTGCTGATTGGTAATCGCTGTTACTTCATTCTGCTCATCGATAATGTCGATATTTTCTTCATAAAGATCAATAAATGATGTATCTGAAGTTACAAACTGTGTTTCATAGGTTGATTGATCAACAGGAATGGTTTCATCCACAAGTGAGCTATTCAATTCCCTATCAGGTATGTTCGATATTATTGAAGACGAAAGCTGGGGAAAAGAATCATTGAATATGAATTGCGGATCGTTACCAATCTGAATACGATACAGATCGTTCTTGCCATATCCTTCGGCAAGATCACGGGCCAGATATCCTGTTTTTGTAGCGGGAAAGTAAACATAAAAAATGTCATCCTTCGTAGTGTTTACAGGTAGCCCAACGTTTACAGGTGTCGTCCAGTTACCGACACTATCCATTTCGCAAAATAAAATATCCATATTCCCAACCGACTCATGTCCGTTCGATGAAAGAAAAAGAACAGTTCCATCAAAGGTAATATAGGGTGCTTCCTCATTCTTTTGAGTATTAATAACTTCACCCAGATTGATAATATTGGTCCATTCATTACTCTCACGTTCTGCCCTGTATATATCAAAACCTCCCTCGCCTCCCGGACGATCGCTGGAAAAATAGAGAAATTTACCATCAGAACTGATACTTACACTCGATTCACGATTTCGGGAATTTACTTTCCCTGAAACAGGCACCATTTTAGTCCACTCCCCATTCACATAATTGGTGACATATATATCATAATCTAATGCATAATGCCAGATAATATAAAGCTCTGTTCCGTCATATGAAAGGGCCGATGTATAACAATTACCTTCCGATCCTATTTTTTCATTTAATGATTCTGGAGCTGACCATCCAACTGCTGTACGATGGGTGATCAGGATCCGATCAAACGTTTCCCAAAACTGAGTATATACTAGTGTCATCTGATCGCCTGAAAGCACAGGATTATAATCTGAAAAACGGGAATTTATTCTTTCACCTAAGTTGATTATTCGAACATTCTGCTCAAATCGCTGGTATTCCAATGATATACCAAGATTATTAATTTTTTTTATTACAACCTCAAGCATTTGCTTATTCGAATTCTCAACATATTTTTTATATTGATGATAGGCAAAAGATGCTTTCAATAATTCATTCTCACGATGGTATACATCACCCAGAAGTAACCATGCCTCGATAGGGGCGGCCGGATCTTTATACCTTCCTTCAATATAATGCTCATCAACATTGACAACAGCCTTTTCAAGATAGGGTATTGCATTTTGTTGTACACCAATGATTTTCATATAACAAAATCCGATCCGGTAATTGATATTGCTGTTTTCAGGATTTTCTTTCAAGCATGATAGGTAAAATGGCAGTGCTTCCTGAAATAAGCCCTGTTCGATGTAATATTCACCATATAAAAAATCTTCCTGTAGATCACCTGTAGCCTGACCCTGTAAGTCGTATAAAAAACATATGCAAATGAGTATTGTTCCAAAACAATAGCTGTAACATTTTGATATTCCTGAAACAACCGACATCATATTGTTATTTGTCCGAATCAGATATTGAAAAGTTTAATGTACTTGTAGATTTAACCTTTATCAGATAAATATCAGCCTCGCCTAAACCTTCCTGATCGATCAGAGAATAATAACCCTCACGACAATTTTCTCTTGCAGGGCTATAGAAAAAATTGTCGCTTGTATTATTTATCGGATACCCAATATTTAAAGGCATTTCCCACTTATTTCCTGATTTCCGGCTATAAAAAATATCATAACCTCCCATTGAATAGTGCCCTTGTGAACTAAAAAATAGTAAATCCTGATCAGTACAATATGAAGCGTCTCTTTCATCGAACTCACTATTTATCTGTTTTCCCAGATTTTTTGGTTTTCTCCATTCTCCTGCAGTATTTTTTTTCGAGATGTAAATATCATATCCCCCTCTGCCACCTTTCCTATTGCTTGCAATATATATTGTTTCATCATCGGTTCCAAAACTTGCATGAACCTCGTTAAAAAGTGAGTTCACTTTTTTGCCCAACTTTGTTGCTTCTGACCATATTTCACCGTTATAAACCGAATAGTAAATATTATAACTGTTATTTTCTTTCTTTATCAATAACAAGGTATTACCATCATATGAAAGTCCGGATGGGTAATACTCCCCATCGGAAAGAATTTGTGAATTTATATTTACTGCAGTTTGCCATTCATTATTTATTTTTCGTGAAAAAAATATAGCATCGTAAAATCTTAATCTTCTGATAAAAACCAAGGATTCCTCATTGCCTGAAATTACTGGCTTCTCTTCTGAAAAAATTGTATTAATAGCAGTCCCCAAATTTGTCTTTTCAAATGCTAATGGTGCATCCTGTATAATTTTAGCCCTTTCACATGATTTTATTTCCCTGTCAACAACATTTTGGTTATAGTTACCATAGAAGTAAGGTGAATCAATAAATTTCATATAACATTCAAGAGCCTTATCGAGCTGATTATTTATTCGGTAAGCATTACCGAGGTAGAAATAGACATGAAGCGGTGCTGCAGCCTCATTAAAAGATCGTTTATAATAAGATTTCTTGGATACGATCTTTCCAGTAGCTATTTCAAAATAGGGAATAGCCAAATGTTCGCTACCGGGTATATTTAGATACGACTCTCCAAGCTTATAATTGAAGTTAGCATTTAAGGAATCTGATTTAACCAGCTTCAGATAAAAATCAGCTGCATCCTTGAAATCGCCACGTTTAAAAAAAAACTGCCCCTCATCGAAATATTCTTCTAACTCCTCTTGTGTTTGACCTGAAACTGATAAAGAAAAAACACACATGAATAATATACAGTTTAGCAGTAGATTTTTCATTGGTTGTAACTTGAGTATTTCAAAAATATAAAAAAGGAGTGTATGATATGCTCTAAATTATTAAGATTCTGCTATAAAGGTTTCATAAAATAAAACCAATAAAAGTTGCTCCTATCAAGCAACTTTTGCAGGTACTATTTAATCTGAAGGATGAGAGGTACCGGATCGATTCGTTTTATAATCAATTTATTATTGTCAACCTCAATAAATATAAATTCGGCTCTGCGGTTATATTTCCTCCCCTCGGGATTATCAGTACCATCGGTTTTTGTATTTACGGCTATAAATCCGGTTTCTCCCTTACCCTGAATATTAAGGCGATCGGGATTTATTCCTCCTTCAACAAGATAATTATAAACAATCTTCGCTCTTTTTTCCGATAATAGCAGGTTGTAATTTTCAGGTCCCAGAGGATCGGTGTATCCGGTAATTTCAACTCTGATAACCGGGTAGGATGTCAACAGTTTCAGTACGGTATTTAATTCCTTCTTACTTTCTTCGGAAAGCGATGATTTATCGAATCCAAAGAACACTGGTTTTAATTCGACTGTGCGTATTTCCGTAACAACCGGTTCAACTTCTGGTTTAGTTATTTCAGTTTTACTGGAATCGTAATGAGCCCTTAATGTAGCAACCTGAGTTTTATCTTCCTCTTCAATAGTAACTCCCGCTTCTTTCGCAACTGAATCGAAAGTATCTACCAGTGTCACTGTTTCCTCCGGTTGAAGTTCCGCGAGGCTCTCATCGGCCACATGAGGAAATTGAATTTCATATATATCCATTCCACCAAAGCCTGACTTATCAATACGCGAGCAAAGTGCAACCTGATTATTCTTTACCGGATAATAAAAAAGATCATCGTCAGTGGTACTGATAGGATAACCCATATTTTCAGGAACCGACCATTTGTTATTATTCTCCAATTCGGAAACAAATACATCATACCCTCCCATATTAATATAACTCTGTGAACTGAAAAATAAACGTTTCCCATCCAAGGTAATAAAGGGAGTGTCCTCATTTAGCTCAGTGTTAAGTTCAGTAATATTTTTTGCTGGTCCAAATATCCCCTCAGATGTTAATTCCGAAACATATAAATCCATCTCACCCACTCCTCCATTCCGGTTACTGGCAAAATAAAGTTTTCGTCCATCTTTCGATAAGCAGGCATGCGATTCCCAATATTTTGTATTAATGTTAGACCCAAGAGGTTGAGATTTTGTCCAGCGGTTATCATCGTAACGGCTAATGAAAATATCACTATTAAATTCATCCTCCTTAGTGAGTAATAGTGTTTTTCCATCGTATGATACGCCGGTTACATACTGATCACCATCCGACATAAGTTGTGGAGTGATATTTTCCGGAGTCGTCCACTGACCATTTACTTTTATAGAATAGTAAACTGCATCGTAAAATGGAAGTCGATGCATATATAACAGGGTGTTTCCATCGCCTGATATAACCGCTTTATAATCGTCATTATTTGAGTTTATAGTCTCGCCCATATTAACAAATTCAAGTTCGACGGGAGTGCTCATAAAATCACTGGCAATGTTACAGGCCTCAATTTGTTTATCGACATATTTATGTAGATTGTTCTCGTCGTCGGGCAAAAGTTCCTTATATTGTTTATACGAGGCAATAGCTTCAGTAAGACGATTATTTACTCTATAGGCATTACCTAAGTAAAGATATACATCGATGGGAGCATTTTTCTCTTTCAGATTGCCGTCTTTGTATTTAAGTGATACCGATTGTTTAGCCAATTCAAAATATGGAATTGATTTATCCTTTTGCCCCGGAATATTAAGATAACAGATACCTATCCGGTAATTAATGTTCGCATTATTCTGATACCCCCGTTTATAAACCTGGAGAAAATCACTCAGTGCATCAACATAGTATTCCTGAGTTAAAAAAAACTCTGCGTCGATAAAATACTCACGTAGTGCAATTTCACTCTCACTTTTCTGCGCTGCAATATTGAAAGTTATTGCAATGACCAGTGGGAAAGTAAATAATATCTTCTTCATCAGGAAAGCATTTTAATCAAATTTACATTATTAACCTGAAATACGCAGATAATACTTTCAACAACAAGGGATTAATCTCAACATGCATTATCTATGACAATCTCAAAGTCTGTAGTCTCAGATTGATCACATTAAATCTTTAAATTACTAAAAAAAACTATGTAATACAATTGGCAGAAAGCTAAGAATATTGCTTACTGTTCTATTTTTAGCTTTCCAGGAATGTTATCTATTCGGAGAAATACGATTCCTTCAATCTCATTCTCAGGTACAAGAACTACCCTTCTGTTGTATTTTCTTCCCGCCGGATTGTCTGTCCCATTTGCATTTGAATTTTTGGCCACAGGTTTTTCTTCACCATAGCCAATAATCCTAATACGATCGGCAGAAATTTGGGACGAAGTTAAATAGCGGGAAACAGATTCTGCTCTTTTTCTTGATAATATGAGGTTATAGGCTGCAGGGCCTATGGCATCGGTATGCCCACCAACATTTAATATTAGTGAAGGATTTTCCTTCATCAGTTTAGCAATGGTATCTAAAAGGATCTTATATTCAGATGAAAGTGAGTAATTATCGAAAGGATATAAAATATCCTGTATCCAAATAGTATCAAGACTGAAAGCAACCGATGCAATAGGTTCTTCCTTTTTAATGATTGAAGCAGTAAGCAGGCTTGTTTCAGGACTATTTTCATCAAGTGATATTTCAGTAGAAGTGATCAACTTGTTATTGCTTAATGATAAAAACTCGAAATCACCTGCAGGTAAAGTTGTTTCATAACTTCCATTGGGTTCGACCTGCAAATACTGTAATGTATCGAAGTTTGATTTATTTACGACGGCAACCGAGTATCCTTTGTAATCAGTTGTATCTACATTATCAATCCTACCACGAACATTAAAACGAGGTGTATTTGCAAATACCATACTGTTATACTGATAAATATCGTATGCAGTAGCAGGTTGATCGAGGCGCGACATCAAACCTGAAACATTTTCTTCGAGTGGATAATAAAACAGGTCATCATCGGTGGTACAGATAGGGGCACCCATATTAATAGGCATATACCATCCATTTTCACCTTTTTTTAAAGAATAGAAAACATCGTAGCCACCCATATTCAAATGCCCCTGAGAGCTGAAATACAG
>Ga0315536_1001747_pt1 | contig 10787 bp, 8 predicted proteins | sample SalMarSW160230MG_FD_203093 | JGI IMG/M metagenome (GOLD analysis project Ga0315536, IMG submission 203093) | Salt marsh sediment microbial communities from the Plum Island Ecosystem LTER, Massachusetts, United States - Salt Marsh Sediment SW1602-30 ... | reverse complement strand
TTCAACCGAAAAATTTATCGAATTGTCTTTTTGAAATACATCCGTTTTAGGAAAATAGCCTGTTGATTGTTCGCTATTATTTCTAAAATCTCTTATAATTTTCTGAAAACTATCGTCATACTGCCTTTTAAATATAGACGGATTAAATAATACTCTGTTCATTGAATTTCTCCTTTATGATATAATTATTACTAAATAATTTGTTTGAATGTCCCAATAGATGTGCCAATTAGCAAGCATAATTGTAACTCATTATTTTATAAGAGCTTATGAGATTTTTCAAGTAAATTGATAATATAGAAATATGACACTCTGTCTGACATATTGGCTTGCATAATTTATAAACGACAACAAAGCTGACACTTTGCACTAATTTTAATATGTTTACGAAATCAATCGGAGATACAAGTGTTTGACATAGAAAAGTTTGATATTAAACTGGGTACTGAACAGATCGGGAGAAATTTTATTTATGCTGAAGAAGTAACTTCAACAAATGATTTGATCTTGAACGAAAGAAAACTTTATAATCAGCATGGAACTGTGCTACTTACAGAAAATCAAACAGCAGGTAAAGGCAGATTGAACAGACCATGGTACAGTGCAACTGAACTGAATCTGACCTTTTCCATTTTGATTCTGGATGCAAAATATTTTAGAAAAAAAATTAACATACTAAATTTTACCATAGCACTGGCAGTAGCAATGTCAATTGAAAATCTTTTCCAGTTAAAAACTGAATTAAAATGGCCAAACGATGTATTGATTTCAAACAAAAAAATCGCCGGTGTTTTACTGGAATCTGTTTCATCAGGAAATAGAATTGAAAGATTAGTTATAGGAATTGGACTGAATGTTAATCAGACAACATTCCAGGGTAAGTTTAATGTTGAACCGACTTCATTAAGGAGAGAACTAAGGCAAAATATTGAAAGAGAAAAATTGTTAGCTGAAATTCTGAATAGCTTTGAGGAACTTATGGAAACATCGGTTTCAAAACCAAAGTTTATTCTGGATGAATGGAGATCGCGTTGCAGATTATTAGGTGAAAGAATTACGATTTCAGAAAATGATAAAACAAAGCACGGCATTTTTGAAGATATAGATGATGAAGGATTTCTTATTTTAAAATCAAATGGCGCTCTTGAGACAATCCACTTCGGCGATGTAAGTATTTTATAAAAAATTATGCTGCTGGCAATAGACATCGGTAATTCAAGCATTAAGACTGCGATCTTCGATAAAGATAAATTAGTTCAACATTTCAGGGAAACGGACCTTTCCAAATTCAGTTCGATAATTAAGAATCATTCATTTAATAATGTTTCAATTTGTTCTGTCGTTCCTGAACTAACGGAAAAAGTTTCTGCAAGGATTAAAGATGAATTTAGCATTACTCCCTTTATCCTAACAAAGGATATACAATTTAAATTAGACGTTAATTACAAGACCCCTGAAACTTTAGGAATTGACCGACTTTGTTCTGCTGAAGGTGCTTTTCATCTTTTTAAAAATTCGGATAAGTTTAAGAATTATAATAAAGACATATACATTCTTACAATTGATTTTGGTACTGCAACAACTATCAATATAATTGAATATCCGGGAAAATTCATCGGAGGTTTGATTGCTCCCGGACTAGAGATGATGTTTGATTCATTAAATAAAAAAACTGCCCAACTTCCCGATGTGAATATTTCTCACTTTAATTCTATAATTGGCATTGATACGAACTCTTCGATAGCAAGCGGTGTTGTCACCTCTGTTACTGGAATGATAGAAAAAACAATTAACTATTTGAAAAAAGAAAAAGCTGCTAGTGATATTTTCATTTATATTACAGGTGGCAACTCTAAAAATATTATTCCCTACTTGAATTTTGAATATATATATGAAGACGCTTTGGTTTTGTATGGAGTGAAGGCTTTATGGAAACTCAATAATAGTTAAGAAAGATTTATCAACTCATTATCGATCAATCTTATGTTCCCCACTTTTGCTGCAATAAGAATATAATATTCATTTCCCTCTTCAATTAGATCTACCTCTCTGAAATCGTACGTATTTACGATTGCTACATAATCGAGTTCTATTGATTTTGCTTCATTAATTATAACTTTCATATTATCTAAAACAACCTGTGGATTCATTTCTTTATCTTCTTCAATGAATTTCCTTCCGTACAAAAGTGCATTGTGAAGTGTTAATGCTTTTTCTCTTTCTTTGGAAGACAAGTAAATATTTCTAGAACTCATTGCTAATCCGTCTGAATCACGAACTATTGGACATACTACAATACCAATACCCATTTTTAAATCAGAAACCATTTGTTGGATAACAGCAACCTGTTGCGCATCTTTTTGTCCGAAATATGCATAATCCGGTTTTACACAATTGAAGAGAATATTAACAATAGTTGTAACTCCTCTGAAATGTGTCGGTCTGAATTCACCTTCTAAGATTTTTGTAATTTTTTCAACACTTACATAAGTCTGAAAATCGCAAGGATAAATCTGTTCTTCCTTTGGAATGAAAACATAATCAACATTTTCATTTGCTAAGAGCTTTTTGTCGTTTTCTAAATCGCGCGGATATTTATTAAGATCTTCAGTTGGAGAGAATTGAGTTGGATTGACAAATATTGAAACCACGGTATTATCACATTCACTTTTGCAGCGTTCAATTAAAGAGAGGTGACCAGCATGCAATGCACCCATTGTGGGTACAAGACCAATTGATTTTCCATTGCGTTTCAGAGATTTAGAGATAGATTGGATTTCACCAATGTCGATGATCGTTTTGATGGGAACCTCAGGACATTACATCTATTAGTTTACTGACAGTCTCTTTCATTTGCTGTCTTGGCACAACGGAATCGACAAAACCTTTTTCCATTAAAAACTCTGATCGTTGAAAACCTTTCGGCAAATCTTTACCAATTGTTTGTTTGATCACTCTTGGTCCCGCAAAACCAATAAGAGCTCCCGGCTCAGCAATGTTAATATCCCCAAGCATAGCATAACTTGCAGTCGTTCCACCTGTTGTCGGATCAGTTAAAATAGAAATGTATGGAACTTTTGCATCTGCAAGACGTGCCAAACGTGCACTCGTTTTTGCCAACTGCATCAGTGAATAAGCACCTTCCATCATCCGGGCACCACCGCTTTGCGAAATAATAATTAATGGTATTTTATTTCGGTAAGCTTTATCTATAACACGTGAAATCTTTTCACCAACAACTGAGCCCATACTTCCACCGATGAATTTAAAATCCATACAACCAAATGCAACCTTCTTGTCATTTATCTTTCCTGTACCGATTCGAACGGCGTCATACAAACCGCTGTTTTTTATCGTATTGGAAATTCTATCCGTGTATTTTTTTGTATCAACAAAACCCAACGGATCGGCAGATTTCATTTTTTTAAAAAGTTCTTTAAAGCTTCCTTTATCAAGAAGGATTTGAATATATTCTGTACTGCCAACTCGAAAATGATAATTGCACTTCAAACATGTCCACAAATCGGATTCAAGTTGTTTTTTGTGAATTATTTCACCACACCCGGGACATTTTTCCCATAAACCATCAGGCAGTTCTTTTTTCTGACTGTCAGGTGATATTTTTTCTTTAGATCTTTTAAACCAGGGCATTTAATTCCTACTGCTGGATATCAGCATAAACTGTTAAAACTTTTTTTGGATTTGAAGGATCGTTGGAAGATATTGTAATTGTTCTACTCATTTTTCCACTTCTGTTCGCTGTGTTGAGTTTGACATTTAACGTGCCTTTTTCTCCGGGAGCCAGATCTTTTTTACTTACCAATGCAGCTGTACAACCGCAGGATGTTTTGATGTCCCCAATTTTCAGAGTTGAACTTCCGCTATTATCAAAACTGAAATCATATTCAACAGTTTTACCTTCCTGCACTTCCCCAAAATCATGTTGAGTTTCAGGAAAATGGATTATAGCAGAATTATCTTCATTATCTCCAGATGATTTCATTATTACATTTCCGTGTATTGTAATAAGAGATTGCGGATTTTCTTTATCATTGGTATTTATACGAATAATTTTTGTTTGCTTACCACGCTTACCCTCTGAATCAAAAGTTACATTAAGTTTTGTTGATTCACCGGGAGTCAGTTCATTTTTTTCCGGCATTGCAGCAGTACATCCACAGGATGGTATAATCCTTTTTATTTTTAACAAATCACCGCCGCTATTGGTTAAAATAAAAACATGCGAAACCTTTTCTCCCTGTTTAATATCCCCGAAATCATATTCGTTAACCTGCAGTGCCAGTTTAGGACCAATCAATTGAGCAAAACTTAACGAGGTAACTACTAAAAACATGAAGAAAAATATTTTTTTCATTTCTTTTGCCTCTTTTTTACATTAAAAGTTTTTATATATAAGGGTTCAAGATAATCGAAATCGTATGTCATTCGTTCTTTTCCAAATTTTATAGCCCATTTAGCTATAAATTCCGGTAAAGGTGAACATAATGAATTATTTAGTTCTCCAACAGTGGAATAAGGGGCATTTCCAAATACCCTGATTCCATTCGCTTTTTTCACGAATTCAATATTTGTTAATATCGTTAAATCTTCTACAAATATATAATTATTGGCTTTAATTTGAAACTTTGCATAATAAACCTCGTCTTTATTCACTTTATTTGCAATTATGAAACTGTATCCATTTTCAAGTTCAAATGAAAGCTGGTATGCAAGTGCTTCAAAAGTTGGGACTGTATATATAGGAATACCTGCGCCGGTAGCAATTCCTTTTGCAGCAGCCATCCCAATTCTTAAACCCGTAAAAGAGCCCGGTCCACCGGAAACAGCAATTGCACCTATTTCTTCATTCCCAACATCTGCTGTATTGAAAAGAAATTGTATGATTTCAAATAGTTTCTCAGAATGTGAATGTTTAAGATTAATTGTTGAAGAATAATATTCTTTTTCAGAAAAGTATAATGAAGCACCGCATAGGTTTTCGGATGTTTCAATTGCAAGAATCGGTTTGCTCTCAGTCATATTCTTTAAAGTCGAATCTTCTTTTTGTTTCATCTATAAAGGTAATCGATATTTCAATTCTTTTTACAGGTAAAGCTTCACGTAGCAGATCTCCCCATTCAATAAATAACACTGCATTAGTATCGTTTAAATAATCTTCCCAACCGATATCATACAATTCTTCAATTTTATTTAGCCTGTAAAAATCAAAATGATATGCTTTTATTTTTCCTTCGTACTCGTTAACGATAGCGAATGAAGGACTGTTAACATTTTTAATTCCGAACGAAGCTAAAAGTTTTTTTATGAAAAATGTTTTACCCGCACCAAGATTACCAATTAATACAAACACCTGACCTTTCCCTACTAATTTTGCAAATTCCAATGCAAGCTGTGCAGTTCCGTGTTCATCATTGACAGTTTTAGCAAAAGGTAGATTCACGAAGACTACTTTGGCTCCATAGTTATAACCGGTAATATCATTTCTTCAAGAGAAATTCCACCATGCTGAAAAGTATCTTTGTAATGAGTAAGATACTTATGATAATCAGTTGGATAAACAAAAAAGTAATCTTCCTTGGCTATGATGTAATTTATGGTAACACCACGCTTCGGAAGTTTATACTCAAGCGGATTTTTTACATAGACAGCATGTTTGTCATCTACTTTTAAATTTCTTCCATATTTGAACCTGAGATTGGTAGATGCTTCTTTATCACCAAGAACTTTAGCACCTCTTAGTGAACGAATGCTTCCGTGATCTGTTGTTATTACTATCTTAACATTTTTCATCTTTGCAAGTGAACGGAATGTTCCAAGTAATGATGAATGATTAAACCAGCTACTTGTAAGTGACCTGTAAGCAGGTTCGTCCGGTGCAATTTCTTTAAGAATATCGGAATCCGAACGTCCGTGCGCTATCATATCTAAAAAATTTACAACAACTGCCGTCAGATGATTGTTCGAATAGGAAAGTATATTCTGTTCAAAATTTCTTCCAACTTCAGGATCAATAATTTTAATGTACTTTAAATCGTTTCGCAGTCTTATTTTTTTTCGATCCAGAAGTAACTGAAGTAATTCTTTTTCATAACGATTCATGCTGGACTCGTCATCATCTTTTCCTTGCCACAAACTTGGATAATATTTTTCAATTTCACTTGGAAACAATCCGCTGAAAAGTGAATTCCTTGCGTAAGGTGTTGCAGTTGGCAGAATTGAGTAGTAATAATCTTTCTCAATATTAAAAAGATCAACCAATTGTTTTTCCATCACTGTCCATTGATCCATTCTCAGGCAATCGAGTACGAAATAGAATACATTAGAAGTATCGTTCAATACATGAGGTAGAACATATTTCTCAGTGATCTCTGTTGTTAACGTAGGAGTATCAATATCTCCCTGGGTAACAATCCAATCTTTGTATTTTCTTTCAACAAATTTTGAAAACTCTTTATTTGCTTCTCTCCATTGTTCCGTTAGTGTTTGTCTCAAACCAATTTCAGAATGTTGGTCCAATTCAACATCCCAGTTAACAAGTTTAAGATAAATATCAATCCATTCAGCAAAATCAAGATTGTTCATTAATGCCTGAGAAATAAGACGAAAATCCTGGAGATAATCTTTTGCTGCATATTCACCGGATATCTTTTTTCCTTCTATAATTTTCTTACAAACAAGTAACACCTGGCTAGGATTTACAGGTTTTGTGAGGTAATCGTTTATCTTTCCGCCGATGGCTTCATTCATTAATGATTCCTCTTCGTTCTTAGTAATCATCACCACCGGGAGACCGGGTTTCATTGTTTTAATTTTACTCAACGTTTCAAGACCACCCATTCCAGCCATCATTTCATCGAGAAATATTAAATCATAGTTTTTTTCACTTACGGCTGATATCGCATCTTCGCCATTTGTTACTGTATCCACGATATAACCTTTTTCGGAAAGAAATATAATGTGAGATCGAAGTAATTCGATTTCATCATCAACCCATAAAATTTTACTTTGTTCCATAATTAAATAATTTGATTTTATAATTAATAAAGATAATTAAGATGCAGCTACTTTGCGAGAGAAAAAGAACGTAACAATCTTACTGAATCACAATATTTACATCCAGACCTGCTTCGTTAGTAGTTGTGGGTGAAATTCGAGCAGCACCTTCCGGTTCAACTGTAGATCGTTTATAGAAAAGAGATAATGTTACTTTTGAACTTATAGTATAACGAATTCTCGGTTCTATACTTGTCCTTGTGGTACCATTCTGGGGTGTACCTTTTTCGCTAAAATTATCCATCTCAAAACGAACTACCGAATTCTGTGTTAAAGTATAAGATAATGTAAATTCGATATCATTCTTTAAAGCGATACCAAATAAAGGTAGTTCAAAACCGGATTTGGAATAACTTGCTGAAAAGCCAATATCTTTTGAAAATGTTTCTGTGATATTCGTCGTAGTTACACCGAGATCGTAACTGCTTCTGGTTGAGTACTTAATGTTTCCCGATAAATTACCTCCCCACAACTGACCAAATGTCATGTTTAAACCTACAAGAGGTGAAAAGCCGTAACTGATTTTTTGAGATTGAATTTCTTTTTTTCCACCTTTAGTTAATTTCCAGCCTTCAGTATAATCTGATGCGTATGAATGATCAAGTGTAACTCTTTCCGCAATTGCACTAAATACTGGAAATTTCTCGAGTCCATCCCAGCTAAAATGCCAGTTGGCTCTTGGTAAGTACTTAGTAATGCTTGAAAGGAAACCTACAGAACCAAACCAGTTTGCTGTTTCAAATCCTTTGATAAAAGCATCGGATAAACTTTTCTTTGTATCAGCAGCATTAGGATCATAAAGTGCATGAACTTTTTTGATCCCCACATCAAACAAAGGTAAAGGCAAACTGAGAAATGACCTTGAAAGACTTCCTGTTGAGGTTTGGTTGGCAATCACCATATTTCCAAATTCATCTGCAGTAATTGTTGTATTCCTGTTTAGTCCCCAACTTACCTTCCAGGTAACATCAATCTTCGCTCCTTCCCATAATGGTCGGGATGTTCTGAAATCAAATGAATTCTTTTCAGAATACGCATCACTAAGATTTGTACTATCGCTTAATGCACGAGGTCCAACATCCTGGCTCAATCCAAACATAAATCCACGTGTTGGACCACCATTCCTGTTATATGAAAGTCCCCAGAAATTTCCAAAACCTGTTCCACTACTTTTTAAACCTGTTTTCGATACTGTATTATTATTAGAGAAGTTGAATGTGAAATTTTCCCAATCGAAGAATACAGCTTTAATAACTAGTTTGAAAAAGTTAAAAGCTCTTGATAAAGATGACGGCTTATTATCTATCAACAAACCCAGTGAATCCACACCTGTACTGGTTGAATCATTATTTTTTATATTTTCAATATCCCTCTCTCTATATCTGTTAATGGTATTATTTTTTCCTTCCTCGCTTTCAGAGCTTTTAAAAATCGGTTCCGTTAAAGATTTCCATCTTAAAACCAATCCTACAGTGCTGCCGGCAGAATATCCAGCACTTCTTCCAAGTTCTTCCTGTCTTAAATCATTTCGCCAGGAATAACTAACCCGGTAACCTCCCGATAAAGTAAAATACCTGTTGATATTCCAAAGAGAAGGTAACCTTGGTTGTAGACGAAAATCAACACTCTGCTGATATGAGACATCTTTTCCAAAACCTTCACCACTTAGTATGTCATTCCAGATTTGGCTTTCTGATCTATCAACTTCATTATTACCAGTACCAGTTGTTAGAAGGTAGGCAAGTGATGAGTTAATAGCGACATTATATGAAGTACTTAAGTTCAACAATCCACCATCAGTTACTTTCCACCCAAAGCTAAATCCTCTTGCGGCGGTAAAATCCCTTGCTACATTTTCTTTTGAAGGGATATTACCTGTTACTCGTGTTATACTACTACTACGATTTCTTCGTGCAGAAATATTACCTGAAAAATTTTGCGGTGCGTAATAAATTTTAAGGTCTTTGTAATCATCAAAAAGAGAAAAGAACCAACCTATCACCGGAATATTGGCTGGTTCAAAGAAAAGATCGTTGCTCAGATTAACACTGTAATTTGCAGTTGCATTCCAGATCCAGTTTCTTGTTTGGGCTACCGTAGGACTTCTGCTGAAAGCATTATTATAGTTGAATCCAAATGAAAGAGCATTGAAAGAATCACGTATGTACCAGAGGTTTGTAGGAATCACAAACTTAATATTTGAAGCAGAGATGGTATTAGACACATTTACAGTTTGTGTTTCAGCTATGAATTGTTCAGGTGTTTTATTATTTGTCGAATTGACTGTATCTGAAGTCGATTCCAGTCGTTTCGCTGCCTGATCAACTCTTATATCTGTTCCCGGAACATACAACGGTTTGCCTACCGATTCCGAATGGGACACGTTTACCTGCAAATTACTTTGAGGCATATTTACAGGCAGCAGTTTAAGAACATTTAAACTTGTAGAGACATTCCAGTTTCTACTATCTACTCTCGAGCCGAATCTATCTGCAAGCCGGTGAAAATACGGATTTGTCTGACTCATATTAAAATTAACAGACATAAGATCAGCTAATTTTAGAGACGTACCAAAAGTATAAGCCCAGCCGGATTTATCGTCTGCACCAACTACTCTTAACTCATTCACCCAGATCTCCCCGGATAATGGTCCGGGATTGTAACCATTATTTGGATTATAAATGCCAACTGTCAAAAACCTGATAGCAGTTAGAGTTGGATTTCCTTTCACACGATAAAAATGACCCGGATGAGCCGGAACAGGAACAGGTACAATTTGTCCTAAAGAATCTCTCACATTATTTTTTACAGCAGTAAGTTCATCAAATTTAATCGAAACACTGTTCCATCCAGTACGAACCGGTTGACGATATTCATAATAATTATTGGTATCTGTTCCAAATCTGAAGAAAACCTCTGATGAATACTCACCCGTGGTAGGATCGTTGTTTGAAATAGAACCCGGGCTGTTATTGTCGTCTCCGTGTATAAAAAGTTTCATTTCAGAATAACTGAATACATCGAGAGGTCGATATAAATATTTAATTGCTTCCCGTGAATCTCCTTCTGGTAAATCTTGTAAAATTAAATTAAGTGCTTGCTCATTTTTGTAAATCTCTTCATCTGGTCTTGTTCTGTCTCTCTCACGGAAAACCCCCGGTGGACTCGTGTAATTTGCATTTTCTTCCTGACTTACTACTGAGATAGTTAACACCGAATCTTCAGGATCGGGCTTTTGCCACTGGCTTCCTACCAAATTAAATTCAGCTATTTGAACATGAAGCCCCTGACTGACTCCGGTTACAAAAAGCCTCATAGTTTCAACATTTGAAAGACTTGCATTTCCAAAATCTGATAAAGAATCTCTTAATGGAATTCTGTACAAATACCATCCCTTTTCTGTAAAGCCACCACCAGCCAAATAAGGGTTTGTTGCTGCATTAGTATCAAGAGGAATTTCATACCTAAAATAGCTATTGACCAGGTCAACAGATCCGTTTCTGTTTAAATCCTCAGTATCGGGCAGTCTTCCTGCATCTGTTAAAACTGCATTACCTTCCGTCCCATTTATATTGTAATAGTTTATCGCATTTAGATCCTGTCCCTGAACAGGTTTAAAATTATCCCCAGATGGATCAGATCTATCTCGTGCATCCGGAAAATGTACCCTTTCCTGAGAATCAAACAAGGTATCAAGTCCTGTGTCTTCACCT
>Ga0315536_1001745_pt1 | contig 10790 bp, 10 predicted proteins | sample SalMarSW160230MG_FD_203093 | JGI IMG/M metagenome (GOLD analysis project Ga0315536, IMG submission 203093) | Salt marsh sediment microbial communities from the Plum Island Ecosystem LTER, Massachusetts, United States - Salt Marsh Sediment SW1602-30 ... | reverse complement strand
ATTAAGGACGAAGCGGAACGCGACCGCTACGCGGCTTTCGTCTATCAGAATATGGAGTTCGAGACAAAGGAGAACATTGGTTCCCTTTTGGAATACGTCTATAAAAACGGATACCACACCTCATATAATAATGGGTTTATTCCGGAGCTTATCGGGGTATTCGAACTTGGCAATATCCTGAAAAGAAGGACCCAGGAAATAAGCAAAGGAGAGCTGCAGCGGGTGATCCTGGCCTTCAGCCTGCTCTATGGAACGCCGGTTATCATGATGGACGAGCCGGTGTTCGCACTGGAAGAACAACAGAAGCATAAGGCGCTTGAATATATCAGGACTTATGCAAAACAGAAAGAGATCTCCGTTTATTTTTCATTGCATGAGTTGGACCTGACCCATAAGTACTCTGATTATATGGTATTGTTTTATAAAGACAAGCCCCCTGTGGTGGATGTCACACCGATGCTGTTTAAGCCGGAAATAATCGAAGAGGCATACCAGGTTCCCTTTCACATGCTGAAGGACAGGGAACTCCTTTTTCGTACCGCCTTGGTGGAACTGGATAAAAAGCGGGCACAAAGAGAAAACAGCGGTTAATCGATCAGACGCTTTTTCAGGCGTGTCACGGCCAGGTAACTCATCAACAACACAAACACGATAATATAGGCTGCGTCCCAGAGAAGCTCCGGCCGGATCAGATAGGCCGCGTCCATGCGCGGGTACTTGCCGTGCAGACCGGCAAGGCAGAACGCACGGACAAAGCGGACCGTATGGGTCAGCGGAAAGACCTCGGCCAGCTGCCGCAGTACCGGCGGGAGGTTCCCCACCGGGAACACTACACCGGAAAAGAAAAACATGGGTGAGAGAAAGCCGGTAAAGTAAAAGTTGAAGTGATTAATATTTTTGACAAACGAGGTCACCAGGAGCGAGAAGGCGCCGAACATCACCCCGTTTATAAACCCGAAAAACGGGATAAATACAATAAGAAAGCTGCTGAACAGATTATCTACGTGTAATACAAGGAGTGCGACGCTGATTGCGATCAGTACGCAGAGTGAGAAAAAGAACCCCTTGCTTCCGGCCCAGAGGATTTCACCGATCAACAGATTATTCGCCGAAACCGGGGCGGCCAGCATGCCGTCGTATACCTTGTCGAACTCCAGGCGGATAAACGTGCCGAAGGTACATTCAAAGGAGGCGGTAAACATGGAGGCGGTCATAAACAGTCCGGCCCCCAGGAACAACGGATAAGGGATCCCGTAGATGTCTCCCAGGTCCAGGCCCAATCCCAGTCCGATCCCCACCAGGAAGATAAGCGGTTCCAGAAAGGGAGGCAGCCCATTGCTTATCAGGTTCCTGGAGTACACGCGCATATGACGAAACCATACACTGCCGATGCGTATCCACAATGGCGGATAGGTGTTTCTACTGTGTTGCATGCAGTTTTCTCCCGGTTATCTTTAGAAACAGGTCTTCAAGATTGGTCTGTCTGATAAAAAAGCTGCCGCGCGGCAGTTTGTCCGCGATACCATGAATAACGTCAATCTGTTCGCTGTAAAACAGCATCCTCTCTCCGGATTCTTCCTTTCTTGCTTTTCTAAGCAGCGGGGCCGGCAATCCGGCCGTCCTTGTTTTATCAAGAATCTCGATGACGTGCGATTCGATGTATTCATCCAACAGCGTATGCGGGTTGCCTTCCAGCACCTTTATGCCCTTATCGATTATAAGGATGGTATCGGCAAGCTGGTAGGCCTCTTCCATGTAATGCGTGGTCAGCAGTACGGTGACATTGCTCTTCTGCAGGCTGCGGATCTTGTCCCAGATAAGCTGCCGCACCTGCGGGTCCAGCCCGGTGGTAGGCTCATCCAGAATCAGCAGGCGGGGTTCATTCAACAGGGCGCGGGCGATAATCAACCGGCGCTTCATTCCCCCGGAAAGCTCACGAATCGGGGACCTCTTTTTATCACCGAGCTCCATGAAATCCAGCAGGGAGGCGATCCGTTCCTGCGCCCTTACCGCGGACATATCGTAAAATCGGGAAAAGATGCGCAGGTTTTGCCTTACGTCAAGCTCCACGTCCAGGTTGTCGTCCTGGGGTACCACACCGCACACGTTTTTTATAGCCAGCTCCTGGTACTGCGGGTCATAGCCGAACACCTGCATGACGGTTTCCGGACGCGGATCACGCCGGGCTTTTGCGTAAAGCATCTTCATCATAGTGGTTTTCCCCGCGCCATTTGGCCCCAGAAAGGCAAAACACCTGCCCTGGTCCACCGCAAATGACAGGTCCGTAACCGCTTGAAGCGAATCATAGGTTTTATAGGCATGTTGTACGTTGATAACGGTTTTTAAACTCATGTGTTATCTAAGATACAGGATGAGTAAAATAAAAGTCAATCGCTTTTTTACGGATACCTGAATGACTTGACGAAGGGTTTCAGTAGGGGCAAAAGAATCTCCGGCACATAGGCCGTTACCCGCGCGCCCTGATCTTCATGCCGCACGTCGGCAACCGTCCCCATTTCGTAAATCGCGTGCAGCAGTTCCCAGTGCTTGTAGGGGAGTTCCATTTTTATACAATGGAAGTCCCGGTTTAAAAGGTCTTCTATGTGCTGCAGCAGGCCGGCCACTCCCTTTCCGGTTTTTGCACTCACCGCGATCATCCCGTCGCGCTGCATCTGCGCCTCTGCCTCCGCGGACAGCAGGTCGACCTTGTTCCAGACAAGCAGGATGGGCTGCGCGGAAGGCAACTGCCGCCCGAGTGTCTGCTCCACCACCGCCACCTGGGTCAGCACCTCCGGATGAGAACTGTCGGCAACATGCAGTACAATATCCGCTTCGTTGATGCCCTCAAAGGTCGCCCTGAAAGACGCCACCAGGTGGTGCGGCAGTTTGTTGATAAATCCTACGGTGTCGGTAATCAATACCACCCTGCCGTGCGGCAGCCTGACCCTGCGTGTGGTCGGATCCAGGGTGGCAAACAGTTTGTCTTCCACCGGCACCCCGGCATTGCAGAAAGCGTTCAGTAACGAACTCTTCCCGGCATTCGTATATCCCGCCAGGGCGATAACCTTAAAACCGCTTCTGCGCCGTCTTTCCCGATGCTGCCGCCGTTCATGTTTCACCTGTTCGAGTTCCGCGGTGAGCCGGGAGATCTTTTCTTTGATACGGCGGCGGTCAACCTCAAGCTGGGTTTCTCCCGGACCTCTTAGGCCCACACCCCCGATCGCCCCCGCGGCACGACCGCCGGCCTGGCGCGCCAGGTGCACCCACATACGGGTAAGCCGGGGCAGGCGGTACTGATACTGCGCAAGCTCAACCTGTATCTGCCCTTCACGCGTATGGGCGTGTTGGGCAAAGATATCCAGTATTAACGCGGTCCTGTCTAATACTTTGATGTCCTCACCGAATCCGTTCTCCAGGTTACGCTGTTGGGCCGGGCTGAGTTCCGCGTCAAAAATAATTGTACTTACATCCTTGACCAATGCCGCCTGCCGCAGCTCTTCTACTTTTCCCTTACCGATAAACGTGGCCGCATTGGGTTCGGACAAATTCTGGTGGGTAGTTTCCACAACATGAAGGCCCGCGGTAGCGGCAAGGGCAGCCAGTTCGTGTAAAGAATCCAACTGCAGCTGTGTATCTTCGTTCTTATACCAGCTGACGCCGACAATGATGGCTTTCTCTTCTATATGCGTCTCTCCTTCATATAATTAATAATAGTGGTTTCACGGAAGGGTGACAAGTATTAGGCTTAAAGTATATCAAACACAACACCAAGACTAACATTCAGCAATTGTAAACTTGCCCCGCCCCTGCTTGATGAAGATTGCACATAATCATTACTCCCCAGGTAGATCAGGCGCGCATAAATGTCGCCTTTGAACTTGGTGATATACATATAACCCGCGTGAAGTTTAAGACTCCAATCGTTCATAAGATTTAAATACACCACTATATCAACACTTAAATAATTCCCCCAAAGCGGCACATCAATATAATCGGCCCGTACACTGGGGTGCAGATGGTTATCTATATTAAAACCAAAGACCATGGGGCTGTAACAGGCAAAAAACTGGAGACTCAACAATTGTACCGGGGACCAAAAGGTTTTTACTCCGACATAGGGAATATAATAATTCTGTTCGTAGGTAATCAGTACACCGCTTAATGTATTGGGGACACTACCGGGAGGTTGTTCCTGGTACCCGTCTCTTCCCGCCATACGAAAATGCTTGTAATTGAATCCCAATAACGGGACAAGGACGAATGAATCAGTGTTTATCACATTATAACCGATATTAAAATCCACGAACACCGCATTAATGAGGAAGTTGTCATGGTGTGAGAACGAAATATAATCACCATTATTAGCATCCCAATCCCTGTCTTCCATATATCCCAATAAGGCCGGGAGCCCCAACCAGGTCCCCAATCCCAGGGTAAAATTATGAAACAGTTCGGCATCAAGCGAAAAACCGCAATACACCAGGGGGTTAAGCTGCCAATCCAGCCTGCTCAGCGTATCATTGTACTGTCCGTCCGAATCCCTGGCAATGAAAACATATTCATACAGCATGCCAAAAAACATTCCGCTGTCCGCGGAAACACTCCAGCGAAGCCAATCCCCCGTTGATTGCTTGTGTTCTTTCGGCAGAAACTGCGCGTGCTGCGCACAAAGCGGGAACATGACAAATAAAATAAAAAGAATAATTCCAACGATCTTTTTCATTTACTGTCTGTGATTATAAATGAGTGGGCTCGATTAATCAATATAAGGCGCCTATTGACCAAAAGTACTCAAATTAAGTATGTTCTATAGCATATGAAAACATCGTCTGTGCAGATAATTGAGCTCCCGGTGAATGTGGGCAAGGATATTATAAATTTCAAGAAACTGGTGGACCTGAAAAAGTCACCGGGATATGTTGTGCGTGAGCGGCAGGTCGGTACCTGGTTTTTTACCGGTTTCGGCACAAGGAACGGAGTATTTTATCTGCAAGGCCCATACAATGGGGGCATCAACCTGAAACAGGTGCTCTCCCTACCCCGGGAACAGGCACTCGCCTATCTGGAGCGGCTTGTTTCCGCCTGTGAAACACTCATTGAACACAGCGAAAAACCGTTTGAGTTACAGCTTGATTCGGTTTATTTTCTAAAGGACGGCAGCGTGCTGCTCTTACCCGCGGATATTGTGAAAAAGGTGCGGGAGTTCAATCCGGAAAGCTACCGTTTCGAGGTGTTCGCGCCCTGCAACAATCCGTATCTTCAGGACCAACGGGGCAAAATATCTTTCAGTATCGGTTGTCTGTTTCATTATTGCGCAACCGGTTCATTTCCTTTCCCGGGGGCAACCGTGGAGGAGATTAACAGCAGGATCAGGGCTTTTTCTCCGGTCTCTCCTGTTCTGGCACGGCCGGAGTTGAAACCGGAACTGGTAGATTTTTTTAAAAATTTCTTCAGTGATCAACTGATGTTCAATCTTTCCCTGCCCGACTGGAAACAGCTGCTGCACAAATATAGGGATGAAGGAATTACCCGCGGGATTTCAACCGAGGAAAAAGCAGAGATCCTGGCCAGGGCCGGCAGCCGGGCGGAAAAAAGCAACAAGCGATTTAGGACCCATGTCTTTTTTGAGCGACAGGGGAAGACCATTCTTCTTGCCTCCCTGATTGTTATTGCGGTAAGCGTGCTGCTTGGCTATTATATATCGGGGTTTTTCAAACCCCGTCTCACCAAAGGGTTTTCCCCCGAACAGGTGGTGGAAGCCTTTTACCAGGGTATAAATCAATTGAACCCGAACCTGGTCAGGGATTGTGTGGTGGATAATGCCGGGAAACCGGAAAGCGACCAGGTGAACCGTTTGTTCGTTTTCACCCGGCAGGAGTATTCCCTGGGCTTCAACAAGTATATCTCAGCCACGACATGGGACAAGCGCGGACGCCCGTTCATCGCCGTCGGACAGTTCGTATACGGAGTGACCGACCTCAGCATTACCAGGGAGGAGGGTCTGCCCAACCCGATTTTTTCAAGCTCTTTCATCAAATGGCAGCGCGCCGATATACCGAAGGATTTCAAGGAACTGGTGATCTATCCTGAAGGATTGAAGATCACCGAACGGCTTTACCTGAAAAAAGACGGTGATGACTGGGTTATCTACAAACGGATCAGGTTGAAAGAAGAAAAACTTCCTTCAAAATTCGAGCAAGAGAAATAGGCCGGTATTCTAACACCGTAGTTATTATGGATTTTATTTTTCAAACGCCATACATTATCAGAATCCTCACCGCACTCGCCGTCATCCTTGTACTTTATCGCCGGTTTAAGAACCTGGTAATCGCCCTCCCGGCGGGAATTCTGGTACTGTCTTTCTGGTCGGGGCATGATCTGCTGCAAATTGCCCGGATCAGCTGGCAGCGCTTCGCTGCGGCCGACAATCTGATGCTGATGATCATTATTCTTCAGGTCATCTGGCTCAGCATCCAGATGAAGCAAACAGGGATCATGCGGGATTTGGTGGACTCTGTCAGCACAAAATTCTCCAAGAAGCATTCCCTGGCGGTACTGCCTGCCATCATCGGACTTTTACCCATGCCCGGCGGAGCACTTTTTTCCGCGCCCATGGTAAAGGATACTGATCCGGACAACCAGGTCGCCGACCAGGAAAAGTCTAAAATCAACTATTGGTTTCGCCACGTCTGGGAATACTGGTGGCCGTTATACCCCGGCGTACTCCTGGCGTTAAGCATCACAAAACTGGAGATCTGGCAGTTTATCTTGCTGCAGCTGCCGTTAAGTATCTTTTCGGTGTTGGGCGGATATTTTTTCCTGCTGCGGCCGTTAAAAAAATTATCCCTGAACCGGAAACCGTATCAGGCCCGGAAGGTGGAATATTTCGGAATGCTGGTGGCCCCGATCATGGTGGTAATCGGTGTATACTTCTTTATCCGCACGGCACTTCCCGTGGTAACCGCGATAAACCAGTACCTGCCGATGGTAATCGCAATTCTGTCCGCCCAAATCTTTCTGCAGCTTGTGCGCCCCCTGGCATTAAAAAACATTATCAGAATATTCAGCTCACGCAACAGCTATAAACTGGCGTTCATCGTGGCCCTCATTCGCATCTACGGCGCGTTTATTGAGGCCAGGCTCCCGGACGGTATGCCGTTAACCATGCATGTGCGCCAGGAGCTGCTCCTGCTTCACATTCCCATCCTGATCGTCATTATGCTTATTCCCTTTATCAGCGGGCTTACCACCGGTATTGCGGTGGGATTTGTCGGTGCCAGTTTTCCGGTGGTCATCACCCTGCTCGGCGCCGGAGTGCCGCTGCCCCAGTTGCTGGCCTCTACCGTGGTGGCCTATGCTTTCGGCTACATCGGCATGATGCTCTCTCCGCTGCATGTCTGCAACCTGGTAACCAATGAATATTTCAAGACAAACCTGTTAAAAAGCATTTTTCAGCTTACGGGGCCTTCGGCCGTGGTACTCGTCGGCTCACTCTGTCTATACCTGCTGATTCAGGTCTTCTTATAAGTTTCCCGGACCCATCCCGGCAAACTCATGTCTCAATTCGGTATAGACCTGCTTACGAAATTCCACCACGCAAGCCATCAGCTCATCCCAGGTGAGCCAGCGCCAGGACCGAAACTCCTTTCTCTCTCCCAAAGTGATGCGGGTTTCCGCTGATGTCAGGCGAAACAGGTACCAGTAGTGCACCTGCCCCCTGCCCGTTTTCTCTTTGCGCAGCTTGACCGGCAGTTCATAGGCCAAAAGTCGTGCCGCTTTGACCACAAAAAGCAGATCATCCGGGGTTAGCCCGGTTTCTTCCCTGATTTCCCGAAATACCGCCGTATCGGGTTCTTCCCCGGGTTCAAGTCCGCCCTGGGGAAGCTGCCAGGCGTTTTTCACATCACACCGTTCCAAAGACAGGAGTCTTCCCCGTTTATCGAGGATGACCGCACCCACGCCCGCGCGGAAACTCTGTTTTGTTGAAGGATTTTTTCTTTCTTGCGACATTTTTTCTATCCTTACCGATATCATAGGATAAAACCGCCTTGCCTGTAAAGCATAGAGAACAGTCTGCACATTTTGGCATCCGGAACAGGATTAACTGAAGAAACACAGGTTGCGCTGATTTTTCTTTTTTTACGTGCAACCTAAGTAATCAATTATAATCAGCGGAATCTGCGGTTTCTTATTTTTTCTTGACATTATAATAAAATCTTATTATAATCTTAATGACTATATTATTTATTTGGTCATTTAGTTTTTTTAGGAGTGATGCTATGCCGAAAGTATTTTCCGCAGAACAACGCGCAGTTATACAAAAAAAATTGCTGGAAGCCGGACTGCAGGTGTTTTCCGAGTTCGGCCTCCGCAAAACACGGATTGAAGACATAACCCGCCGCGTCGGTATTGCCAAAGGCACCTTCTATTCGTTTTTTCCTTCCAAGGAAGCGCTGCTTCTGGCTGCCATGGAAAAACTGGAGGCGGAAACACAACCGGTATTGGACAGTATTTTACATGATACGACAAAAAGCCCCAAACAGCGGCTGAAGCATATTCTGAAACTGCAGCTTGCGGCCATCCGTGAGAACCCTATTGTTGAAACCCTGTTCAATCCCGAAGAGATTGCCCTGTTAACCAGGAACCTGCCCCCCAATACCCTGGCGGCGCATATCACCGAACACAACCGCTTTTTTCTGTCTTTTCTGGACCAGCTTGCCGAACAGGGGGTGCTGACCTCTCCCGATACGCAAACCGCGGCAGCCCTGCTGCAGACCATTTTTTTTCTGGCTATTCATAAGAAGGAAATCGGCCCCGGATTTTATCAGCAGATGGAACTATTGATAGAACTTATGGTTGAGGGGCTGATCAAGGATGAAGCCGCAACCGGGATACGGGGCCGGATGAAAAAGGAGGATTAATATGATTGACGTTTCCGGATTATTTTTTCGCTACCCCAAGAATAATGACAACACCCTGAATGATCTAAACTTTCGTGTACACCGGGGTGAAATATTCGGGTTTATCGGTCCCAGCGGCGCCGGGAAAAGCACCACCGTAAAAATACTGATCGGGCTGTTAAAGGACTATCGGGGCCGTGCTCAGGTGCTGCGGCATGAAGCGCAGCGGGCGGACAAGGAATTCTACGAACACCTGGGAGTGGCCTTTGAACTGCCCAATCTCTATGAAAAATTCAGTGCCAGGGAAAACCTGGATTTTTTTGGGGGGCTTTACCGGCAGCCCGGTTCAGATCCGTTAAAGCTGTTGTCCATGGTGGGGCTGCGGCAATACGCGGATACGCGGGTGGAGAAATTTTCCAAAGGGATGAAAGTGCGTTTGAACTTTATCCGTGCCCTGCTTCATAATCCCGATATTCTTTTCCTTGACGAACCCACCAGCGGTCTGGACCCGGCAAATACCAAGGCGGTAACGGAGATTATCCTTGAATTGAAAAACCGGGGAAAAACCGTATTTCTCTCCACCCACAATATGACCGTGGCCGAAGATCTGTGTGACCGGCTGGCCTTCCTTGTGGACGGAAAAATCAACCTTATCGATTCACCGCGCAATCTGAAGTTACAATACGGGGAAAAACTCCTCAAGGTGGAATATAAACAGGGCAACGGGCTGGAAAGCAAATCGTTCAACCTTTCCGGATTGGGCAGGAACAAGGAGTACCTCTCCATCCTCAACACCTGTGAGGTGGAAACCATGCACACCCAGGAAGCCCGCCTGGAAGAGGTTTTTATCAAGGTGACGGGACGGAGGCTTGTATGAGGTTATGGCGGCAGCTAAAAACGGATTTTTTGTTTCAGTTTCGACACGGCTTCTACTATGCCTATCTGTTTATGGTCCTGCTCTACGGAATCATCATTTTATTTTTACCGGCAGCGTACAAGCAGATATGCGCCACGCTGTTTATCCTGTCGGATACCTCCGCGCTGGGATTTTTCTTTATCGGCGGCGTCCTCCTGCTGGAAAAAAAGCAGTCGCTGCTTATCAATGTCGCCGTGACGCCGCTGCGAATCAGTGAGTATATCTGTTCCAAATGCGTTTCATTTTTACTCCTCAGTCTCGGCTCAAGCATCCTGATCCAGGCGGCCACGCTCTCACCACCCGGGAACATTCCCTTGTTTCTCTACTGCATAATCTCTTCCAGCCTGCTGTACACCCTTTTCGGCCTTTCACTCGGCATTCTGTCCGGGAGTGTCAACCAGTACTTTGCCTTAAGCCTCTGCTACCTGGTGTTTCTTGTACCCGCCGCAACCTATTTTCTGAAAGTAACCCCACAGGCCGTATTCACGGTGTTTCCACTGACTGCCGCGTTTCTGCTGTTTCAGGCTTCGATCCATAGCCTCAGTCCGGAGGTTTGGAGTATCGCGGGTATGCTTGGCTGGAACATTCTGTTTTATTTTCTCGGTTATCTTGTACTGTACCGAAATATCTATACCACACTCATATCGACACGGCGGGGGAGGAACGTATGAAAAAATACCTGATAATGTTAGGCGCGGATTTCAAGAACATGGGGCGTGATCCGCTTTTGTTTCTGCCCAGTGCGGCGCCGCTCTTAATCCTGCTGTTGATGCGCGTGGGAGTTCCTTACCTCAACCGGCTGCTCATCACCTACACTGCAATTGATATAAGCGCCTATTACCCGTTTCTGGTACTTTTTTTCTCGCTGATGCCGGCCATGCTGTGGGGACTAACCACGGCCTTCTTATGCCTTGATGAGAATGACAACCGCATAAGTGCCTACCTGTTTATAACGCCACTGCGCAGAGCCGGCT
>Ga0315536_1001744_pt1 | contig 10791 bp, 10 predicted proteins | sample SalMarSW160230MG_FD_203093 | JGI IMG/M metagenome (GOLD analysis project Ga0315536, IMG submission 203093) | Salt marsh sediment microbial communities from the Plum Island Ecosystem LTER, Massachusetts, United States - Salt Marsh Sediment SW1602-30 ... | reverse complement strand
CGCAAAAGTAGTCACAATTTTTGATACCAGCGGGATGTCATAGGGCTGGACCGCCAGGACTATCTCTGCCCTGGACCTGGAAGAGAGCTTCCTGCATGCCCTGGCAAGACTGACAACTCTCTGGCCAATCCCCTCCCTGTAGGCCTTCGTGTTTATGAGAAGCATTGGTTTTTCCATCTGGTATATAATTGTTTTATCATGTTAATAAAACCGGCTTAGCGCTTCAGCTTCTCAAGAATCTTCTTGTCTGCCTTCAATCCCTTTTCCTTTGCGCGCTCACCGGCAATCTTTGTCAGGCCCATGCCTATCAACATCGAGCCGAAAATCATGTTGAACGTGGTTGCCTCTTCAAGGAGGAGGTATATCGCCATCAATGAGATTATCACGAACCATGACCAGAAAAGCTTATCCCAGATCATTTTCCCCTCAGGACCTTGAGCACTGACTCGTCTACGTTAACGCCCCTGTCAGCCGAAGACTTGAGTTTTGAAACCTCCTTTTCCAGGCGCCTTATTGCCCTGTCCTGCTGCTTAAGCCGCCTGTCCACTGCAGAGACCAGCTCATTGAGGAACGATTCAATGTCAATCCTTTCACCTGACATGGAGATTCATTTAGTAATGAGAAGTAAGCTTTTTTAGGCTATTCTCTGAGCTGGAATCTCGTCTGCACGGAATTGGGGCTCGTGGGAGCTATCTTCCCTTCCCTGGCCAGCCACCCGAGGCCGATGCTGACCTCCCTGAGGCTGAGCCCGGTTGACTTCTGGAGCTGGGTGAGCGTCTTTGAACCCTTGCTAAGCGCATTCCAAACCCTTCCGGCATTTGACCCGAAATACTCGTTTGCATCCATTTATCCTCCCAGGAATTCCTCTGTGAGCCGCTGGTATGCATAGGCCCCGCGGCTCTCCTTCCTGTAAATCATGATTGGCGTGTTGTTTCTGGGGGCTTCTGCGAGGTCAACGTTCACTGGAATGACAGAATCGAACACCTCCCTCCCATAAGCTTCCCTGACCTCCTTCTCAACCCTCCTTGTCAGGTTGTTCCTCTTGTCGTGCATGGTGAGCACATAGCCCCTGACAGAAAGCCTCGGGTTTATCTCCTTCTTCACCATTCCCACGGTGTTCATCAGCTGCTCCACGCCCTTCGTGGCCAGGTAGTGCACCTGCACGGGAATGAGGACAGAATCAGAAGCAGTGAGTGCATTCACCGTGAGCATCCCCAGCGAGGGCGGCGTGTCAATGAGGACATAGTCATAGCCGCTGTTCTTCAGCTTCCTCTTCAGCCTGAACTGCATCCCCGGGTCGTTCATGATTTCCACCTGTGCAGCGCTGAGCCTCTGGCTTCCGGGAACCACGTCTAGCCCTTTTACTGATGAGGGGATGACAGCATCACTGAGCTTTACCCTGTCATCAACGAGGAGGTCGCTCGTGGTCTTCTCGAATTCCCTGCCCCCGAGGTATTCGGTTGCGTTGGCCTGGGGGTCAAGGTCAATGACAAGGACTTTGCTGCCCTTGAGTGAGATGTAAGAAGCAAGGTTTACGCAGAGGTCTGTCTTTCCAACGCCGCCCTTCTGGTTGGCAACAGTGATTATCATGTTTATTATTATTGTATTTCCCGGCTTAAATATCAATTCTGCCATGAATTCCTGCCCTGGCGGAAAGCTTTATCTTGGAACAGTTACTAATATTATTATAAACGGTGTTGGATTAGATGGGAAATGAAAATCCTGATGCTGGGGTGGGAGTTCCCTCCGTTCTCTTCTGGAGGCCTTGGTACTCATTGCTATAACATCACGAAGGCGCTGAGCGACAAGAACGTGGACATTTCTTTCATCATGCCCGGATGCGACGATGATGTCAGTTCAGACAGGGTGAAGGTGATAAGGGCAGGGAAGGGGAGGCTGATAAAGCTCGGGGTCTCTCTGAAGCCGTACCTGCCAAGCCTTCCGGTATCTGTCCACAGCGGCGACAAGACAGGAAACGAAAAGGTATACGGGCAGGGGTTCTTCCAGGATGTCCAGAAGTATACTGACCTGGCCGTCCAGGTATCCAGGGACCTTGACTGCGATGTCGTTCACTGCCATGACTGGATGACCTTCCCTGCGGGGATAAAGATAAAGGAGGAGAAGAAGAGGCCCCTTATCGTGACGGTCCATTCGACAGAGTTTGACAGGACAGGGTCGCTCTCCCCGAATCCATGGATATCGGACATAGAGTGGCAGGGCCTTTACCACGCTGACAGGATAATTGCGGTAAGCAACCGCATCAAGAACCTGATTGTTGAAAGATACGGCGTGCCGCCGGAAAAGATTGATGTTGTCCATAATTCAATAGAGCCAGGGAAATATGCAGGTGCCCCCATGACTTTCGGGCTTGACCAGAGGGTCGTCCTGTTCCTGGGGAGGCTCGCTCTCCAGAAGGGCCCGGACCACTTCCTGAATGCGGCAAAGAGGGTGCTCGAGAAGGACAGCAACGTGAGGTTCATCGTCGTGGGCATAGGGGACATGCTGCCCCAGCTGATATACATGAGCATAAACATGGGCATAAGCAGCAATGTCACATTCACCGGATTCCAGGAAAGCATAGAGGGTTTTTACAGGATGGCTGACCTTTATGTAATGCCCTCTGTCTCAGAGCCCTTCGGCATAACCGCGCTGGAGGCGATGGCATCGGGAACGCCGGTCATCATCTCAAAGCAATCGGGGGTCCTGGAGGTAGCCAAGCACATGCTTTCTGCTGACTTCTGGGACGCGGACGATATTGCCAGCAAGATTCTTGGAGTGCTAGGTTATGACTGCCTGAGAAAGGAGATGCAGAAAAACGGGCTCCAGGAGGTGTCCGGCATGAGCTGGAGCGATGCCGCGGAAAAGACGATAGGGGTCTATAGGGAAGCCATGAATCATAGGGAGGTCTTTGTTGGATGAAATCCGTCTGCTTCTACTTCCAGGTGCATCAGCCCGTCAGGCTAAGGAAATTCGGCGCGTTTGACATCGGAAAATCCCCGGATTACTTTGATGACGGCAGGAACAACTTCTATCTGGAAAGGATATCAAAGAAATGCTATATACCGACAAACAAAATCATGCTCGATCTAATAAGAAAGACAGAGGGGAGGTTCAAGGTTTCCTTCAGCATAACCGGAATCCTCCTCGAGGCCATGGAGAAGAATTTCCCGGAGACCCTTGATTCCTTCAGGAAGCTCGTCGACACGGGCTCTGTGGAGCTCTTTGGCGAGACCTACTACCACAGCCTTGCATACCTGATATCCGAGAAGGAGTTCAGGGAGCAGGTCAAGCTCCACACCGAAAAGGTCAGGAGCCTCTTCGGGGTCAGGCCCAGGGTCATGAGGAACACCGAGGCGATGTATTCAAATGACGTTGCAGCCCTTGCGGGCAGGATGGGATTCAGGGGCATCGTCGCAGAGGGGCTCTCCCACATCCTGGGCTGGAGGTCGCCGAACCATCTCTATACCCCTCCCGGCTCGGACATGAGGATATTCCTGAGGAACTTCAAGCTGAGCGATGACATAGGGTTCAGGTTCTCCTGCAGGGAGTGGGACGGATGGCCGCTCACCGCGGACAAGTACGCGAACTGGCTCGGGGATTCGGACGGGGACATCATAAACATCTTCATGGATTATGAGACGTTCGGGGAGCACCAATGGCAGGAAACCGGAATATTCGAATTCATGAGGCACCTTCCCCAGGAGGTGTCAAGGCACGAGCACCTGGAGTTCATGACGCCGAGCGAGATAATCAGGGCCAAGAAGCCCGTCGGCGTGTATGACGTGCCTTACCTGACTTCATGGGCCGACGTCCACAGGGACCTCTCTGCATGGCTGGAGAACCCCATGCAGCGGCAGGCATTTGACCAGATGAAGGGAATGGAATCAGTTGTAAGAAACAGCAAGCTGCTTGATACGTGGAGGAGGCTCCAGACGAGCGACCATTTCTATTACATGTGCACCAAGTGGTTTGCGGACGGTGACGTGCACAAGTACTTCAACTGCTACGACACCCCCTATGATGCCTTCCTGAACTTCATGAACGTCCTGACTGACCTGAATAACAGGATGAAGCAGAAGGGTGCCAGGAAAAAGCGATAATCATCTTGACAGGGCCATCTCATAGGCCTTGAGATAGTTCTTTATGAGGTTGCTCCAGTCGGCCAGCATTGAGAGCTGCTTTGCCCTTATCTTGGACTGCCCCCGCTCGCTCTTGCTCATGCTGTATATCCTGTAAAGGAGATTCTCAAGATAATCCACGCTTTCCTGGTATGACTTATTCTCCCTGGGGATGACCATCACTCCGAACTCGGACTTTCCCAGGCTGGGGCTGATGAATTTCCCGTATCCTGCAAGGTCCGTCGTTATGCTCTGGCAACCGAGGGCAGCTGCCTCGAGCGGGGTGTAGCCCCATGACTCGTAGTATGAAGGGAACACCCCGACGTGAGAACCTATCATGGCGTCATAGTAGTTGAGGCCCATTATCCCATCGGTCGATGACAGATATGTGGGATAGTAGACTATCTTTACCATGTCCTCCTTCCTGTTAAGGAGGTCGCTGCTTTCCAGCGATTTTGTGATATCGTTGGGGTCCACGGAGAAAGGGGTCATGGGCGGGTATCCCTTCCTCCTTATCTTGAGTGCGGCCTTCTTGAGCTCATGAAGGAATGCCTCATCAACTATCTTCATGTTCTTGATGCTCTTCCTCTGGGCAAATGAGTCCATTATACGCTTTGATATCCTTCTGGATTCCTTTGATATTGACTCGTCAAGGTCCTCGAAAAGAGCCAGGTTGTCCATTACGTCAGGGTCCCTTCCCTTGACATTGCACGGAACCCATACGAACACAATCACTGTCTTCTTTGAATTCATGTTCTTGAGCCTCCTGTTCAGTTTGCCCAGGGCATCAATGAAGACATCCAGCCCCTTGTTGTGGAACTCGAACCTCCCTGAGATGAAATAGAACAGCGTGTTTTCGGTGTTTATTGGATAGTAAGGCGAGAAGTATGCCGTGAGGAACTTCCTCATGTGGTCCCTGAAGCTTATATGGAGGTGTGAGAGGTCCTCCATGTCAGGGAATTTTGCCATGTCAAGCCCATTGTAAAGGATTATCTCCGGCTTCCTTCCGAGGATGAATTCGCATTCCCTCCCTGTAACGTCCGACACCGTGGTGAAGATGTCGGCGTTCACAGCAGATGCCCTCTCCATTGAATGCTTTGACAGGACGTGGTATTCCCTTGCCTTGTCATCGGGCATGGTCTCTTTCCTGGAGAGCCCATCGCTTATCATGGAGTGGATGTCCTCCCTCCCTGTCCCGGCGATGCTGCGCCCTAGCATGGTGGCGTGGGTGGTGAAGACTGTCCTGACAGGGACCCTGTTCTTCTTCAGGTAGAGCAGCCCTGCTCCTGTAAGGAATTCATGAAAGTGGGCCGCGACCTTACCCCTGATTGCCCCTTCTCTGATGAGCTCCTCGATGAGCAGCCCGCAGGCGTATGACCATGGCAGCGGCTCATTGTACCACCAGTCATTGGTTGTTGAATCCACGCGGGCGAATTCCCACATCTCTCTCTTGATTTCATCTGTCTGCGACCTGAAATCTCCCGGGTCTATCAGGATGGCAACGGGCTTTTTCTTGAGCATCCTTTGCTCCTGTATCGACCACCTGCCATAGAAGCAGTTTATGCCGTGCTTCTTGTTCAGGCTGTTGAAGGCCTTCTGGAAGAGCACTGGGGGCTTCTCCTTTTCGAAAACGATGGAAGCCGGCTTCTCATAATAAGGGCCGATTGCGATATAGTTCTGGATGTTATCCATCATCCTTGCAATCTTGGATGTTATGACGGTGTGTATACCACCCACCTTGTTGCAGACTTCGTAGCTTACCTCAATAACCGTGATATCCTTCTTCTGGACTGCGGACATGATTAATATTTATTCGACCGGCTAATAAATCACGTTTCCCGCAGAATCCTGAACCTCCTGTTTGAGCAGGATATCTCAACGTCCTTTCCTGACCCCATGAATTTGAGGCATGTTTGCCCCAGGCCCGTCCTCCTGATCCTCTGGATTTTTTTTATGCACTTCGGGATGTTCGGGGAAACCGTTATGGTCCTGTCCAGGGAGCTAATCCTGATACCCAGCATGAACTCATCAACGAGCCTGGGTATGAAGCCTGAACCCCACAGCTGAAGCGAGCATCCCGAAAGGTCAAGGCTTGAGGAATTCCAGCACTCGCCTATGCATCCCAGGGAATCCCTTTCTATGTCCTTGAGCATCATGCTGAGGTATCTCCACCCCTTTTCCGGACTTCTGGCAAGGAACTCCGCAGCCGAGGCCCATGCAGTGGTAAGCGACCAGACAGAGCCATTATGGTAGCCTCCCGGGTCATATCCCTGCTCCCCCTGTGCCCTTGTCCTTACCCCAACAGGCGTCGTGAAATCTCTGGATTCCACGGCACGCATAATCTCCTTTGAATGCTTTCTGAAGCCGAGGATGACGGGCACAAGGGCGTTGGCTGTTCTGATGGGAACAGGCTGCTTCCAGAATATTCTGTCAGCAAGGAATCCGTTGGCAAAGAAGTCCCTCTCCATGTTCTTCGTCAGGAGTTCCGTCTTTGATTCAATCTCCCTGATCAGTTTCTTGTCCGGCGACCGGAGATGTGACAGGAGCTCCAGCGAAGAGGCGAAGGCACTGCAGCAGAGGGCCTGCATCTCTATTGACTTGGTATCCCTCTTGAGAGTGTCCATCCATGTCTCCGGGAACTGGGAATCGTGCTCCAGATACCCGTCGCCGTCAGTGTCGCAGGAGAGGAGATATCTCATGCTTGACTCAATGCTGCGCCGCATGCTCCTCAGGAATGTCATGTCCCCCGAACTGAACACATAATCTCTGAGGGACATCATCCACAGGGGCGTCGGGTCAAGCGCATTCATATGGATGCCCTCGGTCTCTGACACGAGGTTCGGTATCCTCCCTGACCTGGAGGACGCTGCAAAATACTCTATGCTCTTCCTGACGTCCTCGAAATATCCAAGGGCAGTCAGTGACGGCGTTACCCAGAAGAGGTCGCGAGCCCAGAAGTGCTGGAACCACGGGAGGCCTGCGTACCATCCAATCACGCCGGGCCCCTTCTTCCTGCAGTGCTCTGTCGCAATCGCGCTCCACAGGAAACCCTTCTCAAGCTGCTTGTTGTCGGTTCTCAAAAGTTTCTGCAACCCTAATATCCGGCGCTCCCTCCTCTGGAGCGACCTTTCAGGTTCCCTCAACGGAGAGGGTCTTGCCTGACCGAGGGCTGGGGAGAAGGATATCCTTACCCTTTTACCTGAAAGCGTTATCCTCCCGGGAATGAAATAGTTCTGCGCATCTCCTGACGGATAATGGTCCATATATTCCGGATTCTTCTCAAAACAAAGCCCGGGGTTCGATGACACGAAGAGGGACCCCAACTCATTGGCAACCCTCAGGATTCTTCCTTTCTTCCCTGCAGAATACTGTCTGGATGTCCTGTTCTCAGAACGCCTCCTTATGTTGACACCGAGCATAAGCTCAAGCTCCATCGGCTTTTCGCAGGAAAGCTCCACAACCATGTGGTTGGAATCAGAGAAGTAAAGTTCCTGCCTGATTGTTTTCCCGTTGACCCTGAATGTGTGGGAAGCCCTCAGGCCGTTGTAAAGGAACTCCCTGCAGAGGTTCTCTGAGAGCCATTTACCCCCTTCCTTGAAGGCAAATAATTCCATGAACTTGTGCTCCCTGTGCCACAGGCCTGTCCATTTGTTCTTGAAGCCCGAATCGGCAAAGCGATGGAAAAAGCATTCGAGATTCGATAGAAAGTAAGAGTTCTTGCAGAGGCCCGACCTCCTCAGGAATTCCATGCATAAGAAATGTTTTACCGCAATATATTAGTGTTATCTTATGACTAATGAAGGGATTAGTTCACGGGCATTCTACAGGGAGAATATTGTCCTGTTCCTTTCCCCCTTCTCTGCCTTTTCCCTGACCATTGCGGAGAATTTGTCCAGTATCCATTCATAGTAATCATGAGGTATGACATTCCTCTGGATTTCGGGAATCTCATTAAAGGAGTCTATGATGAACGGCTTCCCGTCTAGGTCAATCGCCCACTCCATGGCATTGAAGTCAACGTCAAGGCTTGAGTTTAGCCTGTTGCTCCATTTTGATATCTTATCTATATGGCTCTCGATTTCTTTGAGGTCAGAAAGCAGGTACTCGCTCTGGCATCGGGGCCTGGGTTTGTGCTTGACCAGCAGGACCTCCTTCTTGTTGATGCAGAAGGCCCTGTAGTAATCGTTGTGCTCTATCTTCTCCTGTACCAAGAGAACGTGCCTGGTCTTGAGCGAATCGTACAGGTTTTTCAGTTCGTTCATCGTATTCACGAAAAACACGTTATCCCATGCGTAGCCGTCATAGGGCTTCAGCACGCAGGGGAACCCTATCTCCTTCCCTACCCTTTCCAGGTCAGGCTCCCTCACGGTGTCTCCCATATCCCATTGCTCATCAATGAAGGGAAGAACCATTGTCTTCGGGTGTGGGATATTGAGCGCGCTGCACAGGAAGGTATCGATTATCTTGTTAGTGGCAGAGAACGGGTTGTTTATCACATAGGAGCCCCCAAGGGAGAGCTTCTTCACTATCTCCGTGAGGAAGGGGTTGCCGCTGCTTATCCTGTCAACGATGACGTCATACTTCAGGCCGGAGGGTATGGTTAGTTCACCGAGCGATATGAATTCCGTCTTCATTCCAGAAAGCCTGGAAATCACGTTGTTTATGAACTCGTCGTTCTTTAGCTCGAGTATCCCTATTCCGGGCATGCGAACACCAACCCCTTATAATATAGGGGATGTATTTAACTTATTTTTATCTCAACACCCTTTTACTGTTCCTTTCTTCGCCAAATAACTCTTTGGCAGGTAAAAATAACCAATTCTAGTTTGCTCCAAAAGCGTGTACGGAAAAAAGGAGTGTAAGCTGATTAAAAAACCCTGCCCAACCCCTTCTTCTTGAGGAAGTCCCTGAACTCCTCCTCGTCCTCTGCCCTCATCCTGGTGGTGGGGAACTCCTTGTCATTCACGATATATGTGAGGACCACCTCCCCTGTCTCGGGCAGGCGCTTCTTCAAGATGAGACGCCCGTGCGTTGGAAGGAGGTCGCCGTCCCTTCCGTCAGTGGTTATTGGACCCATCCTTGAAAGGCGGTGGACATGGCTCTCTGTCTGGACCAGCGCCGTGGGGGCGGGTTGGGGTTTGGGAACCACCAGCGGCTCGTCCTGGACGTAATTAAGATTGTTCTGCATTGCGAACTCGGCCTTCTGCAGCTCCAGCCCCATATAGATTCCGTGCTGCACGTTCCCTATGAGGTTCTCCCTCGAGAGAGTGTCTCTCAGCTCCTTTGCAGTCTTCCCTGTATAGACCCCGAGGGTCTCGCCTGAGCTGGACTGGTGCCTCGCCGTTATAACGTCACCGGATATCTCTATCACGAAGTTCCCCCTCCTGTCATACGTCTCGCTCGGTACGGGCAGGTATTTGTGGAGGTTCTCCTTCACTATCTTCCGGACGCTCTCGAAACAGTCATCATACACATGCGCTGACTGGGAGTTTATTGTCAGGGAACCCAGCCCTATCTCGTTATGCTTACCCTTCTTCCTCAGCCCCTCATTGAGTTCCTTCCTTATCAGCTCCTGGAGCGCCCTCAGGCCATAAGCATTCTCGGGATAGGCCTCGAACATGTCGTTGCTCCTTATGGTCACGGTAAGGAAGAGCCTGTCGTCCCTCACCCTAAGCCAGAGGTGGTTTATGCAGGGGCTCCCGCCTATCGTGAGGTCCTTCCTGCTGTCCCAGAGGCTTATCACCACGGCCCTGGAGTTAAGCTCCCTGACGAGCTTTGCCACTGCCGCCTTCACCTGGTCGTGGTCGAACCAGCTCCTCATCCTGGAGCCATAGGTGTAGGATGTTCCTTCCTCCCTGAAATCCGTGGTCACCCTGGGAACGTATGCCTCAACGTCCTCCCTTGAGCAGGGCAGGAAGTCAGGGACGTGGAAATCATTCGGGTCCTCGTCGTCTATTACGCTAATCATGTTCAGGATTTCCTTCTGGTTGTCGTCATAATGCGTGCTTGAATGCTTCCCGAACTTTATTATCGTGTCAAGAACCTGGAGCCATGCCCCGGCAACCTTGCCGTGCCTTATCACGTATGCCTCTTCCTCGCCGTCATAATCCTTTACCTCTTCCTCCTTCCGCATTATAACCCTCCTCTGCCGCTTCTTCTCAGGGACCGGTATCCTCTCCAGCTCCTCGTTGGTCAGGTTCTCTATGAGATTCACGGAGACGGTCTCCCTCAGCTCATTCAGGGCCTCTTCCGGGATGTCCATCTCTATGTAGCCGGGGTACTCGCTCTTCACGCGCCAGCACTCCTTTCCTGTAACCTCCTTCTTTCCCCTCTCGAAGCCGTTCCTGAAGAAGTCACGCAGGACGGTGCCTGACTTTGACATGTCAGAGCCCGTTATCACCAGCGCCCTTATGGAGGGGTTAGCGAGGAGGTTCCTCACCATTATGTCCAGACCTCGTTCCGCGCTGAACATCTGGCCGATAACAGCATACCTGTTCGGGTCAAGCCTCTCAGCCAGCTTCCTGTTCTTCGTCCACAGGGACACTATCCCCACGGGGCTCTCCGGATTTCCAATAACGAGCCTGCTCTTCTTATAAATAGGTTCAAACATCCTCCAACCTCTAGATTTATGGTCGTGAAATAATTTAAAGCCCGCCTCTACCCAGCATCCTAC
>Ga0315536_1001743_pt1 | contig 10793 bp, 14 predicted proteins | sample SalMarSW160230MG_FD_203093 | JGI IMG/M metagenome (GOLD analysis project Ga0315536, IMG submission 203093) | Salt marsh sediment microbial communities from the Plum Island Ecosystem LTER, Massachusetts, United States - Salt Marsh Sediment SW1602-30 ... | reverse complement strand
TAATAAATAACTAAACATTAAAATATATCAAAAACTTAAAAAAAAGTTATGAAGAGTTCTAAGGTGATTAAATAATGAGTAAAGAAGAAAGATTTAGTGAGGAATCCTTAAGAAGAATTGCTGCTCAAAAAGTATCTTATCGATATTCAGTGAGAATTCATCTTGCTGTTTACTTATTGGTGAATATAATATTATTTGCAATTAATTTTCTTACGGTATTTCCAATAATTACATTCCAAACTTCTTGGTTTCTCTATCCTTTGCTTGGATGGTTAATAGGATTATCAATTCACATTGCTTCATATATCATGTTTGCTACGGGGGTATATCCAAGAGCCAAAAGAGGGGTTATATATCATTTTACGGCATATATTACCGTAATGATTCTATTAATCGTAAATAACCTTCAAATAATACCCCAATTCTTATGGGTTCTTTGGCCAGGTATTCTCTGGGGCGCAGGTTTTGTAGGACATGTGATAATCTACTTGATATATTTCAAGTCTAAAATGACAGAAACAGGAGATGTCACATCTCGAAAGGAACAAGCAATTGAAAGAGAAATGGAAAAAATGAGAAAAAAAATGAATAGGTAAATAATAAATTAGAAGTTTAATTAAAAAAGGAAGTATAAAGAATTAAATGTGGTTAAGTAAATTTTTGGATATTAATGAAGATTTAGAAACATTACCTCCTGAAATGAAAGAAAAGATTTTACAGATAATCGGAGATAAAAAGAAGCTTACACCCCTTAAATTTACTATTCTGGAGCATATACTAAAATATCCTAATGGGATCTCAGGATATGATTTAATAGATGCTTTAAATAAGCATTTTGCAGGGACTTGGGATGCTCAATCAGGAACTATTTATCCTATTTTATCCCATTTAAAAAGTGATGGTTTTTTAAAAACAAAAAATGTTAAGAGCCCTATTGGTCCCATTAAAAAGGTATATACAATAACGGAAATTGGAAGAACGATTGTTGAAACAAAAATTAATGTTAAATTTATTGAACAAGTGAATTTTATTGGAAATTTTTTGAAAGAATTATTAGGGATCTATATAAGCACTATTTTAGAAGAAGAAAAGGAAGAAAAAATGAATGACATATATGAACTGATAAATGGTATGTGTAATGACATTTTTGATATCTTTTCCCAAGACACGCAAATAATGAAAACATGTCCTAATTGTAATACAGAAATCCATAGAAAAGATTCAATTTATTGTTTTTATTGTGGAACTGCTTTAAAATAGAAAAAAATATCTTTAAAAAATAATGATAATACAAATTTTGTAAATTATAAATAATATCCAGGCATTAAAGAATAGTCAAATGTTTTGTTATTTAATTAAAAGAATGTTTATAAATCATTATTTACTTTTCTTAAAAAACAACTCTATTTTTAAATTATATTCGAATTAGACATTTCAACTATAACCATGAAAATTTTATATGTGAATCCCAGTAGGATCGCCTCTGGTTTAGATGCTGTAATAAAAGGACCACCTCTAAGCTTGATATCTTTAGCAGCAATGGTTCCTGAGCATGAAGCCAAATTAACAGATTTTAAAGTGGAACCTTTTAAAGAAAAACAATTTCGTAATGATTTAAACCACCATGATGTCGTTGCAATTACCTCTATGACACCACAGATCGATTCTGCATTAGAGGTTGCTCAAATAGCTAAAGAGCAGGGCTGTAAGACGATAGTCGGAGGATACCATCCAACTTTAGATCCTGAGTATGTTGCAAAACACCTTAGCGTGGACTTTACCGTGAGAGGTGAAGGAGAACATACCTTTCGAGAAATAATCGACTTCATAGATGGCAATAAAAGTAATATTTCAGAAAAAGATATTGATGGAATTTCTTACTTAAAGGAGGGAAATATAATCCATAACAAGCCTCGGGCCTTAGAATGCAATCTGGATAATTTTCCCATTCCACGTCATGATCTCATAAAACGTAAAAATTATCTTTATTTAGGAACGAGACTTGATCAAATGGAATCCTCAAGGGGCTGTCCGCATAATTGCACGTTTTGTTGCATAAAAAAAATGTGGACCGATCCGAGCAATAACCGGATGACTTATCGAACGAAAAGTATCAAAAAAATCATGCAGGAAATATATTCGGTTGATTGGAAGTTCAATTTTCTCTTCTTCTGTGAAGATAATTTCACGATTAACGTAAATCGAACAAAAAAGATATTGGATACCATAATCAAGTCAGGTGTTCATAATAAATTATATTTTAGTTGTCAATCTCGTGTTGATACTCTTTATCGGAATCCTTGGTTGATTGATTTAATGCAGAAGGCGGGTTTTCGACAAATTTTCTTAGGAATTGAGACAGTACATCAACAGAGTTTGGATGCTATGAACAAGAAAAATACAACTCCAAAAATGATTGAACAGGTTGTAAAAATGATTAAAGATCGTGGAATTTCAATTTTTGGTGGCGTTATCATAGGTTATCCCGGGGAAACCCGTGAAATGGTGCATCAAACCATACAATTTGTTAAATCCCTTAAATTGACATGTGTTCAATTCACGCCCATTACTGCTTTTCCGGGGACTCAATTTTATGAGGAAATGAAGAAAGAAGGGAGGATCACGAGTTATAAATATAAACACTATAATTTATTTCATCCCATGATGCGAACTGATAAGTTGAGTAATATTGAAATATATAGACTAGTAGCCGAAGCCTATGCCTCATATTATCTTGGTTCTGATTACATTAAAGATGTTGCAACGCGATATTTGAATATATTTGGGAAATGGAGATGGATGGGTCCTCAAGTTCCTAATTATGTTAAAACGGTGATGGGTGGAGCATATGAGATGCTAATGTCACAAGGTATTACTCGATCTGTGATCTCTGAGGATTTAAAGGATTTAAGGAGGAGAGCTGATAAAGCTGGTACGTTTAATTATTTAATCACAAAAACACCTCCAAATCAAGAGATTAATCTGATAATCAAAGATAGAAAGAAGAAAAAGCAAGGTAGAAAGAAAAGCCAGCAAGAAAAAGAAGTAAATGTTTTGGTTGGATAGGTTTTAAAAATCTGCTAACTTCACTTTTCCATTATAATATATTATTTTTCCATCAAAGCTTAATTGCACCGCAATTATCTCGATACCTTTTTCTCGAGCTTCTTTTAATTTAAGACTAAATTTAGGATCCATATCTTCATGAGGGGCAAATTCTTTTGCATTTCTCAATATCAAAAATAAAAGAATCCCTTTATGCTCTATGATTTCACCTACATGTCGTGTTCCTCGTCCGGTAGGAGCATCTGGAAATAACGCCAGACCATTTTTCACTAATGATACTCCTTTAACTTCTAAAGGAACGCCATCTAAAGTAAAATCAATTCGACTATTCCCAATTTTCACTTCAGATCTTATTTCACTAACATCCGAAAATTTGGGTAAGAGCTTAATAATTTCTAATGCAAGGTTAGAATGTAAGGAGGTGTCAATTAATATCCATTCATCTTCATTGGATTTTACTGCCTTTAGATAATATTTTAATTTCCCATTTGAAAACGTAAATAAAACTTCTGCATTTTTTCGTAAAAGTTCCTTTAACCTGCCAGGATCGTGCACATGAGCAAGTTGAATCTTTCCCTCATACATTATTTCAGCTACAAATCTATTTGGTCGGGATACAAAAGTCCCTCGCATGAGAGGGGGCAATTCGTAAATGGGGGTTTTAATGAAATTCATCAAGTGATAGTGATATTTTTTAACCAATATATAGAATAATTTGCGATTACTACATAAAAAATTATTTTATAAAATATAATCCGAACGGATAAAAGGACGATATTGTTTTAGATCTCATGATGAGTGATGTAAATAACCAGAACTCTGTAGAAAGTTATAAATTTCATCACATTGATACGAGTAAATGCTTGAAATGTCGAGAATTCTCATGTGAAGATGCTTGTTTTCGAGGAATATATGAAGTTATGAATAAGGCTTCTGAACCAAAATGTGTTGTTGTTGAAGATAGAGAAGATATGTGTGTTAAATGCCATATTTGTACGACGGCATGCAAGGCAAGAGCCATCACAATAGATTAACAAGAAAATCTGTTTCTTTTTGAGAGTAATTTATTTAAAATTCAATTCATATTTTAATAAATATAGTAATATTTTATGATGAGATTATAGGTGTCTGTTAACCTTGCAAAGAATTGAAGAACACGCTACAGGTGGAGGGAAAATTAGGTCAATCATTCTAGGATTAAATGATGGACTTATCTCTACTTTCACGTTGCTAATTGGAGTGGCAGCAGCAACCATTTCAGGAGGAAATACCATAATCATTCTTACAGGTTTAGCGGCAATGGTATCTGGAGCAACAAGCATGGGCTTGGGCGAATATATCTCCTCTAAATCAGAGGTGAATTATATTAGAAATGAAATGAAGCGAGAAAAAGCAGAAATTGAACTCTTTCCCGAAGAAGAAAAGGAAGAGGTCAGGGAAATATTTGAAAAGATGGGTTTTCAAGGAGGGAATCTCGATTCGTGCGTGGAAACCATCACTTCGAATAAACAAGTCTGGCTTGATTTCCTCATTAAAAGTGAATTAGGTTTGGAAGAACCCGAAAATCCTGCAATCGGTGCGATTTTAACGTTTATAGCATTCGTGTTTGGTGCATTCATACCTCTATTTCCATATTTATTGAATTTAAGTTTTATGTCTTTATTATTATCATCCATCATTTCTTTCAGCATGCTATTTATCGCGGGAGCTTCAAAGAGCAAAATTACGGGAGAAAGGCCTTTAAAGGGAGCAATCGAAATGTTAATCGTTGGTACAATTGCGTTTATAATATCCTATATTATTGGTATCATATTAGAATATTTTTTGATTGCTTAAATCCATAAATTTTATGATATAGCTACTTTTTTATAGTTTACATTACAAACTTCTAAATTTAGTGAATATACTTACTATTCTTAAATTGAATATGCATTATAGTAAAATACTACTCTTTAAGAGATAAATTCTCATAGGGAAAAAAATATAAATATAAAAAGTACAAATATTCATTTATGGCTCAAGAACTAGAAATGTTTATAGGAATGATTCTTGAATTAGCAGTAATTATCATTGCAATTATCATCTTATCTTTAATTCACAAAAAATACGTTCAAAAACGTCATCGTTACACCTTGTTACTATTCTATATTTTTTGCTGCTTCTTGGTGACGATTTTTTTTACGTGGTTGAGTAAAATTATAATATTATTTGGGGGGTTGGATTATGTTAATTTTCCTTCCGTGCCCGATCCTCTCACCATAGAATCCTTTTTTATATTAAGGATTACTGAGTATAGATTTTCATTTGCGGCATTTGTAGTAGGTGCGGCAATAACCTATGTATTGAGGGTTAATCTTTTTGACACCACCTATAAGCGTCTGGAAAAAGTATTCATATATTCTTTCGGGTTATTTATAGTCATTTTTGAGATTTTCTTCTATTCTAAATCTATTTCAATCTTAGGAGTTGTTGGGTATGTACTACTACTAATTTATGTAATTATCATATATGTTCCATTTACTTCAAGATGTATAATAGCATATAGAGGAATAGAGGAGATGGTCTATAAAAAAGGATTCCTATCATTGATAGTAATGAGCATTGGAATTTGTTCAATTCTGATTTTTAACATGTTAGATGTGGTATATATTGTTTTATATGATATCAGTTTCACGGTTTATTATTATATTAGCTTGGTTTCCATGATAGTCGGATATCTCGGGGCATACTTCGGATATATAAAACCAAGAACTGCAACATAATAAAAATTATTGTTTATAGTTGTTCTGTAAATGATTTTTTTAAAAATTTCCTTTAATTCTCCATACTTTTAAATATTCGTTGATCTTTGATTTTTTCCTCTAAATTTCTTAAATTTAGGTTAATGAATAGTTCTATAAAATAAGATTTGATTTACAGATTAATGATTATTTAAATTATAGTTTCCCTATCTATTTAGTTTTGTCAATAAATTTCCACCTTGTTGGAGTTCTTGCATAATCATTCATATTCCAACACATGACTTTCGTTTTGTCTACTCGATAAAATGGAGGAGGATGATCCAAATTATATTTTCTCAAATAATCCCTTTTAATCTCTTGAATTATTTTATCATCTTCCTCAATAGAAACCTTTCCTTCTATTATAACTACTTTAGTCCCACTCTCCGAGTGAACTACTATATGGGGATTTTCAGCTAAATTTTTTTGATTTTTTGTTTCGGAACCACCCCCAAAATAAAAAGAATCATTAATCCATGAGCCCCATACTGGAATTGCGTGGGGACGATGATCTGATCTTGTAGTACATAGCCAATAGTTTTTTGCATCCTTCATTTCATCATGTACAAAATCCCACCCTAATAATCCGAAATCAGATTCTTCAATGCCATAATTAGGGATATAAGGACGATCTCGAATTTTATCTTGCTTCTTAAAATATCTCATATTTTATAATTATTTTAGTTCGGAAATCTTTAATTTGAAATTATTCATGCTAATGTAAAAAGTTAATCATTACAGAGATAAACAATTATTCTCCTTACCTAGTTTTTTATTTGATATTAGATTATTCACTTTCCATATCTTTATTACAATTAATATTTCCTATTATTTGTTTATAATGAATAAAATAGCTATAAATTTCATATTTAATAGCGATAATCCTAAGAAATTAATACTTATGTGAATTTTAAAAATTAATGACCCGAATAAAAAAAATAAGCTTAGATGAGATTGATAAAAAAATCATAAGCTTGATGCAGGAAAATCCAAGCATGACCCATAGCGAGATTGCTGAAAGAGTAGATCGATCACAACCGACTATTGGGGGTCGCTTAAAGAAATTATTGGATTCAGGAGTTTTAAAAGTACAAGCAGGGATTAATTTTCACGCTGTAGACATTTTTCTTGCATTTGTGTATCTCAAAACGGACTCACCCGATGAAATAATGACAATGGCACATTGTCCATTCATTATGAATATATACAAGAGTTCCGGAGAGTTTAATATAGTATTAATATTAGCAAGCCCTAAAATGGAAAAACTTGATGGGTTGATCAACACGCATTTTAGGAATAATCCTGGAATACAAAATGTGAAAATGGAAATCATCTTAGAGACCGCAAAAGAAACAATTGTTCCCATAAATTTAGATTTACAGGATGAATTAGACCCTGGTAGTGGGGAATGTGAGTATTGTAAGAAATTCATTTCCACCTAACATGAAAAATTTTAATACTTATAAATTATAAATTCTAATCAAATACCATCACTTATTGTAAAATTTCCGATCAAAATGATAAGTAATAAATTAAAACTAGACGAGATAGACAAGCAGATCATAGCAATAGTCCAGGAAGATCCTAACATGACCCATACTGAAATTGCAGAACGGATTAATCGCTCACAACCTACTGTTGGCCATCGTATCAAGAAGCTTGAGAAAGCAGGTGTATTGCAATTTCAACCAGGAATTAATTTCAAGATGGTAGATTTATATTTAGCAACAGTAGAAATAAACACCAAAGAACCAGACAGGTTGATGGAAATGGCCAGATTTTGTCCTTTCATGTTGAATGCCTTTCGCGTGAGCGGAGATCATAATGTTTGCGTGATGCTAGCAAGTTCAAAATTAAATAAAATTGATGCAATTATCAATTATCACTTTAGAAACAAACCAGAGGTTCAGGATGTTTCCATGGAAGTCGTTACAGATATTGCAAAAGATTTGATCCTCCCTATTGACTTTGAATCTGAGAATCACGAACCAGATGATGAACATGGCTGTGGGGAAAAATGCAAGTATTTAGAGGCCAGTAAAGAAGGTCTGACTCAATATTATTAGTACTTTTTTTCCTATCATTTCATTAAAGAATGTTTTATGACAAATAATAATAGAAATTGCTCTCTTAATTTTATTTATATGCTCTTTAAATAATTTATCATAAAAATTCACTTGTATTTTAAAATAACTTAATAATTGAGAATAGTTTAATTGGAATATTGTGAGCTTGTTGGCATTTTCCACTATATTTAGTGGAAGAGTGGATGCCTTTCTATATTTTTATGCCATTCGTGATTTCAATCTTGATGATATTGGGATATAATAACACTAATGGGAACCTAATTAATTCAGTACTCTTTCATTTTAGTTTTAACTTTGGAGGTATTTTGATCCCAGGCATATATCGAGTAATGGCGAACGATTCATCGGGGAATTATTATGCTTATATCGATTGGACCGCCTGGGAGAATGATGCAAACCTCGAAATTCCAATAAACCGATCTCATTCGAGTGCTTTTAACTATACCATTGAATTCTATGACGTTTTTTCACTTAAGGGCATTCCAGATACTATTATAGGTTTAGGAATTACAACGTCAGTAATTTTACCAATAGCATTAGTTGTTTTATATAAAAGGAAGAAAGGATTGAAAATAATTTGAATTAGTTGAATTATAGATAAATATCTCAATTTTTTCAAAAAAAAAATTATATCTCGAGTTTCCTGAAGACAATAATTTAAAAAAACCATGAAATAAAAACAAGGGTTTTTATTCATTAGTCTAAAAATTCCATAACTTTTTGTCTAATTTAATCATATTTATTAACGACCATGATTTTTGATGGAAATTGAGCAGAAATTAACAAAATCATCTCAGGAGGTTTTAAATTTGTAATATCTGATGGTTCGGAACAAATTATGATAAAAAAATAGATTAGATTCTTTCAAAGAAGAAATTTTTAATTATTTTTCCCATTTTAAAAATTAGAAAAAGATATATATCATTCTTCAGATACTATCTCATCAAATTTGAACTTTGACGTGTCCCTTTGTATATGACAGCCAGGTCCACAATGTCTTCCATCAAATCGTTCTATAGAAAAATCCATCGGTATGACAAAATCATGAATTGATTCTATGAGGATGTTCATTTTTATATTGATGACATTAGGATCCTTTCGGAAGCACAAATCCACGAGTTTTTCAATGGTTTGCAAGTCAGAGGCAGAAATAAAGCAGAGTAAATTAAATTCTCCCGAAATTTTAAAGGCGTGATTGATGAACGGACAGGTTGATATTTTTTCCACGATATCATCAACATCTTTTGTCGAAATATAAACGATTGCGACCTTAAGATCAACGTGCTTTATATTGAACCCTACCTGTTTTGTTAACAAGTGTTTTCTTTCAAGCTTGATTATTCTCGCTCCAACGGCAGGTTGCGATTTATCAATTGACTCCGCTATTTTTGAATGCGTAATGTCTGGATCCTCTTCTATCATTTCTATGATTTGTTTATCAGCCGCATCAATACCAAGAATCTCATCAAAAGTTTTTTTCTTCATGTCCATTTTAAATCATTCCTTCGGAATATTAAATATTATGGATTAGTAATCATTCATAATTTAAAATACATAGTAGTTGGTAATAAGTAAATTTAACTAATCGGTTATAATTTATAAACATAAATGAATTCTAAATTAGTTTATCTTTCAAGATTTTTGAAATTTTCCCCGTATATTTCTCCATATTTATTTCATCATTAGCTTGTATTTTGAGAAATATTTCTTGGAGCACTTCTTTTATTTGTAATGATTTAAAATAATTTATCGAGGGAGCGATTACGGCCAGCATGAATTGTTTATGTCCTGATCTTTGATTCTCATCAGGAAATGAATCAAAATATAAAAATGCTGGCATGTTAATTTTTTTAATATTTAATAAAATACCTTCTGATTGAAGAACGCAATCTTGTCCATAAATCAACACTGCCGCGTTGAAAAGCTGAAAACTAATATCTTTTAAGGAAAAGGAAAGTTTCTCTTCCTTTGAAAAAGATTCTTTTAAAACGGGACCGTAAACGTCATCCCATACCATGTAAAAAAGGGTAATAGTTCCTTGAATTTCATCTTTTTTTGTTGAATCTGGGATTATATCATATTTTTTAAGCAATTCAGAAACCTTTGCATTAATTGAATTGATATTCGTGGTTCTTTTTAATTTTCCCTTGATGCTTGCTAATAAATCTTCCTCGATGATGGGTTTCGTGAGATAATCATCAACACCCAGCATTTTTCCTAATCGTATATCTTCATTTGATGATTTTGCAGATAAAAAGAGGAATGGTATATTATTCCATCTTAGATCACTTGAAATATTTTTAAACAACTCAAATCCATTAATGTGGGGCATCATAATGTCACTAATGATGATATTCGGAGGATGTTTTAGTCCCGCTAACACATTCAGTGCTTTTTGACCAGAGTTTGCAGTAATTACCTCATAATCATAGCACTCTAAGGTAATTTTAAGGTTAAATAAAATATCTTCATTATCATCCACGATAAATATGAGTGGTTTCATTTCTCTAAAGGTAATCTTGATTTGTTACTATTTATATTCAAAATTATTTTAAGTTTGAGGTTCTTTTTTTCTTGGGAGAAATAAGGAAAATGTAGAGCCCTTTCCATATTCACTTTTAACAAAAATTTGGCCATCATGGAGTTCAACCATACTTCTTGCTATAGATAATCCTAATCCCGTTCCCGGAATATTCCTGACCTCTTCAGTCCTAAAAAAACGTTCAAATAAACGTTGAATATCTTTTTTACGAATCCCAATTCCTTGATCAGTAAATTCAAATAACACTCCTTCAACATTTTCTTGATTATATTTTCCGATATAGTTATTTTGAGCTTGAATTAGAATTTTTGAATTTTC
>Ga0315536_1001742_pt1 | contig 10793 bp, 14 predicted proteins | sample SalMarSW160230MG_FD_203093 | JGI IMG/M metagenome (GOLD analysis project Ga0315536, IMG submission 203093) | Salt marsh sediment microbial communities from the Plum Island Ecosystem LTER, Massachusetts, United States - Salt Marsh Sediment SW1602-30 ... | reverse complement strand
CTCTGTTCCGAAAAAGCATTGAATATGAATGGATGCTATCTGAAAAGAAAAGATGATAAAATCGAAATAATTAGAAAATATGATAAAGAAATATCAGCTAAATTATGGAAAAAAACACTGGAGTTGCTTAGCTAATTGCTTTTCAGAGACTTCAGCTAACAAAGTTTAGCCGACTTCGTTACACTTCGTCCAAATTGTCTTGCTGCGCATGCCAACTTCTTATAAACTCAAAACGTTAGGCGCAAGTGGTGTGAGTTTTTTGGTAAATTATTTTTAATATTATCTATTTTTTTTCTAGTTTATTTATTATAGGTAAATATTTTGCTTTTTTACTTCCTGCAGATATTGACATTGCGATAGCAATAGATTCTGCAATTTCTTCCATAGTAGCACCTGCTTTCACAGCTCTTTTATAATGATATTCAAGGCATGGAAGACAGTCAGCTACTATTGAATTAGATACTGCAATTAACTCTTTTGTTTTTCCATCAAGGATATTTTCTTGGTAAGCTTTTGCAGAAAACTTTTCCCATAATTCATCCATCTCTTTTAAGATAAACATTTAAATCTCCTACTTCTTTATAGAATAATTGAAAAGTAATATAATTAGTTTATATTGTCAACTAGTTTTATTAGTATTTACATTTTAAAATCTAATTTTAATATTCAAGATTATAAAAAATATCTTAATAGTATCAAAAATACATTTTAATAAAGTTTAAACACACCGCAATCTCCTATCTTGGTGTAGATCGTCATTACCCAAGAGATTTGCTTTACAACATGAGTCCAAGTTTGATAAAATAGATGTCAATTGTATTAAATAATAACGTTCTGCATTTTCGTTAACGACGTCTACACCAGGAACGTTAGACGCCATTGCCCGAAATAAACTGGATAGAATATATATAATATTAGAGGATAAAATGAAATATCATTCAGTTGTTTTATACGTTAAGAATATAGATAATGCAAAAAGGTTTTATTGTGATTATTTATCAATTCCAATAGAAATGGATATGGATAAAAATGTTATTTTAAAAAATGGAATAACTCTTTGGGAAATACAGGAAGAAAATATAAAGGATAGAAAATGAAACGAGTACATTTATTTGAATTTATGGATTTAAATTGGTTCCCACAATTTCTTAGAAAAATTCAAACTAATATACTTCAAACTATCATGCTTCGGACTAAAGCATTTGATTATGCAATTCCTTATATAGAATCTGAATTATTAAAAGATAACCAAAACACCATTATTGACTTATGTTCTGGTGCGTCAGGTCCCTGGCTGAGATTAATTAATAAAATATCAATTAAAAATGTAAATCTTATATTAACTGATAAATTTCCAAACATTGAAATGTTTAAAGTGATAAAGGAACAATCAAACGGTAAAATATCTTATATCGATAAACCCATTGATGTATTGGATATTTCAAATGAATTATCAGGTATCAAAACAATTTTTACTGGATTTCATCATTTCAAGCCTACAGAAGTATATAAAATTATAAGAAATGCAAAAGATCGAAATGACAATATTTGTATATTTGATTATGTACCAGATAAATTACTTACAATAATTTTATTTCCTATAACATTTATAATAAGTTTTTTTCAGTTTTATTTTTTATCATTTCTCGTAAAACCAGTTACTTTTGTACAAATATTATTTACTAATATTTTGCCAGTTATTCCAATAATTGCGGCATGGGATGGTTTTGTATCTAGTCTTAGAAAATATAGTAAAAAAGAATTGGAGAAACTTTTATATGATTTAAATGACTCAAATTATGAAATAAAAATAGGAGAAGATTTTAGTCTAACAAAAGCAACACCGATGGTATATTTGATTGGAACTCCTTCAAAGAAATAATTCATACTTCAAAATGAACAAAACAAGATATAGGGCAACTTCCTACAACTGTGCATTGGCGGCTTCAGTCGCTAGCGCTCATTCGCCCCAATTTTGCTGCATGCTGGCATATTTTACTTATTTTTCTTGCATTATAAGTGCTTTGATGGTACTATTTTTTGCAGCAAAACTGCGGCAAGCCGCGGACCGTTGTACGACATTGCTTAAAAAGGAATAGAACATATTTTATGAAATATAAAATTATTATATTCATCCTGACAATTCTATTATCTGTTGCTTATGCAAATAATGGTGAATTTAAACAGGAACCAATATTAATAGAAGGAGACTGCAAAAATGCATTACCAATGGGTGATATTAGAGTTTATAATCATTTAATAAAAGTTGAAAAAAATGAATTGGGATATATCCGTGTAAGATCTGAACCAATATGGGATATTAATCATAATGAGAATGTCTTAGGTACTGTCGAATGCGAAGCGTATATGCCTGCATGGGGACCAACAAAGAATAATCCTTCTTGTGGTTTAGGATATATTGTACCAATTGTTGATTCAAATGGGAATATGGGTAGAGGATATATAAGTTGGACTGTTATAAGTGAAATAGATAAAAATTATTTTAATAATGGTGAATATTTTAAAGGATTTGCAGAACCATTGGGATTTAATCCTCCCAGTTATTAGGTAGAATAAAATATTTTTAGGCAACGTCGTACAACAGCTGCTTGCCGGCTCCGGCGCATACACGCCTCCGCCCAAATTGGCACATGGTTGTGAGCGGAGGTTAGGTTTAAGTTTTATAATTAAAGCTGCCATAAAGTAATGGTGTAGAACTTCGGGTATGCGCGGACGTTAGGCGAAATACTGCGTAAGATAAAATAAATAAATAGAACACTATGAAAATAGATCCGAAGGTATAAAGAATATGAATACAGATATATACTATTTTTCCGGTACTGGAAATTCTCTACATATAGCAAAAGAATTACAGAAAAGATTGACAAACACCAATCTTATACCCATGATTAGTGCAGTAGAATCTAATAACATGGAGACAAAAGCAGATACAGTTGGTTTTATTTTTCCAATACATTGTCTGGGTATCCCAATATTTGTTAAAAGATTTCTTAATAATATTAAAATAAAATCAGCTTCGTATTTATTTGCTGTTACATCAAGGGAATGTTCTACCAAAGTTTTTTCTGAAATAAATAGAATTATATCGAAACAATGTAAAAAACTTGATTCTTGTTTTTCGGTTAAAATGCCTGAAACATATCTTCCTATATTTGAGGTTGACAATAAAGATGAGATTAGTAAAAAAGAAGCTGATATGTTAAAAGAATTAGATTCTATGAATTTAATTATAACTGACAAGAAAAAGTATCAAAAACCTGACCCTAAAAAAATAACTATGTATGTATATTATATTATACGACCAATAATAATGTTTATATTCAATAGAACAAGATATTTCAATCTTGAAAATAAAATTTATGTTGATATGAATTGTTCTGGTTGTGGAATTTGCAGTAGAATCTGTTTGTCGAATAGAATTGAAATGAAAAATAATAAACCAATATGGAATAAAAAGATCAAGTGTATTTTTTGTTTTGCTTGTATTCATTATTGTCCTAATCATGCAATTCAAATAAAAAACAGTAAAACCATTGTGAGGGGAAGGTATCATCATCCTGAAATCTCTATTGAAGAAATCATTAATCAAAAAACTCAATAAATATGAATATATTTATTGATAATTATAATAAAAATAACGCAGTACTTCGCCTAACAGCGGCTTGCCGGCTCCGGCGCATACGCGCCTCCGCCCAAATTGGCACGTTTTGCATAGCGAGTTTTAGATTAAAAGTGTATAATTAAGGCGGTAATAAGGTAATGGTGCCAACTTCGGCAAGCCGAGGAACGTTAGACGAAATAATCGTTCCTTGTGATATCTCTTGGTTAATTTGAGGCTATTGATGGATGCATATAAAAACAATATAAGTTTCTTACAAGGATTATTATATGGATTTAGCCATATAAATAATAAAACAAACCATGGTTATGATTTTTGCATAAACTATAAAGAATAAAATAACATGTCAATTAATGATTTCGCAAGCATTGAATTAGGAAAATATATCAGACTCAGCGAAAACTTCTTGATCTCATCAGACAAGTCTCTTTTTTATCAAATATTGTATTCTTGGCTATTCCTATATTTGGACGACGATATTAAATTGATTAATCCAAAAAAAGATTTTTCATTTGATATTGAGTCATTTCGGTATGACTTTATCATGGGCAAAGACGAATTATTTCAAACATGTCTTTCTGTTTTTGGTGATTTGCACAACGTCTATGGCATAAGTGATCATGAATATCCTGAATATTTCTATTCAATTATTCTTGAATATTTGAATCATTATGTATTTATGACTTTTGAGGTAGATGATTAGTCTACAATTATTTAATGGAAGTGAAACTCATACGATTACTGCGCCTAACAGCGGCTGCACGCAATCCAAAAATATTTTCTAGAGGTAAAATGAAGATAGGCTTTCAATAAAAGAATAAATTTGATTTTTTCTTTATTTAGAGTGGAGAATAATATTGTCTTTTCTTCCGCTCTGCTACAGAAAACGAATTATTTATAAAGTCATATAAATTAATAATTAAAGGTGAAAAAAATGAAAAACGAAGAAAAACATATTCGACAAAATAAGCAAAGGTGGGACAAATGGGCGCCATCCTATGATGATAAAGGATGGATTAATAATCGTCTAAGAAATGATCAAACCAAAATTGTTTCCCTTCTGGATATCAAAGAAAACCTTAATTTTCTTGATATTGGCTGTGGAACAGGACTGGCGGTTGAATTGGCCGCGAAAAAAGTGAATTTCAAGGGACAGTTTTATGGAATTGATTTGTCAGAAAAAATGATAGAAAGAGCAAAAATTAATTTCGGTGACAAGAATAACCTTCATTTTATACAAGCCAATGTTGAATCAATCCCATTGGACGATAATTTTTTTGATATTATTATTTGCACCAATTCTTTCCATCATTACCTTCATCCTGATAAGTCATTAAAAGAAATGCATCGTCTTCTGAAAAAAGGCGGAACAGTGTATATTTTTGATTCGACTGCTGATAATTTGATTATGAAGATTGGAGACAAAATTATAAAACTATTTGAACCCGCTCATGTAAAGTTATACAGCACAAAAGAATTCATGCAAATGTTTGAAAATGTTGGGCTGAAATATTCAAAAATATCACCAAAACTTAATGAAATCCATGTTGGAGAAAAATGAAATTCAACTCTAGCCCCTCTTTCATTTTCCAAAACGGAAAAAATCAAATTTATAATAATTGAGGAAAGCCTATCCGATAATTGAGAACGTAAAACATTTTTTGAAATCACTCCGCTACGCTTCACGACACGCTGCGCTCTCTTCCTTTCAATCGCCGGGGCGTATAACAAAGGATATATGGTTCGGGGCTCGGCTCGACCCTCACCCAAATTTTGTTTCGTTTCACTCCGCAAAACTTCGGGTATTCGCGGAACGTTATGTGCAAAAAGTGCGTGCAAGAAAACAGAATTTATTTTAATATAAGGATAACAATATGGAAAATTCTAAAAAGCTTCAAGAACAAATGTTTTTACAAAGAGAAAATAAAGAGCTTTTTGAAATAGCTAAATCTTATGCATATAGATATATGGATAAAATTAATGATCGCCCGGTTTTTCCATCTGTAAAATCTATACAACAATTATCAGTTTTCGATGAGCCGTTGCCAAAAGAAACTTGTAATCCAAATGAAATATTAAACTTATTACACGAATACGGATCACCTTCAACAGTTGCTCAGACAGGAGGACGATATTATGGTTTTGTAAATGGCAGTTCAATTCCAATTTCATTAGCCACTAAATGGTTATCTGATGTATGGAATCAAAATTATGCATTATATGTAATGTCTCCGATAACATCCCAATTAGAAGCTGTATGTGAAAAGTGGCTAAAAGAACTATTTGAGTTACCTACTGAAACAGTAGCAGGGCTAGTCAGTGGAACTTCAACAGCGACAATGTGTGGAATCGTTGCTGCTCGCAATGAAATATTACGTCGTCAAGATTGGGATATTAATTTAAAAGGACTTTTCGGCGCTCCGCCAATTCGTGTAGTAATTGGCGAGCAAGCACACGCATCAGTTATTAAAGCTTTATCTTTATTGGGATTTGGGCAAGCACAAATAGAACGAGTACCGGTAGATTCTCAAGGACGTATGGATGCAGACAAATTACCGTCCTTAGACGAAAGAACTATTGTAATATTACAGGCTGGTAACGTAAATTCTGGTGCATTTGATCCATTTATTAAAATATGCAATCAAGCAAATAATGCCGGGTCTTGGATTCATATAGATGGTGCATTTGGTTTATGGGCGGCAGCTTCCAGCAAAACAAAGTTTTTAACAGATGGTATTGAAAAAGCGGATTCATGGTCTGCTGATGCTCATAAAACATTGAATGCACCTTATGATTGTGGAATTATATTATGTAAAAATCGCGCAGCATTAGAAATGGCAATGCAAGCAAGTGGTTCATATATACATTATGATAATAAAAAACGGGATGGCATGCTTTTTACACCTGAAATGTCTCGTCGTGCCAGAGCAATCGAGCTTTGGGCAACACTAAAATACCTAGGCAAAAGCGGAGTTGAAGAAATCGTAAACGGATTATGTGATAGAGCTCAACAGTTTTCAAAACAATTAAGGGACGCCGGATTTAATATTTTGAATGAAGTTGTTTTCAATCAAATTCTTGTTTCAGGCAATACAGTTGAAGAGACTAATGAAACACTAAAAAATATTCAAGAATCAGGTGAATGCTGGTGTGGAGGATCTTTATGGTATGGTGAACCTGTTATTCGAATCAGTGTTTGTTCATGGGCAACTACAGTAATGGATATTGATCACTCGGTTGATGCATTTATTAAGGCACGAGAAAAATGTCATGTAAAATAAACATAAAAAGCGCGCGCTTTCTGCACATAACAGCCAGTAACCGGTTCAGGTGGAGTACCGCCTTCACCCAAATTGCCTTCGCGAGTACGCTGCGGCAACTTCGGCAAGCTGCGGAACGTTATGTGTCATTATTTTTATTGGAGGAAAAGGATATGATAATAATAAATGAAATTGACTATAATAGTACCAAAATTGAAAAAGATGCTTTTACTAAGGCTTATCTCAATATATTTAATTCACCCGAAAATCTTAAATACCTTTCTTTTTCAAATATACCTTTTAGTCAGGATATGATAATTAATTGGGTAAATGGTTTAAATGAAAAATCTGATGTTCGATATCGAATAGCAGTTTATGAGAAACAAATTATTGGTATTTCTGTTTTAAAGATAAATCCGTTACTTGGATTTGAACTTCTCGGCTTGGCTGTTCACACTGATTTCAAAAGAAGGGGAGTTGGAATGAAACTATTGAATGACTGTATAAAATGTTCAACTGGGTATAAATCTATTGATGCAATAGTTTTTACTGATAATAAACCAATGTTAGCAATGCTTATCAAAAATGATTTTTATCCTCTTACAATGAAAAATGAATTTAGATTTGACGGAGTTAACACAATACTATTGAAAAGAAATAACAATAACGTCACATAACAGCGAATAGACGGTTCCGCTTCGCTTCACCCAAATTGGCTCACTGCATTCGGCAACTTCGGCAAGCTGCGGAACGTTAGATGTAATAGCGCTCTAAAAAAGGAAATAATTTAAGTTTAATTTTCAAATTACAGAGCCTGTAGAGGTTAATGAAAAGAATAAAAAGATTGATCTTTTGGATATCGAAAATTATATCAATAATAAATTGTTAAATAAATCATTTGGTATGTCAATTGACACTTATCATTATGGTTATGAATTATTTTCATTTAATGGTCAGTTTAAAGACTGGTTTAAACAAACAAAGGATACTATAAAATATAGTTGGAAAAATAAGTATTTATTATCTGTTGGACAATTAGATTGGGATGAATATCAGAAATATGATGAAAAAAAGCAATCTCAAGAATTAAAGAGAAATATATTAGAAGCTATACAAAATTTAAATAAATTAAGTAAGAAACCAAAGGATTTTTCGATTAATAATTTTAAATTATGCATAAAGGATATATTAGAGCAATATGGAAAGGAGCGCTACTGCGCATACGCGTCTCCGCCCAAATTGGCACATGTTTCAAAGCGGCTGTTGGGTTTAAGTCGTAGAATTAAGGCGACCATAAAGTAATGGTGCCAACTTCGGCAAGCCGCGGAACGTTGTATGTAATTGTTTTGTCGTAGAAAATAATATAAAGATAAAACAGCATCATTAAAAACAAGGAGGATAAAATGAAGAAAATAGATATTGTAACAAAAACACAAATAGCTGGTAACATAAAGGATGTTTTTCAATTTATTGTTCCAATAGATTTAAATTTAATTTTCAAAAAGAAAGGCATTATCCCTGGTGTGAAAAAAACTAGTAATACTGAAAAATGGTATAAAGCAGGAATGACAAGGACAGTTCTTTTTGAAGATAACAGTACTGCCACAGAAAAGTTGATAGATGTTTCTGAATTTAGTTCATTTTCATATAATATTACTAATTTTACATCACTTTTAAGATATTTTGTAGCTCAGATAAATGGAAAATGGATTTTTACAGAGGAAGACAATAATATAACTAATATTGTATGGACATACACCCTAATACCTCGTAATATAATTGGAAGTTTAACGATTAGTCTTATAATTAAGTCAAATATGAATTTAGTTTTGAATAACGCATTGCAAATTATCAATGACAATTTTGCTAAGAATTATAACTGAATGAAATATTTACTAAAAAAACGACAAAACAACTGCATACAACAGTGGCTATATGGTTCCGCTTCGCTCCACCCATATTTTTGCTCCACTACGTTCTGCAAAAACATCATATAGCCGCGAACCGTTGTGCGCAATTATTCGCAAGGATATTATATTCAATATAATAAATTATTCGAAAAAAATATTATGAAAATAATTTTAATTATCATAACAATAATATCTATGATGTTATTTTCATGTGAGAGACAACAAAGCAAAGATCTTATTAATAAAATAAGTAATTTTATTCCAATAGGATGGTCAATAAGAATAGATAATGAACAAGATAATCAAATTGTTATCTATTCATCAAATATTAATCTTATGCCAGATATAAAGTCCAATGATCCGCCAAATCTAAATGGGAAATGCGAAATATATATTCTAATAATTCCAAGAGTTTCTCCAAATTTAATAGATAATTTAAGAATAAGAAATAAAGAATTAATAAATAATTCATCACCGCAGGAATCAAAGGATAACTTATCAACATGGTATAAAAAAAATGAAGAATTGTTGAAAATATCAGATTCTGAACCAACACATTATGATAATAATAATAGCTATAGAATTAAGTGCCGGAGAAAACCAAAGAATAAAAAAGAATTAATTCAGTATAATAATATTATGAATAATATAAATCGATTATTTAATGAATATTAATGAATAGCAACTAATAATATAAGAATTAATTTATATTGTTAGTAACTGCGCCTAACAGCGGCTTGCCGACTTCGGCGCTACGCGCCTTCGCCCAAATTGGCACATGGTTATAAAGCGGGTGTTAGGTTGAAGGTGTAGAATTAAAAATGCAAGAAGGTAATTGTGCCAATTTCGGCAAGCCGCGGAACGTTGTCCGAAATAGAACTGCAAGTTATTTTATACAATATAAATGGAGGATTATATGAATAGAATATTACTAGGATTACTCTGTGGTCTTGGGTTTGGTATTTTGGATGTTCTGATTATGCTTCCACTTAAATATGATAATAATCGAAAAAAATTAGAAGCAATTATCGGAGCATTTATTGAGAGATTTGTTTTAGGATTTATCATCCCAAATATTCAACTTGGAATTAATCCAATAATAACTGGTGGTATCTTTGGTTTGGGATTAAGTCTCCCAACATCTATAATTACACGTGTGTATATTCCTATCAATGTAATTGGAATTATCGGTGGAATAATTGTTGGAGTAATAACATATTTAGTGATAGTATGAAGTAATGGTTGGCGGTTCTATTTCGTACAACAGCGGCTTACCGGCTTTGGTGCATACGCGCCTCCGCCCAAATTGGCACGTGTTGCATAGCGAGTTTTAAATTAAACGTGTATAATTAAGACGGCTACAAGGTAATGGTGCCAACTTCAGGTATTCGCAGGACGTTAAATGCAATTAATAAGGAGAGAAAATTCAAAAACAAACTTTTTATTTTATGGACAAATGATAATGTACTAACTTCTGGAAAAATGGTTTGTATGTATGCGCATAATGCAATCCTAAATAACTGGTGGAAAACTGTTACGGTAATCATTTGGGGTGCAACAGCAAAATTAGTTGCTGAAAATGAAATTATTCAGACAAGACTTAAAGAAATGCTTCATGATGGTGTGAAGGTATCTGCATGTAAAGCATGTGCCGATCAATTGGGTGTAACTGATAAAATTGAAGCTCTCGGAATTGAAGTGAAATATTGGGGAGAACCTCTTTCTCAAATATTAAAGTCAAATGAAACCCTCCTCTCCATATGAACTGCATCTAACAGCGATTATACGCTGCGGCTTCGCCTTGGCCTCCGGCAAATTGCCTTTGATAAATATCTGGAAAATTGTAATACAATTTTTCGGATATTTATCAACCCCTACGGGGTACCAGTCAACTTCGTATATTGGCGGAACGTCTATGAGAAAAGTCAAGCATATTTTGTGGGAACGCTGTAATTATTCAAGAGCTTGGTATATGCCTGCATT
>Ga0315536_1001741_pt1 | contig 10795 bp, 12 predicted proteins | sample SalMarSW160230MG_FD_203093 | JGI IMG/M metagenome (GOLD analysis project Ga0315536, IMG submission 203093) | Salt marsh sediment microbial communities from the Plum Island Ecosystem LTER, Massachusetts, United States - Salt Marsh Sediment SW1602-30 ... | reverse complement strand
TCTTTTATGCCGAAACCTTTGGCCAGGATACCCTCCCCGGCGTAGCTCTCAAGGTACGCGTTCATCTCCCTCTGCACAAAACTTCCCGCGGGCGTGGTCCCGCAGTTGTTCAGCCAGATCAGCTTCTCATTGACCGGGAATTCCCGGGTAACACTTTGCCAATTTTCCAATATGTAACAATCCTTTTTTTTCGGTATTAAAAGATACTCGAATTATTCTGTTCCGTTTCAGCACCGGCTTGTGTTAATAATTTTACAATATCATTATAACCCTTACTTTTGGCAAACATTAAAGCGGTTCTCTTGAATTTATCCTTCATATTAATATCAGCTTTGCTTTCAATCAACAGCTTTACAATTTCAGCATGACCGTTTTCCGACGCGTGCCGCCGAAAACAAATTATCGTTATCAGCATACGCATTAACCGTAATCAGCACACAAAATAACAAAAAAAATGAAAATGCTTTCTTCAAATTATTTCTCAATTCAATCTTACTCCTCAAGAATATTGGATTCTAAGTTTGTGATTTTTTATTATTCCAAGAGCGGTTTCTTTATTTATAATCGATATCAGAACATCCCGCAATATGAATATACTAATTTTCCCCGGGAATGCCGAAATATCAGCTGCAAAAATAATCTCAACAGACAAATATACATTGCTTCCGCTTATTTTTTTATTTTTCTCTTTACAAAAGGAACTTGCTTTCCTATACTTGGAATAATTCAATCATAGGAGGAAGATATGATCTCAAAGGACAAATCAGTACAAATCTCGAAATTCGGCACAAACAATACGGCCGTCAAGGCCAAATTTGCCGTGGATTCTATTGTGGTAAACATGGAAAACGCATTGAAAAACAGGCTGATAAAGCAGGGGTATTCAGTGGACGGGAAGGGAACGGTTGCGATTACCGGTGATTTTGTAATGATTGACGAAGGAAACAGGTTTTTGCGCTGGTTTATCGGGCCGTTCGGCGTAGGCGCCACCAAGCTTGAGGTGGAAGGCAAGATAACGGAAAACGGCAAGGAAGTAAAAAACTTTTACCTGAAACAAAAAGGATACGGCGGATTCGGCGGCGGAAACAGCCAGCAGCTCCTGGTTGGCTCCACCCGTGGAATCGCCAAAAAAATCGTGAAACTCATGCAAAGTGAATAAAGGCTCAGCCATGGAAAAAGCAAACAAACGAAGCAAGAGACAATGGGAAGCCTACATTGAGTTGAACGTCGATAAAATCGATGGAAACACACTGATAAAGGATATGACCGCCGACGGCTATACCGAACAGGAAGTAAAAGAAATCATAGGCAGGTATAGACAAAAATCCATGGGGGTGAACATCGGCCTGACCATAGGCGGCGCGCTTTTGTGCATCCTTGCCCTTGCGCTTACGCAGTCGTCATATGATTCCGCCTCCGGCGGGGGAACCTACTATGCGTTCTGGGGGGTCGGCCTGGTGGGAATCGTGCTTTTTATCATGGGGCTTTTCAGGCTTTTCAAGGGCTTTTTAAGCAAATAGCTTCCGGACCTCGTAATTATTGGGGCGGATTTCCGCGCAGCGCCTTGAGCTTTCCGTGTTTTTTCTTACGTTCGAGGCGCTTTTTTTGTGAGGTTGCCGTGGGCTTTGTCGGCCTGCGCTTCTTGGGCACACGCACCGCCGTACGGATAAGGTCCCGCAGCCGTCCGAGCGCTACCTGCCTATTTTTGAACTGGCTCCGCGATTCCTGGGCTTTGATCACCACCACCCCCTCTGCGGTGATACGCCGGTCCGCATAGTCCAACAGCCGCTGTTTGTATCGGTCGGGCAGGGACGATTTCCGGATGTCAAAGCGCAGGTGCACGGCCGAAGCCACCTTATTGACGTTCTGTCCGCCCGCGCCCTGGGAACGTACGGCGCTGATCTCTATTTCCGAGAGAGGAATCTGAATATGTCCGTTAATAGGCAGCATAGTCCTACTATTAGGATAATTCCGCAGAACTGTCAATCGCGGCACAAGGGGGGAGTCTGCACTCTCGGTGTTCTATTGCAAAGGCATTATTCAATGAGTATAATTTCACCGACAACAAACTCTCAATGCACGAGTTTTAAGAGGAAAAATGCCGGTAAAAAGCGGAAAAAAGGAATTTAAGCCCCTGGCTTTATTCTGTATATTTATTGCATTTATGAGACAAAACCGCGGGAAATTATACTTTTTGCTAATTTCCCTCTTTTTACTCTTTCTCGCAGCTCCACCCTTTTTTGCGGACGGTTTCGGTAAAAACAAAATACAGTACGAGGCCTTTGATTTTCAGGAACTGGATACGGAACATTTTACCATATTCTATTACAGCCGCGAGCGAAAACCGGTATACGATTGCGCGCAGATCCTTGAGCGCTGGTATGCCTTTTATTCCAAGCTGCTTAACACCCGTTTTGAACACAAACAGCCGGTTATCCTTTATGCCGACCAACCGGATTTTAAACAGACCAATGTGATTGCCGGACTGATCCCGCAGGGAGTGGGAGGAGTAACCGAAAGCCTGGCCTACCGTATGGTCATTCCCCTTACCCCAAACTACAGCGACAATGAACATGTGCTTGGGCATGAGCTGGTCCATGCCTTCTATTTCAGGATGATTCGTGCCTACGGGGCGGGCGCGGGCGCGGCACCGCTGTGGTTTGCGGAAGGATTGGCAGAGTATCTTTCGTTGGGGAACTTCGATCCCCTTACCGCAACCTGGCTGCGGGACGCGGTAATCAATGATGACATTCCCACACTCTCGCAAATGACGGGGGACACCCGCTACTTCCCGTACCGCTTCGGACATGCCATATGGGCATACCTCATCGCTAAAAGCAATTCAAACATGATCAGCATATTTATCGATAATGTCGCACGATACGGATGGGAAAAGGGGATCAGTGAAACCTGGCACATGAGCAGCAAGGAACTGTCCGCCAAATGGCGGGAGGATATAAAAGCATATTACGAACCTTACCTCAAAGATAAAGTACCGGCCCGGGGACCCGGTGTTCCCCTGTATACGCCTCTTTCCGAATCGGTGTTCGCGCCCTCAATCAGCCCGGACGGTCGGTTCCTGGTCTACATCGCCAGGGGGCAAAACTTCAACCTGGAACTGTTTCTTGTGGATGCGACAAACGGAACAATTATTCGCCGGTTAACAAGCTCTCTGACAAGCGAGCATTTCGATTCCCTGCGCTTTATCAATTCTGCGGGCTCGTGGAGCCCCGACAGCAGCCGGTTCGCGTTTATTACCACGAAAAACGGAGACAATCATATCAGTATCATCGATATCAAAACGAATACCACAACGGCCGACATCGCGCTTGCACCGGTACAGGCCATTTCCGATATCGCCTGGTCTCCGGACGGGGCAACCCTGGCAATTGCCGGCAGTTCCGATGGGACGAGCGATCTCTATCTTTATAATCTGGCGAGCCGTGAATTGAAGCGGCTTACCTCCGATATTTACGCGGACCTGCAGCCCGCCTGGTCTCCGGACGGGGCTGCCATCGCGTTTGTTACCAACCGGGGCGGAAACAGTTTCCCGAAAACATTCAATTTCGGCCGGATGCGTATCGCGTTCTATAATGTAAAAAGCGGAAAGATAAGCCTGTTACCGCTTTTCCCCGGAGCAAAACAGATAAATCCCCGCTACGCGGAGGACGGGAAGACACTTTTTTTTATCTCCGACCCGGACGGATTCAGCAACATCTACGAATATTCATTTTCGGATAACAAAATCCGAAAACTTACCGATCTTGCCACCGGCGTCAGCGGGTTGTCCGCCATCTCTCCGGTAATGTCCCTGGCGCCGAAAACCGGTCAGATCGTCTATACGGTATTCGAAAAACGCAAGTATATTCTCTACACTTTTTTTTCCAAAACCGTAAACGGCAGGGAAACGGGGGTGAACCAGGGGATCTTAAGCAGAAACCAGGCAATACACCTGCCCGCGTATAACCAGGAAGACCAGGCGCTGGCACTTCCGGAAGATTTTTCATTTCAGACCGCCTCATTTACCACACACCCTTACAACGCGGCCTTGACTCAGATTTCACTCGGCTTGTTGTCCGGCGGTGTGGTAATAAGCGGGACCGGTGATGTGGCGGCGATGGGGGAGGCGAGTGCCGGATTTGCAGATTATCTGGGCAACCACAGCATTTTCACCACCGTGCAGATAAGCTCGGAAATCAAGAATTCGGGAGCATTGGTTTTTTACCGAAACCTGCAGTACCTGGTAAACTGGGGGATCCAGGTCGAACACTTCCCCTATCTTGCCATCGGCGTCAACTCATCCGATGAAGCAACAAACACCATAGAATATGCCGTTACCCGCTATTTCCGTGACAGCCTGGACTTCATCATGTATTATCCGTTTTCGCTTAACCGGCGTCTTGAGCTTGCTACCGGGTATTCCCTCCAGTATTATGATCCGGAAGCCCTGTTTCTGACCTATAAAAACGGGGAGTTGACCGACAGAAAGACAAAAGAGATTACCATACCGGCCCCACTGCATCTTTCCCGGACCATGCTTGCCTATGTGGGGGATTATACCCAATGGGGGTTCACCTCTCCCATCGACGGTTTCCGCTACCGTTTCGAACTGGAACAGACCCTCGGCTCCCTGTTTTTTCTTACGGCAAGCGTCGATCTCAGAATTTACTTTTTTCTTCCGCCGATCACTTTTGCCTTGCGCGCTTTTCATCAGGGACGCTATTTCTGGGACGCGGAAACCGAACGGATTGATCCGTTATCCCTGGGAGACGACACAAACGTCAGGGGCTACTACGACCTTACCTATGCCGGTGAAGAATGCGCCTTCTGCCGGAATATATCAGGTTCGAATATTGAGGTGTTCAAAGCGGAGATACGTCTGCCCTTATTGGGAACACGTGAGTTCGGATTGATAGATTTTCCCTACCTTCCCATGGATTTTATTGTTTTTTTTGACGCGGGCCTGGCCTGGCGGAGTAATGACCCACCGGTCTTCAAGCTGGCATCCGATACCTCGCAGCGGGTCCCGATCTTCAGTGTGGGAAGCGCTTTGCGTATCAACCTGGGAGGTATCATCATATTCGAATTTTATTACGCCTACCCCTTCGAGCGTCCCGGTTCCACCGGCGTTTTCGGCTTTCTCATCTCCCCGGGATGGTAAGGGCCGTCTTGCAGCCTGGAAATCCCGGCAGGGTGTGCTTGCACGCCGGTTTCCGTTAAGCCGGAAAATAACATGAGCAATAGGGACGGATGCTTTGTTCCCATTGACAAATCGGGCCCGGCTGTTATAGTTGGAGGAACATCAACCTGTCCGGAGGCACATAATGAAAAAACAAGCCTGCATAATTTTCACTGTTTTTGTTATTTTCGCTTTTTTTTCCTGCAAGACTACGGGAGGCAGCCTGACCCGCCCGGATAAAGCATTATTGACTCAGATTACGGCTGAGGTGAAGCTGGGATTTTCAGGAATAAGCAAAACGGAGTTCACCTGGCAAAAGGCCGGAACAGGCGTACACAGCAGTGCGGCAGCGGTCAAGGGATTTGAGATTTCAGCGCGCATCAAAATCAACGGCGATTATTCCCTGCTGAACGGAAAAGCACAAGAGGTTTCTGCGTATCTCACTTCAAAGGGATTTATTGCAAGTGAGTTAAATATTTCGGAAATCGCCGGCGGGTATAAAAAGGACAACCTGGTCTGCCTGATTATTACACAAACCGATCCCGGCTCAGACAACTATGCGACCCTGACTGTCAAATGCGGGCAGTTGGAATAATTACTATTAATTCCAGCCAACCGGACACCACGGTAGATTCAGGGAATTGAATTTTGATTCGCGTCTTGTTATTGTATTGAACTCCTCATCAGGGTCGATGACATAGAGATTTATTTTTTATTAATGCAGTTGGGTGTGATTGGTGCGTTAAAACAGGACTGTACACATGCGGGCCCTTTCCCCTTAAAAGTTATTTACTTTGTCCAGCCTCGGCATAGAGCACTATTGCGGTACATAACAAACCCCGTACAATTCCACAGATACGCCGCTCGTTCCCTCGGCCCAGTTCAGGCCGCTTTCGGAAATATCCCCCGTATCCAAAGAATACATTACCTCTCCTGCAGCGCCCACTGCAACAAATTGCCCGTTTCCATCCGTCGCGACATCAAAGAGAAACTCAATTGTCCCAGGATTCACTTCTGTCCAGGTGGTTCCAAAGCTCCCTGAATAAAATATCCGTCCTTTGGATACGCCGCCGCCGCTTCCAAGACCCACGGCGATCAGTCTTCCGGGTGAGCTACTCCACGCGACGGCATACAGCGTTCCCGAAATCGTGCCTCCGCTGGTCCATGAACCGCCGTCGTTCGAATAGACGCTGCCGCCTGAACCGACCGCGACAAAATAGCTGGTGATGGTTGCGACTACATCTCTCAGGTACCCTGTGCCCGCAGGATAATCACCATTTGTTTCGTTGTAGACAGACGACCAACTCGTTCCGGTATTATACGTAAGATAGGATGCGGCTTCATTTTGCATGTATATATTCCCGACCACGACAAAATCAGTAGAACTTCGATTTGCGATGCCCTTCAGGGTGATAGAAGCAACCGTTCTATTCCAGTTTTTCCCCCCGTCAGTACTTTTAAAAATACCGTAGGGATCCGGTCCTGTCGGTTCGCCTACTGCCATAAATTTGTTCGTCCCGTAGCAGATAACACGATTGATGGTATTGATCGTTGAAACCGAGCCCGTGTCCCAGGTATTCCCATAATCATCCGAGTAGAGGACCGTGCCGTTCATACCGACAACCACACAGTGGCCGGTGTTGTCAGCGGCTACCCCGCGCAAAACCTCCGTGGTGCCTGAAGTCACCGGTGTGAATGTCGCGCCGTTATCATCCGATACCAGGATGGTTCCCGATACGCCAACTGCAATATAACGTTCTGATTCAGGAGGAGTTCCTTCTAATTCCGGGCCAATCGCATTCGTACACGCGGAGATCAGAATTACACTTAATAACAGGAAAAAAACGGGATTTTTGGATGATTTTTGCATAGCGCCTCCCTTTGTGATTCTCTATTTAACCATATCATAAGGATGAGGCTGACACACACTTAAAGAGTCCATATGGACTCTTTTTTAGACTGATCTTAAGGATGGATATTCAGCCGGACGTTCTCGAACAGCTTAAAGACCCACCCTTCGCGGGTGATATTCAATTTGTTCTCCGGCGGTACAATGGTCCCTATATTCATTGTTTCAATAATTTTTTTTATTTTCAGGATTTGATTATATAAAAGCCTGTAGGATGAGCATTGCGTTGCCTTGTATTTTTTCCTTAAACACATTTCACAATTCGGCGGTTGAAACCCACCATTTTCAGACGCATTTTCAGAGAGAGCATGGATGATCTGCGCACAGTTCATCCTTCTGTCATCGGCTTCCGCGAAGAGACGGAGTATAAAAACATCTTTTTGACTTAACAGTTGGGTATAATCATGGTCGTCAATCAAGATGGAATTTGAGGAGATACGGACGTGCGTAAAGAGTTCGCTTCTTGTAAAAATAATCGCGTTTAACCCGGCTAAGAGAATCCCGAGTGTGTAGATATTAAAGAATATCCAATTTGCGGCGTGCGAGGATTCCAGAATGATGGCATAGAACCCGTATACAAATACCCAGATGATTCCGGCTACTCCAAAAAAAATCGCGCATACATAGAGGATTTTCAGGTTCTCTTTCGACTTTTTTTTAAAGGGAAAAAGCTCTCGTCTGAAAAGAAAAATAATAAACAGGGCGGCAGAGGAGTGGAAGACGGATCGAAGAAAATTTTGGTCGAGTGCAATTCCGGCGAAGATGATGCTTCCCAGGATCAGACACGCCCCCCATATGAATACCGCGAAAAAGAGGCGTTTTTTTGTAATATTGAGGATGAATCCGTAAATGACGGCGTGAATTGCGAACAAGATCATACCGAAATACAAGGGATCAAAGGGAATGACCGCAGTGGTCGTTTTCGCAATAACCTGTGAGGATAAAAATATGGTAGCGGAGAAATACAATGCAAGCGCGATTCGTAGCCATAATGAGCGGATGAGGGACATTCCTGATTATATCATATTCCGTTTTTGTTTCAAGAAACCGGCCTGCGTAAAAAAGCGAGTTCTATTTCTTGGTGAATATTTGAGTGCAGATATATTTCTTTCTTTCGTCTATTCCATTTCTCCACTGCAGAAATAAGTGTTTTCTTTTGGGGATATGCAATGTCAAAAAATTTGCCGATAGGTCTGCAGATTGCCTGGCCTCTGATATTGTTTTTATACTTTATAAAACTTCTCATTATCGGTATACTTTTTATAGATGCATAAAATTACATTCAGGAGTTTTCAATGCGCTTGAGATTTTTATTTTTTTTGCCTTTGATTTTTTTTATATCCTGTAAGGAGGACCGATTAGACTGGTACAACAGTTTCGATGATAATTTCAAGGGAAATACCAAAGATATGGAATCTGTGGTTTTCTGGCCCTATAATTATTATCCTGAGCATAGTCTTTTTGGGCTCCTGGCTGACCAGGCCATTATTGAACTGGATGAGAAGCTATTAAAGACCTATGAAAACGACTTGTTAAATTTCTGGCCCCATGCCCGTGAACAGGGAAAAGCTGAGCCCTTCAGGGTAAAAAAAGACAAGCTTTATTTCCTGGTGCGCGGTGTAACCTTCGGGCCAACACAAGTCTACCGGGTGGAGAACAGCCTTCTGATCAGTTCCCATATCATGACGCATCATGATGTCAGACCCTTTAAAGCTGCAATTGTTGTTGAAATGGACAGAGTTCCGGAGGATGTGTTTATGCAGGTGAGCGCGGCAGAGTAAATCATCAAATTACTGAAACCGGTAATTCTTCCATCATCGAAAAATAGCCGGAATCGTCTGTTAACAAAACCATTTCCGGCAGGTTTTCCATTTTTAAAAAATTCTTCTTGAAGAGAACTATTCATACTGCCAGTATTTTTCGCAGGTTGTGGCAGTATGGGAAAATGCACAATTTCCTCGGCTATTTTTGCGTTTTTTCTCTAAACATCATGGCTCAGTATAATAACTCTAGCTATTATTAATTGGGTTTCGGCCACGGCCTCACCGGTTTCCCACTCCACACGGTCTTACCGTCTTCCACCTTACTCCCGGATAACTGACTTTTCGCGGCTTTTTATCGGCAGGGCGGTCCTTCCGGCAATATTATTCCCCGGTCGGGCAAATCATCTGCAATATTTTTTCTATTCTTTTTTTTGTCATGGGGCCCTGTTCGAGTACCGCCGCCGCGCGCTTTTTACCGATTGCAATCCCCCTGGCGATATGTACCGCATTTACGTCTAAAATGTCGCCGAACATTGTATTGAACTCCTCATCAGGGTCGATGACATATAAAGTGATTTTTTTATACCGGCTTTTAGCCGCCAGTTCATTTTTCTTCACGGCCGCTTCAATGTCATTTACAATAATCTCATGGAGCATGATCCCAAGGGTCCGGTTCAGCACATCCAGCAGATTTTTGATTTTGGATGACTGCGGACACGGTTTCAGCATGTCACAGATAATCAAATAAATTTCCGTGGCGCCATTTTTTATGGCAATCCTCATCGGCGCCACATCCCTGACCCCGCCGTCCACGGAAAGAAGCTCCTTCTGTCTGACCGGTGGAAAAAAAACCGGAATGGTACATGACGCCAGAATATCTTTGATACAAATCTCATTTTTCGGATGATAGGCAAGTACCGATGATTTCAGGTCTACCGTCCCCACATAAAGGTCAATTTTTGATTTATTCAGTGCTTCTTTATCAAAGTTATTCTTAAGGATTTTTTCAAGACCGGAAAACGTGTTGATACTTTTAATGTTCGGGAAAATAATAAATCCAAAAACAAGTATAAACAGCAAACCGGAGGTGGGCGCGGCAATGATACAGGAAACCCAGGTTGGGATGATACTATATGAAATTCCCAGACAAAAAGCCAAGAGAGCGCTGTAGAGTCCGAACAGCAATACCGCGTTACCTATTGTTACTATGGAGGAGTAGACATTGGATTTTTTCCTGATGTTTTTTGTCCAGAATTGTTCCAGGTCGGTCCCCTGCGCAACCCCAAGCGCCTGCAGCGAGCCGGTGGAGATACCGCAGACAATATCCGGCACAATCTTCTTTTCTTTCATCAGATACTGCAGCGCGCCGACCTGAAAGCATCCCCGCAGGCCCCCGCCTGAAAGCACGAATGCTGTTTTTTTGTCTGCCATAGGCGTCCTCCATATCAAGGTTTGCGGACAATTGTGTAACTGAACATTGCTTCGGCCAGACCCTGTTTTTTTTGTTTGGGGGTAAGAGCATTGTATATTTTTTCAAAGGCAGCGTCTCCCAGGTTTTCAAACGCCGCCTCGATCTCTTTGAACCGGCTGGGTGAGGCCACCACTTTAATAAACTCCGTACCGTAGGGCGCCCCCAGCTTGAAGGCGAATCCGTAATAGTTTTCCGGAATCGAGTACACCATATTTTTATGAATAAAATTGGTATGGTGATATTTATTGGGGAAAATCAGGGTCATCTTCCCGTTTACATCGATATGGTAAATCTTGATATAACAGTCCCGGTTGGCCTTGAAGCGGACCAACAGGTTTTCCCCGTTGTAATACACCCCGCCCGCTCCCCGGTCCGGCCAGGCGCTGATCTTGAGATCTTCAGGCTCCGCCCGGTCAATTTGCGCCAGCTTTTTTATGACTTTTACGGCGTCTTCATAATTTTCGGGACTGATG
>Ga0315536_1001739_pt1 | contig 10797 bp, 7 predicted proteins | sample SalMarSW160230MG_FD_203093 | JGI IMG/M metagenome (GOLD analysis project Ga0315536, IMG submission 203093) | Salt marsh sediment microbial communities from the Plum Island Ecosystem LTER, Massachusetts, United States - Salt Marsh Sediment SW1602-30 ... | reverse complement strand
CACTGCGACCGCGTCCGCATGGCGAACCTCGCCCAGACGGTCAATGTCTTGCAGGCGCTGATCCTGACCGAAGAGGCGGGCAGCAGCCTGATCCTGACGCCGACCTACCACGTGTTCGAGATGTACAGGGTGCATCAAGGCGCGACGCTGCTCCCGATAGACATCGCATGTCAAACGTACACACAGGACGACAGGGCTATCCCGGCGATCAGCGCCTCGGCCTCCCGCGATGGCGAGGGGAGCGTCCACCTTTCTCTGTGCAACCTCCACCCCGACAAGGCGGTGCCGGTCTCCTGCGAGCTGCGCGGGGTGGACACCCAAAGCGTGGCGGGGCGGGTGCTGACCGCGGACTCAATCGACGCACACAACACCTTCGACCAGCCTGGGCGGGTAAGGCCAGCCGCCTTTGACGGCGCGACGCACACCCCCGGCAGCCTTGAGATCGACCTCCCCCCACGGTCAGTCGTCGTCCTCAAGGTGCGCTGAGGTGGAGCCTGTTCTCTGCCCGCCGCGCGAAAACCCTTGACAGAGGGAAAAAATTCCTTTACGATATATGCAAACGTTTGCAGAATTAGAACGTATCGCCTTTTCCTCGAAACTAATTTTTTATGCCCTCGATTGCAAACGTTTGCAAAGTGGAGCATGAATCGTCCCAGAACGAAGCGAAAAGTCACCATCAAGGACGTTGCCAGGGAGGCCGACGTTTCCTACTCGACCGTGTCGCGCGTGGTCAACAACTACAAGTACGTCAACTCAGAGACGCGCGAGAAAGTCGTCGAGGCCATGGAGCGCCTGGGCTATATCGCCAACCAGCAGGCGCGCAGCCTGGTCAAGGGGCGCTCCCAGGTGATCGGCCTGTTGATCCACAGCTTCGAGACGAGCTACGTCGCAGAGATCGTGCGCGGCATCGACGACGCCATCGCCGACGCGCAGTACGATCTCCTGCTCTACACCACCCACCGGCGGGCCGAGCGGGAAACCACCTACGTGTCAAACATCGCGCACGGCCTCGCGGATGGCCTGCTGGTGGTGCTGCCCAGGGGCGTGGAAACCTACATGGATTCGCTGTCCAAGCAGAGCTACCCGTTCGTCCTGATCGACTACCAGGCGACCAGCGACGGCGTGTACGCCGTGGGGTCGACCAACTGGCAGGGCGCTTATGACGCCACCACCCACCTGATCAAGCTGGGGCACAGGCGCATTGGCTTCATCACCGGTGATATGTTCGTTGGCAGCTCTGAGGATCGGCTTAACGGGTACCGGGACGCGCTTGCCGCGAACGGCCTGCCTTACGACCCTGACCTGGTCTACCAGGGCGATTTCTTCAAGCCAAAGGGCTTCGACGGGGGCCGGGCCTTCCTCGATCTGGAAAAGCCGCCCACTGCCGTCCTCGCCTCCAACGACGAGATGGCCTTTGGCGTGATGGAAGCGGCCCTTGGCCTGGGATACCGCGTCCCGGAGGACCTCTCCATCGTCGGGTTTGACGACATCCCGCAAACCGTCGACTCCCACCCTCCCCTGACCACCGTGCGCCAGCCCCTGCAGGAGATGGGCAGCACGGCGACGAAGTTGTTGCTGGACCTGATTGAAGAAGCCGGTGAGCCGGAGGTTCCCTACATCAAGCTCCCCACCGAATTGATCGTACGCCAGTCGACGGCGTCTCCTGACGACAGTATGCTGCTCAACCACTCAAGATAGATAAGAAAGGAGAGAGGTATAAGCCAATAGCAAATGGGCAGGGTCTTCGTTTCGATTCGAATCGACGGAAGAAAGCACAAGGTTGCGAATCCCGAATACGTGTTACCCACTCTCGGGTAGGAGAAGAACACTATGCGTAAGAAAAACTTGTTAGTCCTGAGTTTGCTGGTTATCGGCGTTTTGCTCTTGCTGGTCGCCTGCGCTCCCGCAGCAGCGCCTACACAAGCGCCTGCTGCCCAAGAGCCTGCCGCGGAAGAGGCTACTGTGGCAGAGCCGATGGAGGAACCAACGGCAGAGGCGATGGAACCGGCAGCAGAGCCGGTCACCATCGAATGGTGGCACATCACGTCAGACCCTGGCCCACACCAGGAAGCCTGGCAGGAGATGGCTGATACCTACATGGCCGACCACCCTGGGGTGACCGTCAACATCACCATCCTGGAGAATGAAGCCTTCAAGTCCAAGCTGACCACGGTCATGCAGTCCGGCGACCCGCCAGACATCTTCCAGAGCTGGGGCGGCGGCGTGATGAACGAATACGCCAAAGCCGGGCTTATGCGCGACATCACCGACGATCTGGCGGTCGATGGCTGGGGCGACTCGTTTGGACAGGGCGCGCTGGCCGTTTATTCCTACGAGGGACGCCAATACGGTGTGCCGTGGGACATGGGCATGGTCGGCTTCTGGTACAACAAAGACCTGTTCGCCCAGGCCGGGATCGACGCCCCGCCGGAGACGTGGAGCGAGTTCCTGGATGACGTTCAGAAGCTCAAGGACGCAGGCATCACCCCGATCGCGTTGGGTGAGGGCGAGAAATGGCCCGGCCACTTCTACTGGGTGTACCTGGCAACCCGTCTGGGCGGGCAGCAGGCGTTCCTCGATGCCTACAACCGGACAGGGTCGTTCGCCGACGAGCCGTACGTGCAGGCAGGTGTACTGCTTCAGGACCTGATCGCGATGGACCCGTTCCAGGAAGGCTACCTGGGCGCGAGCCACAACGACGCCGAAGCCCTGTTGGGCAACGGGGAAGCCGCGATGCAGCTCATGGGCCAGTGGGCCCCTGAGGTCAGTCGTGTCAACAGCACCAGCGGTGAAGGAATCGGTGACGCGATGGGCTTCTTTGCCTTCCCGGCTGTCGAAGGCGGCGCGGGCGCGGGCACGGATGCGATGGGTGGCGGCAACGGCTTCGGAATCGGTGCGAATGCACCTGACGAGGCCGTCGACTTCGTCCGCTTCCTGACCAATCTGGACAACCAGAAGAAGCTGGCTGAGATTGGCGTGATCATCCCGGTCGTCAACGGCGCAGAAGTAGCGCTCGCCGACCCGAACATGGTGATGGTCTTCAACGCGGTGAACGCCGCCCAGTACTTCCAGCTCTACTACGACCAGTACCTGCCCCCCGCAGTTGGCGAGGCGGTCAACGACTCGGTCCAGGGTATCTTCGGAGGCACGATGACGCCGGAAGAAGCCGCCCAGGCTATCGACAACGCCTACGCACAGGAGCTGGGTGAATAATCTCACGCACGGTGTCGGTCGGCTTTAGCTGGCCGGTACGTGCAGCATCTAGAGCGGAGCAAACCGGCTGACTTGCCCTTTTGCTCCGCTCAGATACCATAAAGGAGCATTCCTGTGCCTGCATGAACGGGTTAGCCCCTGTTCAGAAAGCCCAGGGCCGACCGGCGGCAGTGACCGGCGCACGCGTCGAAGCTTGGCCGTTCGAGCCGCCTCCCGAACCGGGTGCGGCAGCCTGGCCGGAGGGCCGGGGCGGGGCAGACGCCGTTTCATTCTGGTGCAGGAAGCTTCTCAATAGACGACAAAATGGTCGCTGCGCCTGGAAGGCAGGCGCATGTGTGGAAGGGGCCGCTCGTGCAAGAGATTTCTCACTCCAGGGTGAAGCCAGTGGTTAGAGACAGGGAACAATCTCATATCAACCGGACTCTGACCGCCTCCATGTTCCTGCTGCCAGCAGCCGTGCTCTTTTTTACCTTTGTCATCTTTCCTATCATCCAGGCCGCCTACCTCAGCCTGTATAAATGGAACGGGTTAGGCCCGCTCGACAATTTCATCGAATTCCGGAATTTCACGAATCTATTCGGGGACAAGGTGTTCGGCCAGACCCTGCTGCATAATGGGCTTATCATCGTGCTGTCGATCACCATCCAGCTTCCCATCGCGCTGGGGCTGGCCCTGCTGGTGGGGCGCAAGCTGCCTGGGCGGGCGGTGTTCCGCACGATCTTCTTCCTCCCCTACATCATTTCCGAGGCGATCACGGCGGTGCTCTGGTCCTTCATCTTCAACCCCCGCTTTGCCGCCAGCGACATGATCGACCTGGTGCTCGGCTTCCTCCCCTTCTACAAGCCGGGACCCTGGTTAGGCGACCCCCACAAAGTGATGCTCGCCATCTTCCTGGTGCTGACCTGGAAATATTTCGGCCTGCACATGATCCTCTACATCGCCGGGCTGCAGGGAATCCCCGCGGAGATTGAGGAGGCGTCCCGCATCGACGGTGCGAACAACCTGCAAACCCTGTGGTTCGTGACCATCCCGATGCTCTCCCGGACGATCTTCACCTCGGTCTACCTCTCCGTGTTGGGGTCGATCCAGCAGTTTGACCTGGTATGGCTGATGACCGAGGGAGGGCCGGTGAACGCCAGCGAGGTGCTGACGACGTATATGTACCGGCACGGCTTCGTCAGCTTCAAGCTGGGGTATGGATCGACTGTGGCCGTCGTCCTGTTCGTGATCTGCCTGGTGTTCTCGCTGATCTACCAGAGTACGTTCATGCGGCAGGATTACGCTGGCCTTGCCGAATAGGAGGGAACAGCGATGCTGGCAAATCTATCCCACCCGTTAAGGAAAACGCTCACCCTGGTGCTGCGTTATATCGGCGCGACCATCGTCGCCATGATCATCATCGGCCCGCTGCTCATCGCCTTTTTCGGAGGCTTCAAGGAACCGGGTGAGCTGCTCAACAGCCCGTTCACGCTGCCCAAGGCGTGGATAATGGACAATTACCATTACGTGCTCACGCTGGGCTCCTTCTGGCAGCAGCTTATCAACAGCGCCTTCGTCATGGTGGGCACGGTGATCTTATCCACCTTCAGCGCGAGCCTGGCCTCGTTCGTCTTTGCCCGGATGCACTTCAAAGGGCGGGACACCCTGTTTAACGTGTTCATGATCGGCCTGATGTTCCCCATTCTGGTGGCGATCCTGCCCCTCTACATCCTGATGCGGCAGTTGGGGATTCTGAACAGCCTGATCGGCATCATCCTGGTCGAATCGGCCTTCCAGTTGTCCCAGATGATCCTGATCCTGCGCGGGTTCTTCCGCTCGATCCCCAGGGAGCTGGAAGACGCGACTTACATCGACGGCGGCACCCCCTTCACCTTTTTCTGGCGGGTGCTGATGCCCCTCTCAAGGCCCGCGCTGGCCGCCAACGCGGCCCTGGCGATGGTTTTTAGCTGGAACATGCTGTTCCTGCCCCTCCTGGTGCTCAACGACGAGGAGTTCTACACGCTGCCGCTGGGCACGATGCAGTTCTTCGGGCAGTACACCGCCAACTGGTCGCGCCTGATGGCCTTCATCGTGATTGCCATGCTTCCCGCCGTGATATTTTATCTGCTGGCCGAGCGGCACATCATCTCAGGGCTTACCGGCGGCGCGGTCAAGGGCTAACGTGGTTGGGCGCTCCGGCCTGGGTGTCGCCGCGCCTAACGTGAGACAGCCTCTCCTGTAGAGGCAGCCATATGGAATAAGAGCGAAAACAATGAATCACTCGGCAGAACAAATCGCCAACTCGTATCGCGACCCCTCCTTGCCTACCGAGAGACGAGTGACCGATCTCCTTTCGTGTATGACGCTTGAGGAAAAACTCGCCCAGATGGGCAGCGTATGGGTCTTCCAGCTCCTGCCTGGCGACGACGCCTTTAACGAGCTGCTCTCTCAGGGCATCGGGCACGTCACCCGGCTGGCGGGTGCGAGCAGCCTGGAACCGACCGAGGCCGCCCTGCTTGCCAACCGGATACAGACCTATCTGACCGGGCACACCCGCCTGGGCATCCCGGCGATCATCCACGAGGAATGCAACAGCGGGTACATGGCCCGCTCGGCGACCTGCTTCCCCCAGATGATCGGCGTGGCGAGCACCTGGAACCCCGATCTGGCCGAGCAGATAGGCGACGTCGTCCGGGTGCAGATGCGGGCGGTAGGCGCGCATCAGGGGCTGTCGCCGGTGCTCGACATCGCGCGCGACCCGCGCTGGGGCCGCATCGAGGAGACCTTCGGGGAAGACCCCTACCTGGTCTCCCGGATGGGCGTCGCCTTCGTCAAGGGGCTGCAAGGCGAGAGCCTGGCAGTCGGGGTGTCGGCGACTTCCAAGCACTTCGTCGGCTATGGCGCGCCGGACGGCGGGCTGAACTGGGGCCCGGCCCACATCCCGGCCAGGGAGCTGCGCGAGGTGTTCCTGCTGCCGTTCGAGGCCGCGGTCAAGGAAGCGCACTTGCACTCTGTCATGAACGCCTATCACGAGCTGGACGGCGTGCCCTGCGGCGCATCGCGGGAGCTGCTGACCGACATCCTGCGCGACGAGTGGGGCTTTGACGGCGTGGTCGTCTCCGATTATTTCTCCATCGACCAGTTTGAGCAGACCCACTTCATTTCGCCCGACAAAGAGACGTCGGCCCATCTGGCACTCGAAGCGGGCATCGACGTCGAGCTGCCCAGCACCGACTGCTACGGCGAGCCGCTCAAAGGGGCGCTCGACCGGGGCGAGATCGACATGGCCCTGATCGACCGCAGCGTGCGGCGCATCCTCACCATGAAGTTCGAGATGGGCCTGTTTGAAAACCCGTTCGTCGAGGCGGAGCAGGCCGCCGCCGTGTTCGACACCCCGGCCCAGCGCGGCCTGGCGCGCCAGATCGCGCAGCAGTCGATTGTCCTGCTCAAGAACGAGGGCGAGACGCTCCCCCTCCGTAAAGACCTGCGCTCGATTGCCGTCATCGGCCCCAACGCCGACGACGTGCGCAACCTGATCGGCGACTATGCCTATCCCTGCCACGTCGAATCGCTGGCCGAGATGAGGGAGAGGGGCACGTCATTCAACCTGCCGATGCCGCCTAGCATGGAGCTGGCGGACAACTTCGTGCCGATCCGCTCGATCCTTGAGGAAATCCGCGACAAAGTCTCGCCCGATACCACGATCCACGCCGTCAAGGGGTGTGAGGTGAAGGGCGAGTCGCTGAATGAGATCGCCGAGGCGGTCGAGGCGGCGCGCGGGGCGGACGTGGCGTTGGTGATCGTGGGCGGCAAGTCGGGGCTGACCGATTCGTGCACGACCGGGGAGGCGCTCGACCGGGTCGAGCTGGGCCTGCCCGGCATGCAGCTCGACCTGCTGAAGGCGGTCTACGAGACTGGCACGCCGGTGGTCGTGGTGCTGGTCAACGGGCGGCCTCTCTCCCTGCCCTGGATCGTCGAGCACGTCCCTGCTGTTCTGGAGACGTGGCTGCCCGGCGAGGAAGGGGGCCGGGCGGTGGCCGATGCGCTGTTTGGCGACACCAACCCCGGCGGCAAGCTGCCCGTCACGATCCCGGCGCACGTCGGCCAGGTTCCGATCGTCCACTACGTCAAGCCGTCCGGCGGGAAGTCCTTCTGGAAAGAGACTTACGTCGATTGCAGCAACGAGCCGCTCTTCCCCTTTGGCTTCGGGCTGAGCTACACCACCTTCGCGCTCGATAACCTCCGCCTCTCCGCCGAGGAGGTCTCCATCGGCGAAGAGCTAATCGTCGAGGTCGACGTCACCAACACCGGTAGCCGGGCTGGCGACGAGGTCGTCCAGCTTTACACCGGCCAGACGTTTGCCAGCGTCACCCGGCCCGTCCAGGAGCTAAGAGGGTTCCTGCGGGTCGCACTTGAGCCGGGCGAGACGAAGACGGTGCAGTTCACCCTGCACACCCACCAGCTTGCCTTCTACGACCGGGACATGCGGTATGTCGTCGAGCCGGGCGCGGTGGCCGTCATGCTGGGCACCTCGTCCGCCGATCTGCCCCTGGCAGGCAGCGTCAGGCTGCTCGGCCCCGCCCAGGAGGTCGGCGGGGACAAGGTCTTTTCCAGCCGGGTGGGGGTCGTCGAATAACGAAACGGCCCTGTGCGCGGCTCATCCGGCGCACAGGCCAGATGGACAGGGACCAGACCTCCGGGCGATAGTCACGGAGGTCTGGTTCTTAGTTTATGGCGGGGTGCGTTATGCGGCGCTCCCCGCCGCTTATCTTCTGATGTTTTATACTGTAGACACTATCGGATCTGAGGTTCGCGGGTTTCTGCCAGGTTTTCTAATCGACGCACCGCCTCGGAAAGATCGGGGAGCGCCATCATCTCGGACCGGAACTGGCCTACACGCTGCCGGTATGAAGGCTGCTCTAACACGGCCCTGACCGCTGCATTGATGGTCTCCGGCTTCGGCTGAGCCTCATCGACAAATATACCGAGGCCAAGTTCATCACACTGGACTGCCGCCAGGCGCTGATCGCCGCCGCCCAGCGGGATGATCACCATCGGCAGGCCGTGCCAGATCGCCGAATGCAAAGAGTTGAATCCCCCGTGGAAGACGACCGCATCGCAGTAGGGCAGGATCAGCGTTTGCGGGATGTACTGCTCGACCCTTACGTTGGGCGGCAGGGGATGGAACTGCGCCGGATCGATGGACTTCCCGACGGTGATGATCGCGTTGAATGCTTCGGTGCTGAATGCGTCAATCAATGCGCGGAAGTGGCCGGGTTTCTGATTGAAGGTCGTACCCAGGGTAGCATAGACGGTGGGCTGATCGGGCAGGGAGGTGGCCCAGGCGGGAAGATCGCCGTCGATACTCTGATCGAAGGGCGGCATGCAGAAGTGGTGGATCACACGAGGGCGGTCTTCCTGGAGAGTCCACGAAGGCGGCAGCCCATTCAATATGAAATAGCGGTCGAACGAATCAAAGCTGGGGTCGTCGGGCAGACCGTAGTGCTGCCGGAGTTCGTTGAGGGGGTCATCACATCCCCACGTTGAGATATAGACCGCCCAGTGGATGCTGGCATAAGGCAGGTCGAACAGCTCCGCCGCGACAGTGCTGCCGAACTCAACCGGGTCGCGGACGATCAGATCGGGCTTCCACTCCCCGAACAGGTCGATCAGGTCGTCGGCCATCTGAGGGGCAAACCCCAGGATGAATCCCCAGAGCTGCCTGATACCGGGATGGGACACCTTTTCTTGTATGGACTGCCATTCAGGAAGCTCTTCCAGGATATGCCGGGTTCCCTCACAAACCCGGCCACATGTGAAGTACCGGAATCCAGCGCGCTCGATGACGGGGCCTAAACTTTCGCCGGTAGCGAATGCCACCTCGTGGTCGTGATCCCTGAGAGCCTGCGCCAGCGGAACCATCGAGTGGAAGTGCCCAAACAGGGGTTGTAGTGTGAACAGGACTTTCAAGATGTCCCTTCCCTACCCGATGTAGAGATCGAGGGGCAGGCAGTTCAACGCTTCACGTGGGCGCTAAAGGCGGATTGAGTTCTCCCTCAGCGCCCACCGACGCCCGGATTCTCAATCCAGGCTGGCTGCCGCGTGGAACGTATCGACCAGGGCGGGGTACAGGGCGCGGTACTTCGGGTAGATCCCCTGGTAGGCGGCCACGTCGCCCGATGGGCTGGTGCTGGGCGTCACCTGGATGGTCGCCGCACACGCCGCGGGCACGCTCTCGTATACGCCAGCGCCCACACCGGCCAGCAGCGCCGCCCCAAAAGCCGCGCCCTCGGTGGTGTTGACTGTCACCAGCTCGACGTCGAGCACATCGGCCATGATCTGCCGCCAGAGCGGGCTTTTCGCCCCGCCGCCGGAGATGCGCACCTGGTCGATGCTGGCAAGCCCGGCCTCTTTGATCAGCGTGAAGCTGTCTTTGATCCCAAAGGCGACGCCTTCCAACACCGCCCGCGTGAGGTGGGCACGCCCGTGCCGCACGGTCAGGCCGACCCAGGCACCCCGCGCCAGCGGGTCGGGATAGGGGGTGCGCTCGCCGGTCAGGTAAGGCAGGAAGAGCAAGCCCTCCGCCCCAGGCGGCACGTCCGCCGCCTCGTTGACCAGCGTATCAAAATCTACGTCCGGGGCCAGCGTGTCGCGGTACCATTGCAGGCTGCCCGCCGCGCTGAGCATCACGCCCATGAAGTGCCACCGACCGGGCACCGCGTGGCAGAAGGCGTGCAGACGCCCCTCCGGCTGGATGAGGGCCGACTCGGTGGTGGCGAACACCACGCCGGACGTGCCCAGCGTCAGGGCGATGATGCCGGGCTGCACCGCCCCCACGCCGACGGCCTGGGCGGCCTGGTCGCCGCCGCCGCCCACCACGGGCGTGCCCTCGGCGAGGCCGGTCTGGGCAGCCGCCTCGGCGCTGATCGTGCCCGTCACCTCCGGCCCTTCGAAGGTGGGTGGCAGCCATTCGGCGGGGATGTCCAGCGCCTCAAGCACCTCGTCCGACCAGGTGCGTTTCTTCAAATCGAACAGGATCGTGCCCGCCCCACCGGCCCGGTCCATCGCATACTCGCCCGTCAGCTTGAAGCGGATGTAATCCTTGGGCAGCAGGATGTGCCGCGCTTTCGCGTAAACCTCCGGCTCGTTTTCCGCCACCCACAGCACCTTGGGCGCGGTGAATCCGGTCAGGGCGTCGTTCCCGGTGATCTGGATCAGGCGCGCCTTGCCGATCCGCTCGCGGATCTCGTCGCACTGCGGGCCGGTGCGCTGGTCGTTCCACAGCATGGCGGGCCGTAACACCTCGCCGCTCTCGTCGAGCAGCACCAGGCCGTGCATCTGGCCGGTCAGGCCGACCGCCAGCACGTCCCCGCCTGACCGCCCCGCACCGGCCAGCGCCTCCCGGATGCTGGCCGCCATCCCGGCCCACCAGTCCGCCGGGTTCTGCTCAGACCACAGCGGGCGCGGCGTGGAGAGGGCGAGCGGGTTGCTCGCGCTGCTGACCACGTTCCCATCCGGGTCGATCAAAAGCGCCTTGGCCCCCGTCGTCGATATATCCAGGCCCAGTAACAGCTTGTTCTGATCCATCTGGCCCTTCCTTTTATG
>Ga0315536_1001738_pt1 | contig 10797 bp, 10 predicted proteins | sample SalMarSW160230MG_FD_203093 | JGI IMG/M metagenome (GOLD analysis project Ga0315536, IMG submission 203093) | Salt marsh sediment microbial communities from the Plum Island Ecosystem LTER, Massachusetts, United States - Salt Marsh Sediment SW1602-30 ... | reverse complement strand
AGTCGGGCGATGGTACCGGCCGCGTCATTGGTATGCAGGGTGGAAAAGACCAGGTGGCCGGTAAGGGCGGCCTGGAGGGCGATATTGGCGGTTTCCAGGTCCCTTATTTCTCCCACCAGCACCACGTCCGGGTCCTGTCTCATGATGGATCTCAGGCCGTTGGCAAAATCATATCCTTTTTCCGGACTGACCTGGGTCTGGGATATTCCCTTAAGATGATATTCTATCGGGTCTTCAATGGTTATAACCTTGTTCTCCGGGTTCTGTACCTTCTTTAAAAATGCATAAAGGGTCGTGGTCTTTCCAGAACCGGTGGGGCCCGTTACAATAACCATTCCGTTGGGCCTGTTGATTTCCTTATTGAATAAGGCAAACAGGTCTTCTCTCAGCCCCAGAGCTTCCAGGTCAATCAGGCTCTTGGGGTTTAAGATTCTGAGAACAATGGTTTCCCCGTATTCCGTGGGAAGGGTGGAGGTTCTTATCTCCACCTCATAGAATTTAACTATGGCCTGCTCTGTATTTTCAGGGACGGCAATAGAAAATCGGCCGTCTTGAGGCCGATCAGTGATATTCAATTTGAGTCCGGAAAGAAGTTTTATCCTTGAAACAAGTTTTTCATAGAGCTCCCGTTCAAGCGAGGTGACCTCCTGTAAAAGTCCGTCAACCCTCACCCGGATTTTCGCTTTCTCTTCTTTAGGTTCCAGGTGAACATCAGAGACGTTCAGGTTGATGGCGCCCGCCAGGGTTATCTCTACTATCTCCGTCAGCCTCTGCTGCAGAGACTTTTCCAAATAATCCTTGAGCGCGGGCACGTTCTTTACTTTTTCCTGCAGCTCCTTGAGAATTTCAACGGGAATCTTGACCTCACCCGTTATTTTTTTTGAAATTCCAGCCATAAAGATTTAAAATGAAAAACAGTAAAAACTTGATTAGTTGAATTTATCTTATTCTATTTTAAAAGTCAATCTTAATAAAATACCGTATGGTAATAAACTCCAGGAACCATGGAAACAAAAGAAGAATACAGGTCACATAGCGCCTCTCAAACCAGGCAGCTTGGCGAAAAGGCCGCGCGTCGGATATTGGCGGAAGGAAGGGGCGGGGCAGCCAGGGTAATAGCACTGACGGGAGAACTGGGGGGAGGAAAAACAACCTTTGTCCAGGGTTTCGCCCGTGGGCTGAGGATAACAGAAAGGGTCCTTAGCCCGACCTTCGTCATCCTCAAAAAGTTTGAAGTTGCCGCCTCAGAATTTTCTTTTTTTTATCACCTGGACTGTTACCGCATCCAGGGCAAAAAAGACATCCTGGCATTGGGTTTCCAGGAAATAATTTCAGAACCAGGCAATATTGTGGTTGTAGAATGGGCGGAAAAACTGGAGGATATTCTCCCGGCCGACGCCGTTAACGTTTTCTTCGGGATGGGCGAAGAAAACGAGAGAGTGATTAAAATAAAATGGTAGAAGAGAACACAAAACTAGTTATCATTGATGCCAATTCTGTTCTTCACAGGGCTTTTCATGCCCTGCCCCCGTTAACCGGCAAGGACGGCCAGCCCGTCGGTGCCGTCTACGGATTCTTATTGGTATTTTTAAAGGTAATCGGCGAATTCCAGCCTGGATTTTTGGTGACCTGTTTTGATTATCCGGCCCCCACCTTTCGTCATGAAAAGTTTGAGGATTATAAGGCCCAGAGACCTCCTACTCCGCGAGATCTGGCTGCCCAGATACCCCAAATCAAGGAAATCTTAACTCTTTTTTCCGTCCCGGTTTTAGAGAAAAAAGGCTTTGAGGCAGACGACCTGATAGGAACGGTCAGTGGCCTGTTTCCCGGCAGAGAAAAATTTTCAGCCGCGGAGACGGTCATCGTCAGCGGAGATAAAGACTTACTCCAGCTTGTTGATAAAAAGACTAAGGTTTATCTCTTGACCAGGGGGGTGAAAAACGCCGACCTCTACGGCGAGGAGCTGGTGAGAGAAAAGTACTCTGGCCTGAATCCCGGGCAGCTGGTTGGCTTAAGGGCCTTGGCGGGAGATGCTTCCGATAACATTCCCGGTGTGACAGGGATAGGGAAAAAGACCGCCTTGAGACTCCTGACGGAGTTCGGCTCTATTGAAAATCTTTATAATAGCCTGGGAGGGAGGGCAGAAGAGCCGCCTATAACTCCCAGGATTAAAAAGCTATTGCTGGCAGAAAAAGAAAAAGCATTCTTGAGCCGGGAATTAGCGCAGATTAAAAGGGATGTGCCAATAGACCTTTCCGCCAAAGAAAGCCGGTGGGGGAACTATGACCGCCAGGGGGTGGTAGAAGCTTTTCAAAAGTTGGGATTTAAGACCTTGATAAAAAGGATTGTCCCGGGACAGAGAAGTCCCGAAACCTCCCGCGAAAAAACGATGAAACTGCTGTAAACTCATGGGCATTTCTTTCCCTGATGGGCGGCCGGGATTTCCCGTACTAAAACAGGGATACTAAAAATGTTATATTGTATTAAGATACATATTAAATTGGTTTTTCAACAATAATGGCTCCCAGGCCTAAGGCAAAAGTCAGCATAAGCACCAAACTCCTTTTATTCACCCTGTTTTTTACCATTATTCCGCTCCTTATTACGGCCGCCCTTATCATCTACACCTATCAGGATCTAATCAAGGTTCTTCTGACCGGAGGAGGCGTTCAGGTCAGTGAGGAGGTAATGGTTGGACTTTCAACCGCCCTGGATAACGCCCGCATCCAGGCTACCCTGACGGTTTTCATAGTCATCATTCTCACCCTGTTTGGAAACATCTTAACGTCCAGGGGATTTAGCCGGCCCCTTCAAAAGCTTATCAAGGGTATCCAGGAGATTTCCAAGGGCAACCTTGATTTTAAGATACAGACCGGTTCTCAAGACGAATGGGGCGACCTGGCGTCTCATTTCAACAATATGACCCATGAATTAAAGTCAGCCCAGAAAGCCCTGGAGGTGGCCAAAAAAGATTTGGAGCGCAAGGTTAAGGAGCGGACGCTCGAATTAGAGAAAACAATGACGGCTTTAGAGGAAGCTAAGACGACGTTAGAGATTAAGGTGCAGGCCAGAACCAGGGAGTTAGCAGAGCTCAATAAAAATCTGGACGGGCAAATCAAGCAGAGAACCAAAGAACTGGAGGATAAGGTAACGGAATTAGAGAGGTTCAGGGAGATAGCGGTCGGAAGGGAAATGAAGATGGTGGAGCTCAAGAAGGAGCTGGACCAGCTTAAGAAAAAAAAGGATTAGGCCTGCCCCCAAGTTGTTAAAAGTGATTAATTTGATAGAATAAGGTATTACCCGTTAATAACAACAACCATTCCTAAAATGCCGGACGAAAACGAAGAAGACCGCGTTAAGAGTTCCCTTCTGGCGGACGACTTGGCTTCTCTGGAGAATTACATCCACGACCTTTTTAATTTTTCTCCGCTTCCCATTTGTTTCGTAAGCCCCATAGGGGTTCTGCTTGAAGTCAACCCTGCCTTTGAATCCATCTCCAGGATGAAGTCTTACGAGCTTATCGGGGAGCCCATTGAGAAGCTGTTTAACAAAGAAAAGATAGAGGACTTAGCCAAAGAAACGTTGGAGAAGGGATCCGTCCGGGGAAAGGAGATGGAATTTTTTACTCAGAAAGAGGGTAATATCATTACCCAGGTCTTTACCCGGGTGCGAAAGGACGAAAAAGGAGACGTGGTAGGCTATTTTTTGGGTCTGTTCGACCTGACCAAGATTAAGGAAGTCGAAAAAGAGCTCAAGAAAAGCCAGGTCGCCCTTATGAACATTCTGGAGGATACGGAGGAGGCGAGGAAGAAGGCTGAAGAGGAAAGAAAAAGGACGGAAGAGATTATTGCCAGTCTTAACGACGGCCTCATGGTCTTTGATAAAGACAATAAGCTTTCTCTGATGAATCTCCAGGCCGAAAAACTTTTCGGCGTGGAAAAGGAAAAGGTAATCGGCCAGGCGGTTTCCGCTTTTTTCCATACCTCGGAATTGAGGCCGCTGGCCTATCTTCTGGGTCGGGACATTAAGAGGCTTTTCCGCGAGGAACTGAAGGTGGGAGACAGTTTTATCCTGGAGATTTCCACCATACCTTTAATCGCCCGCGGCCGAAGTATGGGAAATGTGGTGGTAATGCACGACGTCAGCCGGGAAAAGACCGTGGAAAGGATGAAGACGGAATTCGTTTCCGTGGCGGCCCATCAGCTGCGGACTCCTCTTTCAGCCATAAAATGGACACTGAAGATGCTGTTGGACGGCGACCTTGGTAAGATATCCTCTGAGCAACGGGAGTTTATCGAGAAGACCTACGAGTCTAATGAGAGAATGATAAGGCTGATTAACGACCTCCTGAACGTCAGTCGTATTGAAGAAGGAAGATACCTCTACAAGAAGGTTCCCTACGACATGATACAGCTGACCCAATCCCTGATAGACTCCTATGAAGACGAAGCAAAAAAGAGGAATATCATCCTCGAGTTTGTTAAACCGAAGGAGGTCATCCCCCAGGTGATGATAGATGTGGAAAAAATGGGCCTGGCTCTGCAGAACTTAATAGATAACGCTATCAAATACACCCCCGAAAAGGGCAAAGTGACAGTCGGCATAGATTATGATAAAAAAGAAGTAGTGGTTTCCGTTAAAGATACCGGCATCGGCATTCCGGAATCCCAGCAGGAAAGAGTATTTTCCAAATTCTACCGCGGTTCCAACGTCTTGAAGAGAGAAACCGAAGGGTCGGGTTTGGGGTTATTCATTACCAGGAACGTAGTTGAAGCCCACGAAGGAAAGGTTTGGTTCGAATCAGAACCCAATAAGGGGACTACGTTCTTCTTTTCCATACCGGCAAAGTAATTTTCAGTTGAAAAGATTTTTTAATAATATAAAATAATAAAAGGAACATTATGGCTAAAAAAATTCTGTTAATTGAAGACGAGAAGATAATGATAAATCTGCTGGAGAAAAAGTTGAGCCAGGAGGGCTACGAGGTGACAGTTTCCGTCAACGGGGAAGAGGGGTTGAAAAAAATGAAGGAGGATAAGCCCGACATTATCTTGTTGGATATCATTATGCCCAAGATGGGAGGGTTTGAGGTGATGGAAGAGATGAACAAAGACGAGCAGCTCAAAAAGATACCGGTGATTATTATTTCCAATTCCGGCCAGCCCGTGGAGCTTGGGAAGGCCAAAGAACTTGGCGCCAGCGACTGGCTTATCAAGACCGAATTCGACCCCCAGGAGGTGATAGAAAAAGTAGTTAAACAAATCGGCAAATAATTTCACAAAGGTATATGGCAAAAAAAATATTAATAATAGAGGACGATAAATTCCTTAGGGAGCTTATTTCCCGTAAGTTGACGGACGAGGAGTACGACATCACCCAAGCCGTTGACGGGGAAGATGGCATCAAGAAGGTTAAGGAGGCCATGCCCGATCTCATCCTGCTCGACCTCATACTTCCCAGTATGGACGGTTTTGAGGTTTTATCCACCATCAAGGGGGATGAAAGCGTTTCTGCCATTCCAGTCATTATTCTTTCAAACCTTGGACAGAAAGAAGAGGTTGAGAAAGGTATGAACCTGGGAGCAGCAGACTACCTTATCAAGGCCCACTTTACCCCTGGGGAAATCATCGAGAAGATAAAGAACATCTTAGGATAAAGAGAGGTTAAGGCTCGCGATTATTGGCAGAATAAAGCCCCGCCCCTTGTGCTTTGTTGGCGGAAAATAAGCTTAAGGGGTGGGGTTTATTTGTTATATGAACCATAAAAATATTTTAATTTACCATGCCTGAGTTGCCAGAAGTGGAGACAGCGGTCAGAGAGCTGAGAAAAAAACTGATTGGAAAAAAGATAAGCAGAGCATGGACAGATTTTACCAGACCGCCCAAACATCCGACAAGTTGGGACGGCTTCAAAAAAAAGATTAAAGGCAGAGAGATCAAGGATGTCAGGAGAAGGGCGAAAAACATACTTATTGATTTGTCCGGCGGAAAGGTTCTTTTGATACACCAAAAGATGACTGGGCACCTTCTGACGGGGAAATGGAGTCTTAGAGACGGAGAGTGGGTTGCTGAAAAACCCGGTCCTCTCAGGGAAGACCCCAGGAATCAATTCTTGCACCTGATTTTTTTCTTCAACGACGGTTCCCAAGCGGCCCTTTCCGACCTGCGCAAGTTTTCCAAGGTTGAGCTGTGGGACAGAGGAACCCTGGAGAATTCACAAGGCTTCAAAGAATTGGGCCCCGAGCCATTGGATAAGGGATTCACCTTTAAAAAGTTCAATGAGGCCCTTGATAAAAAAAAGAATTTGGAGATAAAAAAGGTCCTGATGGACCAGGGGGTTATCGCTGGTATAGGAAACATTTATGCCAGCGAAATACTCTGGAAGGCCAGGGTATATCCGTTTGAAAAAGTGGGGAATCTCAAGAAAAAAGAACTGAAAGCCGTTTTTTCGGCCGTCAAGGAGATTTTAAAAAAGGGTATTGATTTAAAGGGAGCCAGCTATTCCGAGTTCAGAAGAACGGGCGGGACCAAGGGTCAATTTCAAGAACAGGGCAGGGTATACGACAGGGAGGGTGAGCCGTGCCCTCAGTGCGGTGGAATTGTGGTGAGAAAAAAACAGGGAGGCCGGTCAACCTATTTCTGTCCCCGCTGCCAGAAACCCAAAAATAAAAAATGATAATTTTTCTATACGGACCGGACAACTATCGTTCCGGCCGGAAATTGAAAACCATCATAGAGCGTTATAAAAAAATCCACAAGAGCGGACTGAATTTGAGGTGGCTGGACTGCCAGAAGAGCGATTTCGGCGACCTGGAAAGGGAGATCAACCAGACGTCCATGTTCCATGAAAAAAAACTCCTGGTCCTAAACAACCTGTTTTCTGCCAAAGACTTCAAAAGAAAATTTTTGGAGAAGGTGAAAGGCCTTAAAGATTCTCAAGACATCGTAGTGATTTATGAAAGGGACAAGGTTGCCAAGAAAGACTCCCTCTTTACGTCTCTAAAAAAGCACGCCCAAGCCCAGGAGTTTAATCCCCTCCAGGGTCCTCAGCTTAAAAGGTGGGTCAGGCAGGAAGCGAAAAATCTGGGAAGCGGCATAGAGGATGATGCCCTGACGCTCCTCAGCGATTTTGTTCAGGACGACCTTTGGCAGATGGCCAATGAAGTTTCCAAACTTTCCAATTTCAAGAAAAGAGGCGAGGCTATTCAGGGAAAGGACGTGGACCTTTTGGTGAAGCCCAAAATCGAACCCGACATCTTCAAAACGATAGACGCCATCGCTTCGCGCGATAAAAAGAGGGCGCTGAGTCTTTTAAAAAATCACTTGGATAAGGGTGACGAGCCCCTCTACCTCCTGGCGATGATAAACTATCAGTTCCGCAACCTGCTTATAATATCCGATATCGTTTCCCGGGGTCTGTCGCCGTATTCTTCCAGCGGCCTTCATCCTTTTGTGGTGCGGAAGAGCCTGGCTCTCTGCCGCAAATTTACCGTGCCCGAACTTAAAAAGGTCTACGGGAAGATTTTTCAGGTAGACCTTGATGTGAAAACGGGAAAAATAGAACCGGAAACTGCCCTGGACCTTTTAATAACCAAGTTTTAATTCTGGCCTTTTTCAACCATTCGAGCCGCTCGCGATTTTCTTCTGGCAGCGGTATTTTTTTTAATAATACCGGTTTTGGCTAATTTATCCAAAGACTTATAAATCTGCGGAAGCATTTTTTTTGCCTCAACCATTTTTCCTTGAGAGGCTAATTCCCTGAAGTCCTTCAGGACGTCGTGCAGCTGTTCCTTCTTTTTGACGTTCCTTTTTTTTCTTCTTTTGTTTTGGCGTACGGCCTTTTTGGCCGCTTTTGTAATAGGCATGGTTTAACTAATAATCTTACCTAATCAATATAGCAGATAAACCGCTCATTTTCAAGGAGGGGCCCCGGCTCAACCCTCCTTTTTCTCCAGTTTCCTTATCAGGTCTCTTATCTCTGCCGCTCTTTCAAAATTTAAATCTTTGGCGGCTTTACGCATTTCTTTATTCAGGAGCTTTTTATCCCTAACCATCCAGAATTCCGTGGAGATTTTTTTCTTTTCTGTTACGAATGGCCACTCTTTAATACTGGTGACGATGGGTTTTGGGGTAATCTGATGTTCGCGATTGAAGGTCTCCTGGATATTTCTTCTCCTTTCAATTTCCTCCATAGCCCCTTTTATAGAGCGGGTAATGCTGTCTGCATAAAGGATAACGTGGCCCTCGGGATGTCGGCTGGCCCTTCCCATAATCTGGATGAGGGTGGTTTTAGACCGCAAAAACCCCTCCTTGTCGGCGTCAAGAATGGCCACCAGGGCTACTTCTGGCAGGTCCAGCCCTTCCCTTAGAAGGTTGATTCCAACCAGTACGTCGTATTTTCCCTTTCTCAGGTCTTTCAGGATGCCGGGTCTTTCCAGAGTTTTCACTTCCGAGTGGAGCCACTGGCACAATAGCCCCTGTTCACTCAAATAATCGGAAAGGGCTTCAGCCAATCTCTTGGTGAGGGTGAGTGCCAGTACTCTTTGGCCGGCAGACTTTCTCTTTTTGGTTTCGGCGGTCAAATCTTTGACCTGGTTTTCCGTTGGCCTTATCTCGATGGTCGGCTCCAGGAGACCCGTGGGCCTTATCAGTTGTTCTACGACGTATTTTTTCCCATCGGTACGGTTTTTCCCCTGAGCTGTTGTTTTTTCCATTTCTTCTTTTCCGGGAGTGGCAGAAACATAGACCGCCTGGTTGATGTGGTCTTCGAACTCTGAAAACCTCAAGGGTCTGTTGTCCAGGGCGGAGGGCAATCGGAAGCCGTACCTTATCAAAGCCTCCTTTCTGACCTTATCCTGGACGGCCATGGCGCGTATCTGGGGTAGCGTTTGGTGTGATTCATCAATCAGGACGATAAAATCTTCCGGAAAATAATCCATCAGGGTATAGGGGGCTTCTCCGGGCTCCCTGAACTCCAGGTGCCTGGAGTAATTTTCAATGCCGCTGCAGAAACCAGCTTCTCTCATCATATCCAGGTCGTAATTGGTGCGGCTTTCTAACCTCTGCGCTTCCAGCAGCTTATTGTCTTGCCGCAGTACCTTCAGCCGTTCCTGCAGTTCCAATCTGATGTTCTGAAGGGCGATCTCCATTTTTTCCTGGGGGGTGGCCCAGAAATGGGCCGGGAATAACCGGAAACTACCGGTTTCCAGACGCGTGAACTCGGGACTGATTCCGGCATCCGCCTGCAGCAGTTTGTCTATCTTATCCCCGAACATCTCCAGCCTAAGCGTTCTGTCACCGGTGACTAGAAATATTTCCACGGCTTCCCCTCGGACCCGGAAAGTCCCGGGCTTAAAATCTATTTCATTTCTCTGATACTGGAGAGCGGTCAGCCGGTTCAGCAGAGCCCTCCTCTTAATCCGCTGCCCCTCTTTTACCTGAAGAGAAACCTTTTGATACCCCTCAGGGGAACCGATGTTATAGATGCAGGACACCGAAGCCACCACGACGACATCCCTCCTGGTGAGGACGTCCTGGACGGCGGCGTGTCTCAGTCTGTCTATTTCTTCATTGATGTCAGCGTCCTTTTCTATATAGGTATCGGTCTGCGGGATATAGGCCTCGGGTTGATAATAATCGTAATAAGAAACAAAATAATGAACCCCGTTTTCAGGGAAAAAGTCCTTGAATTCCTGGAACAACTGAGCACAGAGGGTCTTGTTGGGGCTGATAACCAGAACGGGTTTCTGCATCTTTTCTATTACCCAGCTCATGGTAGCTGTTTTCCCGGATCCCGTTACCCCCAAAAGCACCTGGTGTTTGGCACCGGCCTTCAGGTTGGCCGCTAGTTTCTCTATAGCTTGGGGCTGGTCCCCTGTAGGTTGAAACCTTGTCTTAATGGTAAAATCCATGTCTGTTTTTATGTTTATCTTAACGCAGAGCTTTTTTCAAGGATGCCGCCTGCCGTTATGGTATAATTAAAGGATGGAAAAGGAGGCATTCGTCCCATCATGATAAAAGAAATAGTCAAAAAGATAATCCCTTCCTTCGCGTTGGAGTGGTACCATCTGGTATTAGCCTTTTTGGGAGCTTTCTTCTACGGTTTTTCCGCAAAGCGCCTTACCGTTATCGGCGTTACCGGCACCAACGGCAAGTCTACCGTTGTGGCGATGACGGCCAGGATATTGGAAGAAGGAGGCCTTTCCACGGCCTTCTTTTCTTCCGCCAGCATCAAGGCGGGAGGAGAAGAGAAGCCCAATACCCTCAGGATGACCATGCCGGGCCGTTTTGTCCTCCAAAGATTTCTAAGGAGGGCCGCCGACGCCGGCTGTCGCTGTGCCGTCCTGGAAGTGAGCTCGGAGGGCATTAAGCAGTCCCGCCATAGGTTTATAGATTTCGAGGAAGCGGTTTTCACGAACCTGTCTCCGGAGCACATAGAGTCTCACGGTTCCTTTGAAAATTATCGCAAAGCCAAAGGGAAACTTTTTAAGGCGGCGAGGAAGGTCCACATACTCAATCTCGACGACGAGAACACAGAATATTTCTTGTCTTTCCCGGCCGAAAAAAAGTACGGCTATACTATGGAAGGAAATAATTCTGCCTCGCCGGGCATGATAACGGTGGAGGCGGAGAATCCCACAGCCGCCGGGGAGGGAATAAGTTTTAGAATAAATGATATCCCGTTTTCCATTCCCATGCTGGGGGATTTTAATATATCCAATGCCTTAGCGGCGGTTTGCGTCGGCCTTTCCCAGGGGGTCAGTCTGGAAAATTGCCGGAAGGCCCTATCGGACATGAG
>Ga0315536_1001737_pt1 | contig 10803 bp, 9 predicted proteins | sample SalMarSW160230MG_FD_203093 | JGI IMG/M metagenome (GOLD analysis project Ga0315536, IMG submission 203093) | Salt marsh sediment microbial communities from the Plum Island Ecosystem LTER, Massachusetts, United States - Salt Marsh Sediment SW1602-30 ... | reverse complement strand
TGAATAAATTGTACCGGCAGATCCAGACCGACCTTAATCTTGCAAAGAGGATACAGAAAAGGATCATGCCCGAGAATTGCGACGGGATCAAGGGCCTCGATCTTACCATATACTATTATCCGATGGCCGATATCGGGGGGGATATATACGATATCTTTCAAATGCGGCCCGGATACGTGAGAATTTTTCTCGCCGATGCGATCGGTCATGGAATACAGGCAGCCCTTATCACGATGATCATCAAGGGCGAATATGAGAAAGTTAAATGCTTAAAAAGCATGCAGACCCTTCTGGAAAGGATCAACTCCTCGTTCATTGAGGTATATTACACGCTCAATGCTTTTTTTTCATGCATACTGGTGGACATTGATTTAAATCACGGAAAGATTCGATACGCGTCCGCCGGGCATCCTGACCAGATACATATCTGCAACAACACGATTGAAATATTAAGGCATACGGGCAGGCTGATCGGCATAAAAAATGGCTCCCGCTACGAGATCGTTGAAAAGGATGCATACGCACATGACAAGATTTTGCTTTATACCGACGGTTTATTTGAACAATTCAACGATAGAGAAGAAAGTTTTACAGAGCGCCACATACTTGCGCTGGCGAAGCCCCGAATGTCATCGCCCATTCATGAACTCCAAACCTCGATCATCGACGGAATGAAGGAATTCATGGGGGAAGGCTTCGAACGCTCGATCTGCGACGATATCACCATGATCGGCATCGAGATCAAAGAATGACAGAGGGTATTTTCGATCCCCACGGTCACCTTTCAGGGATACTTCCCTCATATGAATTCAGAAAGGAACAGCGCGATTTGTCCGCTTTTATTTTGGAGCGGCTGTACGCATCTGAAAACGGTGTCATTGAGGCGGGCACGGGCACCGGGAAAACCCTTGCGTACCTGGTTCCGGCCATTCAGTACTGTCTGGATCAAGATAAAAGAATAGCGGTCTCAACCGAGACAAAAACTCTGCAGAAACAGCTCATCGATAATGATATTCCGATAGTCAGGGAGATTTTCAACAGGTATTTCAATATGGACTTTTCATTCTCTCTTTGCCTGGGCAGCTCCAATTATCCATGCCGCATGCGCTTTGAAGCGGCCTTGATGGGCGGGAAGGTCCACGCAGGCGATCTGGATAAATTGCAAATGATCAGCCGGCTCTTTAATCAAAAAGAAATTTTCACGAATTTTGATCTGAATCTGCCCGGATACCTTTGGGACGAGATTAAAAGGGAAGGGGACTCATGCAACGCTTCCAGATGCCCGCTTGCATCCGGGTGCACCTTCCAGATGGCGAAAAGACAATGGATCCAGTCCCATCTGCTGGTCATAAACCATTATCTTTTTTTCGCAAATATCGCATCCGGAAAAACATATCTACCCCCCTTCGATATCGTGATTTTTGATGAGGCGCATTCAATTGAGGAAATCGCCGCGTCCCAGATCGGATTCAATCTCGGACGACAGGAGCTCCTGGACATTATCAACAGCTTTTCCCTGGATGCAGAACAGGGCCTGATGCCGCATAGTATCAAAAATGAAACGCTCAGATCAAGGTGCGCTGATTCCATGCAAAGGGCGACCCCGGCGATTATTTCTTTTTTTGAGGATATGCGCCATCTCATGCCTGAAGGAAAAAACAACCTGCGTCTCAGAGAGGCTCCCATATTCGGGAGCCGGCTCATCGGACCGCTTAAAGAATGCATGACCCTTTTGGCCGAGGCCGATCAGGACATGGATGACGAGGACCAGCGGCGTATTGAGTTTGATATCGCACGTGGCAGGCTCTTTACCTATATAGAAAACCTGGCGTCATTCGTATTTCACTATGATGAAAATTATGTATACTGGATCGAACGAGGGCCCGAAACTCGGGGCGGCGATCTTTATCTCAGGGGACAGCCGGTGGACGTATCTGAAATTATTAACCGAGAAATCGTTAATTTTTACGATTCATCCATATTCGTGTCCGCTACACTGGCAGTGGGCGGGGATTTTTCCTATATTGTCAGCCGTCTCGGCATTGAAAACCATGCCACGCAGCTTCTCGGGTCCTCGTTCAACTACAAGGATCAGGCGGTGCTCTACATTGCGGGGGAATTGGCCCAGCCGAACGACGACGCGTACAACGCGCAGGCCGCGGCCCATGCGGCCGAGATCATCAAGCATCTCAAGGGGAATTGCCTCATGCTCTTCACCTCGTACAAGACATTGCGCGAGGTGAGAAAGATAATCACCGGATTGATCGAATACGCCGTATATTCGCAGGATATCTCGACCGCCACCGAGGCCCTTGGCCGTTATCTCAAAGACGAAAATGCGGTGCTCATGGGGACCCATTCTTTCTGGCAGGGGCTTGACCTGCAGGGCGACCTGGTGAGAGGGATCATCATGATGAAGCTTCCCTTTGCGGTTCCCGATTCCCCGCCCGTAGAGGCGAAGATGGAGCGCATCGCCGCCGAAGGGAAAGATCCCTTCTACGCCTGCCAGATCCCGGAGGCGGTGATCCGCTTCAAGCAGGGCTTCGGAAGGCTGATACGGAGCAGCACCGACCGTGGGATAGTGGCGGTGCTCGATTCAAGGATATTGCGCAAGTCATACGGAAAATATTTTCTCACATCGGTTCCCGAATGCAGGGTCGTACATTCGCTGCAGGAGCTGAAGGAGGTTTTTTCCTAGCCTATCATACGATTGAAGATATGATTATTTTTTATGATCTCTTCTTCATGGTAACGATGACGTACTTAATATCGGAATTGTTTTATGGCTTATCGGTAAAGAAAATGATTTGACAGGTGTGCTTTTTTTATGTTAGGTTTTTGTTATATGCTCGATAATCTATTCAAAATAACAGGAGAAGATTATGAAAATCCATATAGACAAAAACCTGGTTGAACTGGTACCCGAAGGATCTGATGAAAAGGCGAAACTTCTGGAATTGTGGAACATCATGATCGATTGCGTGAAATTCAATAAAAAGCTGGTTCCGGTGGGGGAGTATATCCCTGAAAAAAACAATCTGGCCCGCTTCGCTATTGAGGGCGGGGATTGAAAGATGTGAGGAGGAAAAAATGAAAAAAGATGAAATAAAGGACGAGAACTGGTGGAAGTGTTCGTCGTGCGGATACACGATGCAACAGGCGGTTCCTCCTGAAACATGCCCCGGGTGCAGGCAAAAATGCGCGTTCACCGAGGTTTCCTGTTACACCCCCGAGTGCGGCGGCGAAGGAAATGTAGATCCGAATTTGTCGGGCACAGTAAAGCGATAATCGCTTCGCCGGGAGTCGCGTGCTCCTTTGAAAGCCTGCGGGTGAGAGGCGTTTTTTCTATTCGGCAAACCCCTCGCCGTTGAGTATGAAGAAACCGTATTGTGCAAACATATTGGGATGGAATGATGATATTCGGGTCTCTCCCCGGTAGGTAATTGAGAAGTGACGCTCTTTTTTCACCGGATAGCCGTTCTTCTCACAGAAGTCCCGGAAGTCCCGTATTGTCAGGTGGTGGATGTTCGGGGTTTCATACCACTCAAAAGGGAGGAGGATGTTCACAGGCATTCGGCCCTTGATCATCAGTTGTAGCCTGGTCTTGAAATATCCGAAGTTAGGAAAGCTCACGATCGCGTTCCTGCTTATCCGCATCATTTCCCTGATCACGTACGCGGGCCGTTTCGTAATCTGCAGGGTCTGGTTCAGAATCACGTAATCGAAGGAGTTTTCCTTGTAGTCCGACAGCCCTTCGTCGATGTCTCCCTGATAGCAGTAGAGCCCCTTCTCCACGCACTTCCACACCCCGGCCTCCGTTATCTCGACCCCGTACGGCGTCACCTGTTTTTGTTCGCGAAGCCTATCCAAGAGCTTTCCGTCGCCGCATCCCAGGTCAAGGACTTTGGTGCCCGGAGCGGTTTCCGCAATTATAAGATCATGTCCCGGATATTCAAGTGCATTCATTCTTTTGAAATTCGTTCAAATTCCCGCTTTAAAAAATTGGATATGTTCTTTTTGAGCGGCTCGTAGTCGAGCAGAAATGTATCGTGTCCCATATCGGTTTCTATGTCGGTGTACATTACATTTTTTCCATTTGCCCTTAGCGCCTGCACGATCTCCTTGGACTGGAAGCTCGGGTAGAGCCAGTCCGAGGTGAAGCTGATGACCAGGAAGTTGGCCGTTACGTTCGCAAAGGCCTCGTGCATGCTGCCGTAATCTTTTTTGAGGTCAAAATAATCGATGGCCTTGGTGATGTACAGGTACGAGTTGGCGTCGAAGCGGTCCACGAATTTATTGCCCTGGTGGTGGAGATACGATTCAACCATGAATTCATTTTTAAAGGTGGAGAGGGGAAGGTCTTCCTTCTGAAACCTCCTCCCGAATTTTTCATGCATGTGCCTGTCACTCAGATAGGTTATATGCCCGATCATTCGGGCAAGCGACAGGCCCGCATCCGGGCCTTTTGAATCATAATAGTCGCCGTGGTTCCAGTTAGGGTCGTTCATGATCGCCTGGCGTCCCACTTCGTTGAGCGCGATACCCTGCGCGGACAGGGACGCGGAGGTGGCGATGGCGATGACCGAATTGACCATCTCCGGATACACGATCGCCCATTTGATCGCCTGCATACCGCCCATGGAGCCTCCCGCGATCGAGAGCAGCTTTTCTATGCCGAGATGCGAGAGCAAATGCATCTGCGCGTTGACCATGTCCTGGATGGTAACCATGGGGAAATCAAGGCCGAAGGGCTTTCCGGTTTCGGGATTGATAGAGGAGGGGCCGGTCGACCCACTGCAGCCTCCGATCACATTTGCGCAGATTATGAAGTATTGCCCGGTGTCGAACGGCTTGCCTGGACCGATGTATATGTCCCACCACCCCGGATGCGCGTCATGGGGGCTGTGGTATCCGGCCGCATGTGCGCTTCCCGACAGGGCATGGGCGATCAGAATGGCGTTATTTTTCCTGCGGTTGAGCGTGCCATAAGTTTCATAGGCCAGCGTGACCGGACTCAGTGTCCGGCCGGATCTGAAGGTAAACTTCTCAAAAATAAGATGTCGGGTATTTACTAGACCGACTGACCTTTCGTTTATGACGCCGGGCGTTTTTTCCATAGTACCGTGCGAGTCCTCTCATTTATGCATCGAGGATTGTGGAGGACTGAATCAGCGGAATGCGATGAAACATAAAAACCGCCTTCTGAGATAGCGGTTCGTCGGTCTGCTATCTCATCTTCCGGATTTTTATCCGCTGGAATTGGCACCTCTTTCACTGCTGAACGGTTGCCGTGGCTTCACAGGGCCAGTCCCTCCGCCACTCTCGATAAGATAATTGATCGTTAGTACGGGCAAACACCGATGGTGTCAATAAAAAAATTAAAATAAAAAAAATGAATTCCGCTAAATTGAACGGGATGGAGAAAATAGACGGCTTACAGTGTCTTTTCAAGCATCCTGATCAATGCCGCTGACCGGATTTTTTCTCCCTTTTGGTTGAGGTGGTAGATGGTATCGGCAAAATATTCTTTCGGATACATGAAATCGGACGGCTTGTTCAAAAGGGGGAATTTTGCCATCCGCTTCATCATCTTGTAAAATGCGCTGATATATTTTTCATTGGCTTTGTATTCCCCTATGGGAAAGGGGGAAAAATAAAAGAACATCCTCACCTTTTTCGATTTTGCGTATTCATTGAAGTCGTTCAAAAAAAGAAAATTCTTGTTATCCGGATAGGAGAAATCCGCTCCCGTGTCGTTGAGGGGCCGGAAGATCGTAAACGGCTTCGTTCGGTCGCCGTTTTCATCAAACTCCTTGTGATAGTTGGGGAATCCCGAATCAAAAAGATGGCGCACGTTTCCTGTAACAAGGTTGCGGATATATGACGTGACCTTTATCTGCGATAATTCCATTACCATTTTGAATAAATCGAAATAATTCCCCTTCTCCAGGTATTCCCTCGCGTGTCTGCCGGGAGACATGAGAAAGAAAAATTTTTTCGATTCTTCATTGGTGTGTATGAAATGGATATAATCCTTATCAATGTCTGCCGCGTATTCCATGGTCACGACAACCACGTCCCCGGGATGAAGGTACGGTTTGATCTCCTCCAGGTACTCCTTCGTGCCCAGACCTCCCCACAGGCTCATGTTGGCCACGGAATAGTGAAATTGTTTTTCAAAGAGCCGGCTTTTAAGGGTCAGCAGGCTGCTGCCGCCTATGAAGATCATGCAGGGGTGCCTTTTCGCCTTCAGCATCTCCCTCTTGTTCACCAGCGCGGCCAGGTCATGCGGATACGTGCCGGGCATGAACCACACGAGGGCCGCGGACGCCGAGAGCAGGACAAAAAATATCAAAGTGTGTGTGAGCAGCTTTTTCATCGCGCGCCTAAAATCTGAAGTATATAAACTGCTGGTTCGTGTACATGCCGAGGAATACGAGAGCGAACATCAGGCAGTAATATAGGGACCATTTCACATACCAGGGCTTCCGTGCGATTCTGTCGCGCAGGTGCTCTTCGCTGTTTTCCTGCACGATTTCGATTATCGCCAGAACCAGAATGCCCAGGGCAAGGGTTATCATCTCGGGCAGGAAGCCCGGCTTCGAGAATCCAAGAAAGGTCGTCTTATTTGGAATGACGAGATACTGCTTCAGCAGATCGTAATTAAAGGTGAAGGCGGTTCTTATAACGCCGCCGAGGCCGGTGAACAGATGGCCTATGATGTAAAAGGCGTCGCTCATTGAATTCGCCCTGAAAAATATCGCGGAGAACCAGAAGGTGCTAAAGGTGATCACAATTTTTATAATTTTATGAAACCGGGGTGTTTTCGCCAACCCGGCCAGTCCAATGAACGTTTTACGAATTTTTCTTGTCCAATATGAAATCAGCATTTGCAGCCCGTTCAGACCCGCCCATGTGATAAAGGTCCAGTTTGCTCCGTGCCACAGGCCACTCAGAATGAAGGTCATGAATATGTTGTACTGCCATCTCCATTTGGCGACGCGGTTGCCGCCCATCGGGATATACACGTAGTCCCTGAAGAATGAAATCATGGTAATGTGCCACCTCCGCCACAGCTCAGCAATCGAAGGCGAGAGATAGGGACGTCTGAAGTTATCCGAGAGTTTAAATCCCATGATCTGGCCGAGCCCGATCGCCATATCGGAGTAGCCTGAAAAGTCACAGTATACCTGGAATATGAAACATAGCTGCGCGATGATGAGATAGATGCCCGGATATCCGTGCGGGTTGCCGAACACTTCATTCACCACGATGGCTGCCCTGTCCGCGATGACCGCTTTTTTATACAGCCCCCATGCGAACAGCAGAATGCCGTTCTTGATCTGCTCATAATCGAACGTTTTCTTTTCATGGAATTGCGGAATGAGCCTGTGCGCCCGTTCGATGGGGCCGGCTATGACCTTGGGAAAGAATAGGATATACAGTGAGAATATTCCGAAATGCCTCTCGGGTTTTTGCACGCCCTTGTATACGTCGACGAGATAGCTGATGACGTGGAACGTATAGTACGATATGCCAAGGGGGATGATAAGCCTCAGCAGATGCTCCGGATACTTCAAATTCAGAAAATCCGCGATATAGTAAATCGTTTGATTGAAAAAGTTCAGATACTTAAACAGAAAGAGGAGCAGAAGAGGATACGCGATCCCCAGTATGAGTATGATCTTTGAATATCTTGAGTTGGTTGATTTGCTTTTCTCAATGAATATCGCGCAATAATAATTAACGACTATGGTCGATATGACCGCGAAGGCATTGAACATATACCAGTAGACGTTATTCGGGTAAGGGAAATGAACCGGGTCGCTGTACTGGTAATATGAATATCCGAAAAAAAAGAAGCTCGAGACCAGAAGCCATATCCAGCGCAGCCTGTGAGGCAACAGGAAATATATAACGAGAACAATCAGGAAGAAAATCAGGAATTCGAACGAGTTGAACAGCATAAAACCGTGTATACCTATTGATTTAATGCGACGTTGGATGATATATGCGCTCAATATAGCTGGGGCTGTCCAATAATGTCCTCATTTCATCGCGGGGGCGAAATTGGACAGCCCCGACATGAGACGCTCATCCTGTCAAATTCTGCGTGTGATTATTAAAAATGACAAGTTGATTAAATTTTATTTTATAGTCAAGAAAAATATCCAAAAGTAGCTACGCTAATTTGATACGCTCCAGAGCGTGGTTATTGATGCGCGTTAACGGGAAATGATTCACTCGGACAGGAGCCATTCCAGGGTCTCTTTGATGCCGTACGCGGGCTTCCAATCATATAATTTATTCAATGCCGTTCCATCTCCGATCAGCTTTTTAATTTCATTTTTTCTGAATAGCGATTCGGAGCTTTTGATTTTCAATTGAACACCGGTCATGTTCTGAATCAATTGAAGTATATCCGATATTTTGTACCCCTTCCCGCTGGCGATGTTGAACGTCTTCCCATCCGGGAATTGCTCACAAAGATCGGAATAGATCTCCACGATGTCGCGTACATCCATGAATTCCCTGATCACCGCAGTGTCGCCCAGAATGATTTCCTTCTTTTTGTCTTTTACCGCCCGGATGATTTTTGGTATGATAAAATCCGGCGTTTGCCCCCTGCCGGTGTGGTTGAAGGGCCTCACGATCGCCACCGGAAGCTCATATATGGTGTGAAAGACCCGGGCTATGTGCTCTGCAGCACACTTGCTCGCACCGTAGTGGTTGATCGGGTTGACCCTCGTTTCTTCGGTTATGGGCTGATTTGAATCATCAACGATGCCGTAAACCTGACAGGAGCTGATAAATAAAAAATTCGGCTTTTTTTTGAGATTCGCGGAAGCGGCGAGGAGGTTTATCGTCCCGTTTATGTTGACAGTATATAATATCGAGGGGTCTTCATACGCGACTTTGGAGATGGCGGCGAGGTGATATATGAAGTCCGGCGATATCTCCTGTACGCATCGCATGACCGCGTTTGCATCCGTTATATCGAAGGGATACACATGAGGGTCTCGGCTTTGCAGGTCAATACCATATACAATATGGCCCTTTGTTTCAAGGGCTTTCCTTAAAATGGGACCGACGAAGCCGTTAATGCCGGTTATCAGAATTTTCATTAGCCCCGGCTTACCCGCTCCAGGTCGCGTTGAACCATGATCTCCATCAGCTCGCCGAACCTTACCTTCGGCTCCCAGCCCAGCTCGTTTTTAGCTTTTGAATAGTCGCCCAGCAGGTGATCAACCTCGCCCGGTCTGAAGAATTTCGGATTTATCTTCACCAGAAGCTTCCCGGTTTTGGCATCGACTCCGGTTTCATCCACGCCGCTTCCCTTCCACCGGAGGGTCACGCCGACACAGGAGAAGGCGTGCTCGATGCATTCGCGCACCGAATGATTTTCATTGGTCGCGAGTATGTAATCCCGGGGATCCGTTTGTTGAAGCATCATCCACATGCCCGCCACATATTCTTTCGCATAGCCCCAGTCCCGTTTCGGGTCCAAGTTGCCGACTTCAAAGTAATCCTGCTTCCCGTATTTGATACGCGCCACCGCGTCGCTGATCTTTCTTGTGACGAACTCTATGCCGCGGAGGGGTGACTCGTGGTTGAACAGTATGCCCGAGCATCCGAAAATGTTGTACGATTCGCGGTAGTTGATCGTCATCCAATGCCCGTACAATTTTGCCGAGGCATAGGGGCTGCGCGGATAGAACGGGGTGGTCTCCTGCTGGGGCGTCTCCCGCACCTTGCCGAACATCTCAGAGCTGGACGCCTGGTAGAATTTTATTTTGGGGTTCACGATCCGGATGGCCTCGAGCACCCGGGTGACGCCGAGGGCGGTGGTCTCTCCGGTCAGGACCGGCTTTTCGAAGGATACCGCGACAAAGCTCTGCGCGGCCAGATTATAGACTTCATCCGGCCCGATTTTTTCAAACGCACGGATGAGGTTTCCCGTGTCCAGTATGTCGACCTCGACGAGCTCCATCTTATTGAGTACATCGAGCTCATCGAGACGCCAGAAATTCGGGGAGCTCGTTCTCCGATATCCCCCGTATACCTTGTACCCTTTTCCCAACAAAAACTCCGAGAGATACGCGCCATCCTGGCCGGTAACGCCGGTAATGAAAGCTTTTTTTGCCATGGGAATGTCCTGGTTAATGATAGTATATTGAGATCAAGCTAGTCGTTTTTTAATCAAAGTATTCCCTCAAGGGTCAGGGCGCAATAGTGATTAACTAAATTCTTTTTAAAGAATGCAATTAATGCAAATGCTATATTTCTTGAGAAGGAGTCTATTTGTCAATAATCATTTAAGTAGCCATTTGTATTTGACAAAAATTCAATAATCCCATTATTTTCTTTTTTTACACATGACGTTCACGCGATATGATTCTAATACCGGGGCGTTGCACATATGACCTCCGCACGATACAGAATAGAAGCCCGGGGACTCACCAAGCGGTTCGGCCGGAATCTTGTATTTAAAGATCTCAATCTTGAATTGGAAACCGGGAACTCTCTCTGCGTAACCGGTCCGAACGGATCAGGCAAATCGACCCTTTTGAAAATACTCGCCGGAGTACTGGCTCCTTCAGAGGGCAAGGTGATGTATACCGATATCGATCGCGGTTCAGTGCTTAATGAATGGATTTCTTGCATCGGATACTCCGGGCCGCTGATCAATCCCTACGATGACCTTACGGCCATGGAGAATATCTCGTTCACCTCCGCCGGGGCCGGGCCGTCGAGAATTGATTCCCTGCTCCATCGCTTCGGCCTAACCGCGCACAAGGATAA
>Ga0315536_1001733_pt1 | contig 10807 bp, 9 predicted proteins | sample SalMarSW160230MG_FD_203093 | JGI IMG/M metagenome (GOLD analysis project Ga0315536, IMG submission 203093) | Salt marsh sediment microbial communities from the Plum Island Ecosystem LTER, Massachusetts, United States - Salt Marsh Sediment SW1602-30 ... | reverse complement strand
GTCATAAGTTTACTTTCTGGAATCTCAAATCCCTTCTTAAGGCAGTATATTAGGTTAAATTAAATAATATTTAGAAACAATAATTCTTCTATAAAAAATATTATTTATTAATATTGAAACAAAAAAACAAGAATTTGAATTAAATTTTTGAATGCTCGGTCCTTGAAATTACCTCATCCTGAATTTCTTGTCCTAGATCAACGAAATATGCCGAGTAACCTCCAACTTTAACAACGATATTCCTATATGGTTCTGGGTTTTGTTGAGCGGCTTTTAATACTTCAGTAGACACTACAGTAGGCTGAAGCTGTTGACCTCCTAAACTGAAATAAGTTTTCAAAAGTGAAACCCACTTATTTCTAGTCTCACTTGTTTTTCCAATTCCAGAGGGATGCATTCGAATATTAACTGCACAACCGCAAACATGTGAAAAATCAAGAGCTGCTACAGAACGTATAACGCCTGTTGGACCATTTTTCTCAACATTATAGGGATTACAGCTTGCAGCAAATGGTTTTCCCGCAAGTCTACCATCGGGAGTTGCAATACCAATTCGCCCATCATAGGTATGAGATGTCATTGATATAATAAAAGGAGCATAAACTCCTTCTTTATAGGTTTTATATTTATATGTTTCTTCGCATATATGTGTGGTGACTTTTCGAGCAAGTTTATCGCATTCAGGGTTTCCATTACCCCATTTTCCATCGAGATCCAGGATCATTTGATGGATTGTATGATAACTCCCTGTGAAATTCTCATCGATTGCCGTTAGCAACTCTTTAAAATTAAATTGTTTTTCCTCAAAGATAAGTTTTTTAATCACAAATAATGAATCCACTAAATTTGCAATGCTGTTCATTAAGAGAATACCCTCCGCATCGTAAAAAGCACCTCCTTGGGTTACGTCCTTTTTCTTTTTAAAACATCCTCCCATGAAAGCTGATATAAAAGGAGCGGGAAAATAATCGGCAAATAGCTTATCACGTATATTCGTGGCTTCCACAATTTTCTGGATAACAAAGTCTAATTGTTGGTAAAAGGCATTGAGAAATTCTTCAAATGTATTAAAGCTATCAGGATTTCCAGTTTTCAAACCCACATCATTAACTAAACCCCCGATTGTCAAGCAATTTCCATTTCGAATGGTCATATCAAGAGTTCTGCATAATAAAAGAGCGGAAAAACTGATCCCTCCTGTTTTTCCAGGACTACACATATCCACACATCCAGTGATTGAAAATGCATTTGCATCTTTTTCTCTAATTCCTCGCTTCTTTAAAGCTTCAATACATACATTATCGTTTAATAGAGATATACTCGAATATCCATTGTATTGAATTTCAGCAACCTTCAAATATAATTCTTCAGGAGAATGATCATGATAACGAACCGCAAAATTAAGAGAAGCCTTGGATCGATCTGCAGCTTCTAATATTATATACGTGAGATCATTTGTAGCATCCTCTCCCTCTTCATTTAAGCCTCCAAGTGTCACCGGTTCTGAACCTTCAAATCGTTGGCTAAAATCACTTAGCGCATTAGAATAAGGGCGAATATTATGACTCATTATGTTTAACACTAATTCTTCAAATAATTCTCGTGCCTCTTCTCGGGTGATTAGCCCTTTTTCAATATCGGAGTGATAAAAAGGGTAAAATATTTGATCTAAACGACCTGGACCATGCACATTAAAGGGGACAGCTAAATCAACAACTGCTTTAACAATCCAAAATGTCTGTATTGCCTCGCGAAGTGTAGTTGGAGGAGAAATTGGGATTTTTTTACATGCCTCATATATCTCTGACAATATTTTCTTCCTCTCAGCATTACTGGTCTTATAAAGTTCTTCTTTTACTTTTTCTGCTAATCTTCGCGAAAAGATCAAAACTGCTTCAAGTGTTATTTCAATAGATCGTAAGAAATCCTTTTGCTCATCTTTTAACTCTTTATTATTTTCAATCTCCTCTTGAACTTCCTTAAGCATATTAAAGAATCCTTTTTTCAAAATAGTTACATAATCAAGAACTAAATGACCTTGCCATGTACCAATCACCGCACAAGGGGATATAACTATATCATTTTGAGCTGTTTTTAAAGGTAGATGAGATAAAAATTCATATGATTCTCCCGTATATACAGTGGAATTAGCATATTCTTTTTCAAGCATATCCGCGAGTGTTTTATTTTTCCAAAAAGGAATTAATTGGTCTAATAGTATCTTTTTATCTTCTTCTCCAATTTGATACGGATTGATTTTTCGTTGATCAAGAGTATCTGTTCCAAGCGTTGTAATTGGAGCGCCTATTTTTTTGGTATTTTCCAACAATTCACGAAGTCTATCGGGCCCAATTTTATTTATCATATACGATAAATAATTGTTATTGCTTTCTTTCATATATTTTTTCATGGTTTTCGCATCAAGTTCAACTTCAAAAACATTGTTCCATATTCCGCGTTCTATATCAATCGGAATTCCCATGAAGTTTTCAGTCCAATTACCTACGATTCGATCATCAGAGTCTATGTAGATAGTAATATTTTCCAAAACATGTTTCATGCATAAAGCTACCCTTTCTGCTAAACTTATTTCTAGATTTTCCGTTTCTATCCACTTCTCAGTGTATAATTTAGCTCTTTCAATGGATATAATCGGAATATTATCAATAAATCTATTTCTGATTCTCTTTATTCTTTCGCTGGCATTATCAATTAATTCCATTCTTGTCCCTCTAATAATTTATTATTCATTTATCTATGTATTTAATTATTATTAACTTTTTCCAACTGATTTTTCAACTTTAAGAAAAACTCCGGAGTTGATAGTTGAAATGGTATTGGATATCTTGTTCCTGCTTTATGAGTTTTCTCTAAACCTTCAAGAATCTCATCTTTCAAATTAAAAGGGATAGAAGCTATTAAATCACTGTCCAAAGCCATCCCAAACCTACGATCTCCCAAACAAGGAAAAGCAACCTGTAATTCTCCTGTAATTAATGCATTAGAAATAGTATCCGCACATACACCATCACAGAATGTTGACATTGAGATCCTTCCCCCCCTTTTCCATAAATATCCTTGGATTACTCGCATGATTTGCGCTGAATTCCCCCATATTAGAAGTAAATCTGGTTCAAAATCAATTCGATTTAAAGCTCCCGCGATAATCGCTTTATATTTGTCGAATTCTAGTTTTGGCATGGAAGATGCAGTTTTTTTAGCAGTTTCTTTAGAATCATTATATCTTCCAACAAAAAAAGCTCCTTCTTCGAACAATTTAGATGATTTTTCAAAGCCTATTGCTATATCTGCAAGAGGACAGATATTATCCTCCTTTATACATGCCATTGTCCATCCGTAGTATCTTGCATAACTGAAGATTTGGCAGAGAGCAACTTCTTTCTCTGGTTTTTTCAAGAATTTAATGGATTTAAGGTCTTCAAGGGATTCTAACAATTTAACTCCAACTGGGAATGTTGATAGTTTAAGATATTTGTTTATCGAATTTTCCAGATTTTCATATTTGTTCATAGAATCACTATTACAGTATTTTGTCCATCTGTAATATTATTAATTAATTCAATTTTTAATTTTTATCCATTACAACCTATTTTTAAAAGTCTCATTCGTTTTAAAGATGTAGGTAGATAGAAAGTATAATAAATAAAATAAGAAAAAAAACCAATTTAATACATCTTTATAATTTACTTTCAAGCTCTTTTAAATCTTTCTCGATTCTTTCCATACGCGTGTTATAAACTTCTTTCGAGATTTTATCATCGGCTAATAAATCATCAAGTTTATCTAGCTTAACTTTCAGTTCTGCGATTTTTTGTTTTTTTTTTTTCCTATCATCCTCTCTTAATCTTGCTTCAGAGGTAATTTCGGCAATTTTTACCGCTTTATCTCCGTGAGTCTCCATTAATTTAACTTCTCCTGCTACATTTGCTTCCCTTTGTTTTCCTAGTAAATCAGATTTAACATCACCCTCGACCTGTTCTGCTTCTGATTTTAATTTGGTTTTTTCTAGCTCCAGTTTTGAATCTAAGATATCTTCCTTTCTTCTATATGCTTTTTGGGCAGATTCCAATTCCATTTTTTGAGTTTCGAGTTCTTTCTTTAGCCGCAAAATTTCAAGTTCATCTGAAACTTTACCTTTTTCCCTTTCTACATCAAAAAGTTTTTCTGTACCTTTAGGAGCTTTCACACCGATAATATTAAGCGTTTCAAGTTCCAATCCATATCTCATGAATTCATCTGAAACTTTAGAAATGATTAAATTAATGATACGTTCTCGATCCTCTAAGACTACTTGCTTTGCTTGATGGTTTTTAAACATATCTCTTAATGATGAATTGAGGAGGCTCATTATCCACTCTTTTAAATTCTGAATTTTCCATGTTCTCTTCCCGGCGACCACATCATTATAAAAAATTTTAACATCACTTATTTTTAATCTAAGATCTCCATGCAATCCAATGAAAATACCATCCTTAGTGGGGATACCATTAGATTGTGGTATCCCCCATTGGATGTCTATAAAAGAGGTGTCGATCCACACGATCTCAGTCCCCTTGATTTTTGCCTTTTTCTCTAACTCATAAACGCCCCCCCCAAGAACGTCTAAAAGTTCTCCCTTATTGTAAAACAACGCTTTTTCGTAATCTTTCACAGCGAAAAATTTTTTATTTTTTATGTTATCACCTGGTTGAGGAAAAATGTACATAATTGGAGCATTTTTTGAATCTGCATCTCCTCGTTGCCATGCTATAATCTCTGGGTCTAAATCTACAACTACTTTTCCTTTATATTCTTTATACATACTTCACACCAGTTCATTTTTTTTATTTATAATTTAAAACTAACTTTTTTGCTCAGTTCTTATATACCATTGTTCTCCATGGAGAAATGATTTGGAATAATTAAGGATTCCAAGGTTCGTTAATTTATATAAGAGGTCCAATGCTTTTTCAGGAGGCCATCCCGTTTTATCTACTATATCGGCTAAAGTAAATTTATGAAGTTTTAACGCTATTAAGACAAGATTCGTTTCTTCTTCAGAGACATCATGTGCTTTTAATTGAACAACTTTAAGATAATTTCCTTCAGTATCTTGAATGTTCTTAATCCCAGGTATATATCCACTATCAGTAAGATTATTTATAATCTGTTCCAATTTATCTATAGCGAAATTCAAATTAGGCTTTTCATCTAAAATAAGCTGATAAAGGTTATAGAGTGGAATAAAATCCGCTAATTTGTAATTATGATCCTTAAGTTCTGTTTCTCCCTGTTTTAATTTATTTAAGAATTTTAAAACCAAATCTTCGATTTCCTTTGATAATATCTCGTTATTTGTTGGAAAATCAATAAGATTATCCAAAATGTCTATTTCGATTTTATTTTTTGATAGTATTTTTAAATCCTCATTTGATAATATGTGAGAATCAACGTTTATCGTTTCTCTTTGATAGACTAGAGAGCTTAAAATTCGTATTTCTTCTCTTAAATCGATTGCCATGGAAAGACCATTTGCTACTACTAGATCCTCAATGTATTTAGAAACCTTAATTGTGATATCGAATATTCTCTTTATTTCATGAATAATAAGCGAGTTGAAAAAATAAATTTCAACACATGTTTGATATTCAACTTCTTTGGTAAGTTTTTTCTGTTTTTCACCTACTTTCTTTAATGTAGAAGTCGATGTTGGATCTACTGTCAATATCTTGAATTTCTGTTTAAGGAACTTGACTCTCTTTAATATGAAACTGATCAAGTCTTCAAAAACAGGATGGTTTATGTTTAATATCGAACCTAAAATTTTGCTCAAATCAACTTGTATATTATTTAACTCGTGTATAACAGCCTCATGTGATTTTCTTAAATCATCCTTTATATCTTTGATATTATCTGGTATTTCAATACCTTCAAGTAATTCTTCTTCTCTACTGACAAACTCGATACCTTGTTCTAATCCTTTAGCTTCTTTTAGAACCTTTTTTCCAAATTTTGTAATACGCCATTTTGGTATGAGATTGTTTCCTTCAACCACTCTCTCTACTTGATTAAATTTCTCTAATTGTAGAAGAATATTTTTTCCAACTCTCATCGAAAGTTTTGATTTTTTGCTTATTTCTCTAATACTTAATGGAACTTTGTAGTTTTCGTTCAGACACACAAGTATCTTTTCGATACCTTGGAGACTTATTGGTAATTCTCGAGTTGGACTTGGGTTATTATTTGACATTTTTAATTTAAATCTTTTTAAAATAATATTGTTGCTAATATATTTAAATGTTGCCATATTGCAACAAGTTTCATTTTTTATGATATTGAAGAAATTCGAAAAAAATAGATTAACTCAAAGGAGTAGACATTGATTTAAATATGATCTATTCAATTAGCTAAATAGATAAAAATATGGGTGTTTTTAATGTTTTTTGTCGTATTCGCTTATAATAACATTTTGTTGGGCAGCCCACCAAACCCATACTTGTCTAATAAAAAAATGTACAATTCCAAGATGATTATTCCAAGCATGAGTCTCAGACATGTGCTCGTGACATATCATTACATACTTTTTACCTTCTTGTTCCCAAATATTTTTTAAAAAGATTTTTCCGCAATAGTTTAAAATTGATTCTTCCGCAAAACATCTTGGACAGACCTTTGGATATTCTGAAGTTAATAATACTTTGATATCAAAATTAATTTCGGGGCGTTCTGGAACAACTAAGTTTCCCGCCCAAATTAAGTAGTTATACCTTGGATTTCTTTCAGGAAATAATTTAAACCATGGCTTATTGTTAGTATTTTTAAGAAAATTAATATATTGCATTATTTTTTCAATTTCCAACTTGACTCGATCTTTCCAAGCAGGATGTTTTGGATCAACTAAAGTCCATTTTTGAGGAAACTCTTGTATCAACTCTTCCAATATCGAGTTTTGCCATTTTTTCCCCGACATTCTTAACCAACGATACCTCGATCAATAATATCAAATGTATTTCCGAATTTTTCCACGATTTCTTTGACAGGTCTTAATAAATCTGTATGGGTTAGAACTTGACCGCCCATATTAGCTATACATACATTCTGTGCAATTAGTCCGAATTTTTTTGAAATTTCAGGAATAATATCCATCAATTTGATATTAGAAGATACTGGAAATGGAATGTCTTTTTTTTCTGTTCCAAATTTATTGACAAAATATATTGTATTTAACTCTGATGCCATGTTAATCTCAAACCTTTGAATTTTTATCTATTAAATTATAAAAGACTTATTATTTTTATTCTTTTTTAATTCGACTATTGTTACCTAATTATTGTTAATTATAGTATTTTTAGATCCAAGTTATTTCTTAGTAAATTGATTCTCTTCTTTAAATTATCTCCCCAATCATAATATAATGAAATTTTTTCCAAATCATAGAGAAACCTTGCTAAATATGCTTTAATTTTTGGTGATATATTGATTTTAATATATGAATTAAATGAAGATAAAAATTTTGATAAGAATTCATAATTGGACTTTGAAGTTGTCAGTTTATTTAGTTTCTTGTCTTTAAAACTTGATAATCTTATAAAAAAACCAAAATAATTTAGGAAATAATCTTCTGGAATACATAGCATAGAAGATTGTGACTCTAAAATGCTCAGCTGTAATTTTTGTGGTAAAATATTTCCCAAAAATTCAACTCTAATCATTTTTTTAAAGTCCTGGAGCTCCCTACTAAGATTTATAACATAGATTAAAAATTTTGCTTTAATGTGGAGGTGTAGGTCTGTACCTTCTTTTTCTTCAATTATACCGTTATCAGTATCTTGATTTTTTAATATTAACAAGTTACTCATGATTTCTTTTGTTAACTGAGGAATTTTAATATATATGGGTTCTTCTGATATATCGTTAGTCAAGAAGTCATTAACTGTAGCTTTTTCCGTAATATTCAAATTGTTCTTAAGTAAACCAAATTCATCCCAGTGTTTCTGAAAACTGTCTATTAGTATGTTTTGAATTTTTATTTTTATAGAATTCATCCTATTTGAATCCTTAAATAAGTTTTCACTAATATGAATATCAAATTTCTCATCTATGGCAACTATGATAAAATCAGGAACTTTTGGTTCGTCATATTCGACCTTAATTTCTCTTGTTTTCCTCTCTTTACCCATTTGGTAAAAATTAATTTCCTCTCCATTGGTCACAATTGAAACACAGTTTTGAAATTGATTTGTAAGACTGATAAGAGTGTTATCATCTGTCTGACTATGAAATAAAGTACTAGAAGCAGGATGAGAATGGTATATTCCTATAGGACCAATCCCTTGAGGCATGGTAGAACTTAACTCTTGGAACTCCAATGCGTGTGGTATTGCGCTTATAACTGTTTGTTGTTCAAATCGTTTACATTCACTTATCGCCAAAATATGAGGAATGTTATTTTTTAAATAACCAATTAGCCAACCGTAAATCTCTTCGTGACTGGAACGTGCTTGTTTTTTAATGACTTCTATTTGACTGTGAGAAATTAGGAGTTTTTTAATAACCATTCACCGATTGCTATTTAAGTTTAGTTATAATATCATCTAAATCTTTTTGAGATACTTTTTTATCAATTTTAATACTATCGTTTAGCTCAATGCTCCCGCAAATAGGACAATTTTCATCTTTTTTTGTTGAGTAATTCAAAAATTGTCCTGATACCATATTATATACCAAATAATCAATCATTTTTCCAAACTTCAACAGATATTTAAGCATTTCTTGAATTTGAATGCTAGCTAAAATTGCCATTGTTGATGGTAATGATGCCACACAAGGTTCTCCTCTTTCATCTGGAAGATTAATTGCATAACTTTTAATACACTTAGCACACGATGTTTTATAAGGGAAAATAGGATGAACATATCCTGATAAACCACTCCTCGATGCTCCAGCATCAATATATGGAATCTTCAATTTTACACATTTAGAATTTAAATATTCTCTTGCTGGAATATTATCAAGTCCATTTAATATGATATCTAATCTTGAAATTTCCTTCTCGAATATAGATTCAAAATTAATATCCATTATATCCTTTTTATAATAAAAAATATCAACATCGGGATTTATCTCTTCTAAAATTTTGCGGGCAACTTCAACTTTAGCTTGACCAACATGTATTGGTTTAAACATGCTTCGATTCAAATTAACTAGTTCTACTGAATCAAAATCAAAAAGAGTAATTTTTCCTACACCACATCGTGTCGCTATCTCTGAAGAAACACATCCTAAACCTCCAATTCCAATTATACCGATATGGTAGGAATTAAGCTCCTCCCAATCAATATCATATCCAAACTCTTTAATTGCTTTTAATCTTGTATATCTATCTTCTTTCATAATTTACAACTTTATTTCTAATATCTAAGAGCTTTAGGAATTTTAGAGATTTTATTACAATACACACATTCAAGAGTACCGTTGATGTCAATGTTTTTTATATCTAAATCACCCCCGCATTCTGGACATTGAGCATTAATAGCTTCAACTCTTTGTTCCAATCCTTTTTGTAAATCTGATATTTTGGAATCATACCTTTTTAAAGTCTCTGAAATTAATTCCTCATTTTCCCCCGTTACCCATATTATCATAGTTCCAGAATTTTCATTTGCCATAATTTGCAAATCAATTAACTGTGAAATATTTTGTCCTTCTTTATATAAATATACAACTGAAGCTAAATAATCTTGCTCTTTATCATCAAAATGTTTTTCAATGGGTTCCTCAACTATTTTTAAACCTTTAAAGATATTTAAAACAGAATTAAATAACTGCTTGGGATTAGTTGCTTTAAACTGATATTTCTGTCCTTTATATGGAAAGTTTTGGTGTTTTATCATTTTTATAAATTCAATTATATTTAGTTCTTTTTGTTTTTCTAATATCTCTACTCGGTCTTCTTTTATTTTTATTCTTTCTCTTTTTAAAGCTGAAAGTTCCTCATTTGTATCTTTTTCTAATAAAATTTTTGTGCGAGTTCCAATATAAACAGGAGTGTTAGGTAATGTGGAACTTATTAAACCCGTTCCGATGATAGGATTGCCTCCTTCCCATGGGATTAAAAATGATACCTCTTGTCCCAAATCTAACAATTTGTTTAACAATGATGGTTTAATATTTGTTGTCCAATCACCCTTAGTAAGAAGAGAATTATCTTCAGAAATACTAATATGAACCTCTAGCGCTTCTGCAGGATTATATTTTAGAATGTATACCTCATCCCCTTCACCAAAATTTTCTAGATTTCTCTGATCTATAAAAATTAAAGGGTTATCTCCAATTTCTAAAGCTTCAATCTTTGAGATTACTGAAAACGTTTTTGTCGGAAGACTTGATATTAAAAATATTGTATCACCCACTTTATAATCTATTAACCACTCTTCTTTTGCTTGAATTACACAATTATCTCGAAATTGAGGAATTAATTTATAGGTTTGCATATACTTTCATTAATTTTTTGTCTTGTATACTATTATTTTTAAAAGGATATAAATATTTATTGTTCTTGGTGGAACTAAGAGCGATCTAGAAAAAGTTAGATGATTTATGTAAATTAAGAGGATTTTCTGGTGTTCTTCTTATTAAATTAACTTTATTAAGTCTTATTAGAATTAAATGAAGGAATGTTCGGTCCTTGAAATTACCTCATCCTGAATTTCTTGTCCTAGATCAACGAAATATGCCGAGTAACCTCCAACTTTAACAACGATATTCCTATATGGTTCTGGGTTTTGTTGAGCGGCTTTTAATACTT
>Ga0315536_1001731_pt1:5000-10812 | contig 10812 bp, 9 predicted proteins | sample SalMarSW160230MG_FD_203093 | JGI IMG/M metagenome (GOLD analysis project Ga0315536, IMG submission 203093) | Salt marsh sediment microbial communities from the Plum Island Ecosystem LTER, Massachusetts, United States - Salt Marsh Sediment SW1602-30 ... | reverse complement strand
CAACCATGTCTTCCACACCTCTGACGGCGGACTTACCTGGCAGGACCTGACCCCGCCCGAACCTGCTTCGGCAGATCCGAGCCAGCCCAAAAAAGCTGTCGGGACATTTTTAGATGACTTGCATGGCTGGGTAGTGTATTCTAACTTGGGGCCTATAGCCCCCTCGACGGCTTACGTTTGGTTTACCCACGATAGTGGTGCGACCTGGCAATACAGCGGTTTGACTGAGCCAGCGCTTTATCAGGAATTCTTCCTGCCTGAGGCGCCATTCTTCCTGGATCCACAGCACGGTTGGCTGCTGGTGCACGTCGGGGCTGGGATGAACCACGATTATTACGTTTTGTTGGGCAGCAATGATGAGGGCCAAACCTGGGAGACGCTGGTATCGCCCATGAATGATTTGAGTGGTACGCAAAGTTGTTCCAAAACAGGTCTGGTATTTGCCACAACCCAAAATGGTTGGATGCCGACTGATTGTCGTGGTGTGGCGCCGGTCCCCTATTTCTTCAAGACACAAGATGGCGGCCCGACTTGGGACAAAGTGGGATTACCAGCCCCAGCCGGTACGACTGACCTGTTCAATCAGTGGTACTGCGGCCTCCACTCACCGCAGTTGTTCACGGATCAGGCCGGTGATTTTGTGCTTAAATGCGATCAGTTCAATAACGGACAGAAAATCAGCCAGTTTTATCTCTATCAGACCAAAGATAACGGTTTAAGTTGGGCTACCTATCCTTATCCCGGCGGAGACCTGAAATTCATCGGACAGATGACCGCTTTTGCGTTGGGCCGCGATATCCAGCGCTCAGAGGATGCCGGTCATACCTGGACGAAGGTTAAAACTGTCAGCTGGGATGGCCAGTTTAGTTTTGTGGATGCCAACAACATCTGGGCTGTAGCCCGTGACGGCGATCAGATTGCCCTGGTCAAATCAGTTGACGGGGCATTGACCTGGCAGGAAATTAAGCCAAAAGTTGGGCCATAATGAGAATCTCCATCCATTACATTGCACTGGATTAAGTTCCCCGAAAAGAGCTTGGTCATCAAAATACATTCAACCTTACAGGAAATATTTCAGTAGTCTTACAAATTGATTTACCCGGGATATTTTGTGCCAAATTTTTAAAAATTTCCCCATCCGCATCTTACTTTGTGCTATTATACAAGGTATATGCGTGAGCCGCGTCGCTTGCTGTTGTATCTGTTGTTAAACGTCATCGTATCGGCCAGTGTGACCGGAGCGATCCTGTTCTGGCACGACCGGGCCATGCGCAATGTACCGCAGCCATCCCAACCGGTTGCGCCTGCAGCAGCGACGTCGGCCCCAGTCTCTGCTGCGACGCCCTCTTCTCCGCTGCCCACCGTTAACCCGGACGAGCCAATGCCGGTCGAGATCGTCAGCGTTGTCGGGGCCGGGACACTCGGGTCTGAGACGGTCTTGATCCGCTATAACGGTGATGGCGAGCTTGATTTGACCGGATGGCAACTGCAGAATGGTGATGGCGATGCCTACATTTTTCCGACACTCAAGCTTTACAAAAACGGAGCTGTTCAGGTTCATTCCGGCTTTGGCAACGACACGGTCATCGATTTGTACTGGGGCCGAACTCGGACCGTATGGAAGTCTGGCGAGTTGGCCAGCCTGGTAGACGCACAGGGCAGCGTACGGGCGATTTATCGTATTCCTTAGGGATTTTCTCAAGTATTATGTCTCAAGCTCTTTATCGAAAATGGCGACCCCAAAAATGGGATGAAGTGATTGGCCAGCAGCACGTGGTGCAGACCTTGCGCAACGCGTTAATGGCAGATCGTGTCGGCCATGCCTACCTGTTCTCCGGTCCGCGCGGTACGGGTAAGACCACCGTTGCTCGTTTGCTGGCCAAGGCGGTCAACTGCCAGGCGGAAGATGTGTCTGCGCGCCCCTGTAATGCATGCCCACACTGTCAAGCGGTCATCGAGAACCGCTTCCTTGACTTAATCGAGATCGATGCGGCTTCCAATACCAGCGTTGATGATATCCGCAACTTGCGCGACAAGATAAATTTTTCGCCAACGCAGGGTAAGTATAAGATCTATATCATCGACGAAGTCCACATGCTTTCGACAGCCGCCTTCAATGCTCTCTTGAAAACCCTCGAAGAGCCGCCGCCTCATGCGATTTTCGTGCTGGCAACGACCGAAATTCACAAAATTCCGGCTACAGTACTCTCGCGCTGTCAGCGCCACGAGTTCCGTCGTGTGCCGGTGGATGATATCGTTCTCAATCTCAAACAGATCGTCAAGGAAGAGAAACTCAAAGCCGAAGATGACGCTCTGACTCTGATTGCCCGTCAGGCAACCGGTAGCGTGCGAGATGCCCAATCATTGCTGGATCAATTGGCCTCGACAGGAGAAAAGATCACCCTATCCTTGACGCAGACCGTGCTTGGTACGGCCACCAGCCAAACTGTGCTGGATCTGGTCGATTCGATCCGGGACCAGCAGCCTGCTGCCGGTTTGGAGACTATTCACACCGCCCTCGACTCTGGTACTGACCCACGTGCCCTGGCGCGACAGATTGTGGACTACTTCCGGTCGTTGATGTTGGTTCAGTTGGGCAATGCGGAAGAAGTTGAGAATACCAAAGATGTAAAACAGCGCATGTCCGAGCACGCGCAAACATTTGCCACATCGGACGTGCTGCGCATGATCAAAACTTTCAATGCTGCAGCGACTGATTTACGCGGCGGCTGGCAGCCTGCACTCAGCCTCGAACTGGCGTTGGCTGAGGTGCTCGATCGGCCGACAAAGGAAGCACCGCTCCCGACTAAAACCGAAAAACGCCCAGCGTCCCAATCCAAGGACGCCCCAGTGGGCGAGCCTCCCGTTAAAGAAAAGGGTAGCAAGCCTAATTCGAAGTCCGAAGCGCCCATCAACAAGGCTGATGCGCCGCCTATCCCGGCCGGCCAGATCATCAATAACTGGAAACAGGTAGCGGCATCTGTCAAGGCCAGTTCTCCCAATCTGGCCGCCCTGCTCAACTCGTGCAAGTCGATCGACGTGCAGGGTAACGAGCTGGTTCTGGGTTTCGCCAGCGATGTGCTAATTTCTAAAATGGAAAAACCCGAACACCTTGACTTAACCCGCAAAGTATTGGCGGAATTATGGGATGTTGACTTGAAAATCCGTTGTGTGGTGACGAATGCGAAAGGAAAGCTCCCCCCGAACGTTAAGCAGGATGGCATGGTGGCGGCCGCACTGCAGCATGGGGGAGAGATCGTGGATATTCAAGAATAGGAGTATCTTATGGCAAAGGGATTCAATCGGCCGCCCGGTGGCGGCGGACAGGGTGGTATGATGCAGCAGATCCAAAAGCTGCAGCAGCAACTTGCGGAGGCACAAGCCAAGCTGGCCGAAGAGATCGTTACTGCTACTGCTGGCGGCGGTGCGATCACGGTTAGCATGACCGGTGACCAGAAGTGCACAGCGGTTGAGATCGATCCGGCTTTGCTCAAGGATGCCGATGCTGAAATGTTGCAAGACCTGGTGCTCACAGCAGTCAACCTGGCCTTGGACCGCTCGCGCGAATTGGCGGCGGAGCGCCTGGGTCCGCTGTCCGGCGGATTGCCGTTCTAGTCTGTGGAGCGCTAGACTGTGTTTCTACGAAAATGATCCTTCCCGAACCCCTTCAAAACCTGATTAACGCTTTTGAGCGCCTGCCGGGAATTGGCCCCAAATCGGCTTCGCGGCTGGCGTTCTATCTTTTACGCGCGCCGCGAGATATTTCTCAGGAACTGGCAGAAGCACTGACTGATATCAAAGACCGTGTCGCGTTTTGTCAGGAATGTTTCAATATCACTGTAGCTGGACGCGAGCGCTGCGAAGTCTGCGAGAGCCCGAGTCGTGATGGCGCAGTGATTTGCGTCGTGGAGGAAGCGCTGGATGTACTGGCTTTGGAGCGTACAGGCGGTTTTCAAGGAAAATATCACGTATTGCATGGTGTCCTTTCTCCGATCGAGGGGATTGGGCCGGATGATTTGAAAATCCAAGCGTTGGTTGACCGGGTTGCAAAAGGGGAGGCCAAAGAAATTATCCTGGCAACTAATCCGAGCATGGAAGGGGATGCCACAGCGCTCTACCTGCAGCAGCAACTAGAGCCTTATGAGGTGCGGGTTACGCGTCTGGCGCGTGGTTTACCCGTCGGGGGAGATTTGGAATATGCGGACCAGAATACGCTCCTGCGGGCGCTGGCTGGCCGGCAAGTAATGGATTAGTAGGTTAAGACCTGCTCATTATTATTTTTCCAGATGCAGCATGAAAATCACGATTCTCACCTATGGCTCGCGGGGTGATGTCCAACCCTTCCTCGCGCTGGCGGTCGGGTTGCAGAAGCGCGGGGTGGGGAATGCGGTTCATTTGATCGAGTTGTACGTTCAAGGTTGGCGGAAATCGTCTTAATCAACGATTTCTCTGCCTAGAATGTCTGACAAATGCAAGAATCCCTTGACAGATCAACTATAGGGCTTATAATTACACCTTCGTTCAGGGACCGCGAAATTAGCGGAGCGAGAGAAAACGGACATCTTTTCTTGAAAACCTTGACAAATAGATTGGCATGTGTATAATTAGCAGGCCAGTCAATCAGAGAACGATCTCGCCTTTCCAAGACAGATCGCTTACAATTGAGTAGAGACGTCCCGTCAGAGACACAAGCCAAAAGGTTTCGCAGTCTGACGCCCCGATGTTGAACCAAGAACATCGGTAATTTTGTCTCTGTCCGTAGAAAGCCTTGACAGGCCAACTTGATGCGGGTAGAATTCAGCCCGCTTCGTTGACGGAACCTTAACAACTGAAAAGTGATAGGAAGCAACAAAACCTGTCAAATCCAGTAAAACTCCGTATGTAATCCCCCACTCGAAAGAGTGATTTTTTTGCGGAGAGTTTGATCCTGGCTCAGGATGAACGCTGGCGGCGTGCCTAATACATGCAAGTCGAACGAGGAGCCTTTGAGCTTGCTTAGAGGCTTCCTAGTGGCGAACGGGTGAGTAACGCGTTGGTGACCTGCCCCGAAGCGGGGGATAACAGATCGAAAGGTCTGCTAATACCCCATGTGGTCACGAGGGTTAGATACCTTGTGTCTAAAGGAGTAATCCACTTCGGGAGGGGCCTGCGTCCCATCAGCTAGTTGGTAGGGTAACGGCCTACCAAGGCGACGACGGGTAGGGGGCCTGAGAGGGTGGCCCCCCACAATGGAACTGAAACACGGTCCATACACCTACGGGTGGCAGCAGTAGGGAATATTGCACAATGGGCGAAAGCCTGATGCAGCAACGCCGCGTGTGCGATGAAGGCCTTCGGGTCGTAAAGCACTTTTCTGGGAGATGAGAAAGGACAGTATCCCAGGAATAAGTCTCGGCTAACTACGTGCCAGCAGCCGCGGTAAAACGTAGGAGGCGAGCGTTATCCGGATTTACTGGGCGTAAAGCGCGTGCAGGCGGTTCGGTAAGTTGGATGTGAAAGCTCCTGGCTCAACTGGGAGAGGTCGTTCAAAACTACCGAACTAGAGGACGGCAGAGGAAGGTGGAATTCCCGGTGTAGTGGTGAAATGCGTAGATATCGGGAGGAACACCAGTGGCGAAGGCGGCCTTCTGGGCCGTTCCTGACGCTCAGACGCGAAAGCTAGGGTAGCAAACGGGATTAGAGACCCCGGTAGTCCTAGCTGTAAACGATGTGAACTAGGCGTTGGTGGCTTAAACACCATCAGTGCCGAAGCTAACGCGATAAGTTCACCGCCTGGGGACTACGGCCGCAAGGTTAAAACTCAAAGGAATTG
>Ga0315536_1001731_pt1:0-2500 | contig 10812 bp, 9 predicted proteins | sample SalMarSW160230MG_FD_203093 | JGI IMG/M metagenome (GOLD analysis project Ga0315536, IMG submission 203093) | Salt marsh sediment microbial communities from the Plum Island Ecosystem LTER, Massachusetts, United States - Salt Marsh Sediment SW1602-30 ... | reverse complement strand
GGCGGCTGGAGCGGGCGGAAGTGAGAATGCAGGCATGAGTAGCGTATAAACACGTGAGAACCGTGTTCGCCGTAAGTCTAAGGTTTCCGACGCCAGGTCATTCCGCGTCGGGTTAGTCGGGTCCTTAGCCGAGGCCGAAAGGCGTAGGTGATGGACATCCGGTCAACATTCCGGAACCATTCAAGATGAGTGATGGGGGGACGCAGCGAGGTAGGCCAGCCTGCGATTGGTTGTGCAGGTGCGATCCGCTTAGGTGTTGAGGTCTGTAGGTAAATCCGCAGACTGAGCTGAGGCGAGAGCGAGCCCTTGAGGCATAAGTGGTTGAGCCTTGCTGCCAAGAAAAGCCTCTAAACGTTGAATCTTGAATGCCCGTACCGCAATCCGACACTGGTAGACGGGTAGAGTATACCAAGGCGAACGGGAGAACCTTCGTTAAGGAATTAGGCAAATTAGCCCCGTAACTTAGGGATAAGGGGTGCCTCCTGGTGTGAGGTTAATCCAAAGCACCGGGGGGTCGCAGTGAAATGGCTCTAGTGACTGGTTAACAAAACCACAGGTCTCTGCTAAGCCGAAAGGCGATGTATAGGGGCTGACACCTGCCCAGTGCCGGAAGGTTAAAGAGAGAGGTTAGCGTAAGCGAAGCTTTGAACTGAAGCCCCGGTGAACGGCGGCCGTAACTATAACGGTCCTAAGGTAGCGAAATTCCTTGTCGGGTAAGTTCCGACCCGCACGAACGGTGTAACAACTAGAGCACTGTCTCAACGAAGGACCCGGTGAAATTGAAATGGCTGTGAAGATGCGGCCTACCCGCAGCAGGACAAAAAGACCCCGTGGAGCTTTACTGCAGCTTGGCATTGCGTTTGGGTATGGTTTGTGTAGGATAGGTGGGAGGCTTTGAAGCTGGGGCGCTAGCCTCGGTGGAGCCGTCAGTGAAATACCACCCTGACTATGCCTAGACCCTAACCCCACACCGTAAACCGGGTGGGGGACCGTGCCAGGTGGGCAGTTTGACTGGGGCGGTCGCCTCCTAAAAGGTAACGGAGGCGCCCAAAGGTTCCCTCAGGTAGAATGGAAACCTACCAAAGAGTGCAAAGGCATAAGGGAGCTTGACTGCAAGACCAACGCGTCGAGCAGATACGAAAGTAGGGCTTAGTGATCCCACGGTACCGAGTGGAAGGGCCGTGGCTTACCGGATAAAAGCTACCCCGGGGATAACAGGCTGGTGAAGTCCAAGAGTTCACATCGACGACTTCGCTCGGCACCTCGATGTCGGCTCATCGCATCCTGGGGCTGGATAAGGTCCCAAGGGTCGGGCTGTTCGCCCGTTAAAGCGGTACGCGAGCTGGGTTCAGACCGTCGTGAGACAGGTCGGTCTCTATCCGCTGTGGGCGTAAGGGATTTGAGAGGATCTGCCCCTAGTACGAGAGGACCGGGGTGGACGGACCGCTGGTGTGCCAGTTGTCGTGCCAACGGCATCGCTGGGTAGCTACGTCCGGCAGAGATAACCGCTGAAAGCATCTAAGTGGGAAACTCGCCTCAAGATGAGATCCCTGTAATCCCATCAAGGGAGTAAGACCGCAGGTAGACCACCTGCTATATAGGCGGCGTGTGTAAGTACAGTAATGTATTGAGCTAAGCCGTACTAATGGTCGAGGGCTTATAATCCCGTGGTGCGGAGAACTTGGTACTTCTCGCATGTGAGTCATATTGCTGTTCAGAACTTTATACTTGTGAAAACGTCCCTTGGTGATCGGAGCGACGGGGGCACACCCGGCTACATCTCGAACCCGGTAGTTAAGCCCGTCAGCGCTGATGGTACTTGGGGGGTAACCCCCCGGGAGAGTAGGTCATTGCCAAGGGACTTTTCGTATCTATTTCCGGCTACCTCTTTTCAGCCAATCCTTTATTTGGTATAATCTTATACGCAGTATGCGTTGAGTGGACGGATTTGTCCATCCCTTAACACCACAGTCGAGGAGTTACCAGCGGACATTTTGACTACTTTGTTGAAAGTTGGTGGGCTGACTTATAGCCTCGGCTGAATCTGCGCCTCAGCCGGGTTTTTTGTTTTCTATGGCTATTATTTCCTTATTTTTGGAAGGAGGTGAGTACATTGGCAACTGTAGTGCTGCGCTCCGGTGAGTCTCAGGATGGGTTGCTCAAACGTTTCCGTAAGAAAGTTGTTAAGAGCGGCGTGTTGAGTACTGTTCGTCGAAAACGCTGGTTTGTTTCTAAAAGCGAACAGCGTCGTATGGAAAAGAAAAAATCCGTTCGACGAATTAAGCGACGTCAGTCTAAAGACAACGATTAATGTATAGTTACCGGCCGATCTCCCTTTTGGACCGACCGGTGTAGGAGGCGTGTATGGCGAAGGACGAGGGAAAAATTAAGATGGAAGGAACGGTAATCGAGGCGTTACCCGGGACTCAATTCCGTGTGCGGCTGGATAACGGCCACGAAGTTCTCGCTTACCTATCCGGCAAAATGCGCAAATATTATA
>Ga0315536_1001729_pt1 | contig 10823 bp, 7 predicted proteins | sample SalMarSW160230MG_FD_203093 | JGI IMG/M metagenome (GOLD analysis project Ga0315536, IMG submission 203093) | Salt marsh sediment microbial communities from the Plum Island Ecosystem LTER, Massachusetts, United States - Salt Marsh Sediment SW1602-30 ... | reverse complement strand
TGGTTATATTTCCTTCTTTATCTTTTTCAAAGTAGATAGTGTTTTTATTAAACTCGTCTATCCATCCGCCTTCTTCATTCGGAGATTGCAACTTAACATCTTTATTTTCTGTGGGATCGTGAACAACAAGCGTATTGTCGTTATAACTAACCGTAAACACCTGGTTAATTGCAGCGAATAAATATTTCCCCAGATACGGTTCCATATCTTCCGGAACATCCGGGTCTATAGTATCGGGAGGGGATTGTTTTGTCATTTGTACAATTTCGTGAAACAGCATTTTATCAACCTGTTTGTCTTCATCTCTTGTAAATACTAAGTATAAAGTCGGGCTCAGCTTGCAATACCATTTGCCATCTTCACCGGGTTTATTGAACGGAAGCACTATGTTACCAGGAATATCAACCGCAAGGTTTCCTTCTTTATCCAACACCTCAAAGGTTCTTCCGGATTCCAGGTGTGTGTAATAGCCAAAATACTCTGAGAACTCTACATCAGATGTTGCGGTTTGGTTATCACCAAGCTTGTAATCAATTATGTCAAATTTCTTTCCATTAAAAGTGCTTGATGTTGACTGGTACTCCGAAATACGAATATGACCGGCATCTACAAAATCAGTTTCTAAAGCAGTTACGTCGACCGGAATCCATCCAGCCTTGCCCATATAAATTTCGTTCTATCCGTGCTGACCGAATCCTCCGCCATAGTTCGGGACATACATTGCGCCCCATACAACTCTTGCCGGAATACCAACCGCTCTGCAGAATGATGCGAGAAGGAATGAGTGGCCGCCGCATTCACCTGCCCGAATATCGTAAGTTTTTCTTGCAGTACCGCCGCCGGGAATAGCATAATGAATATTTTCAGCAACCCATTTACTTAAAAGTTTCGCCGCTTCCCAACTGTCTTGGGAACCTTCTGTTATTTCCATTGCTTTTTGAATTAACACAGGATCATCAGATTCTATTCTTCCGTCTGCTTTTAAGTATTGTTCAAGAGAGGGATCATTAAAGTCAGCAGGGAACGGAGGTGCATTGCTGCCATCATATGTTGGATGAGAAATTTCAAATATACCTTCTATATGATTTTCTTTTACAGTTCCTGTAAATTTCTGTCCCTGTACATTTAAATCAGCCTCGGTAAAGTTTTGCCCGATCGGCTCGATAACCGCATCAACTTTCATATATGATAAAGCCTGAACATCTGATATCGCAACATTGGTTTTTGTAATAATGTTTTCATCCATATCTGCAACTTTAATTTTATCTATTACGCTTTGATCGGAGAGATAAACCATTCTGTTCAATACTTTAAACTTTACAAAGTAATCATAATCAGGTGAAAGCCAGTAAGTAGTTTTTAAACCGGTTTTGGTATTGGTTTGTTCGATAATAATTGTATTAAAGGATTTGCCGGCAAGTGAAATAGTTTCTTCACCTGTTTTTATAAATTCAGAGGTCTGAACTTCACCCTCCATCATCTCAAGAATATTATATGTTGCTTCTGTTTTTCCTTCCGAATAAAACTCCTTTTTCAATTTTGAAAACATCTCATCAGCTCCGATAACAGTCCCGGGAGTAATGTCGATTTCTTTCATCTGTGACATAAGGGAAGATTTGATAGTTGCTTTCTCACCGCTAACTGTCAATTCAATATCAATATCCGTTGAGCCTTGCTTCATGCTGGTAACAACATAGGATGCTTTCCTGCTATCAGGATCCAGGATTGCCTTTATGTTCATTTCTGTGTTGAATTCGCTTCCGAAAAGGGAAAGCATAACAAAAACCTTCAATTCCTGCTGTATCAGATCTTTCTCATCTTTTTCAACAGGGATTTCCGTTGATTCGGAATAACCGCAAACCACATCGTTAATTTCTACTGCATAATATACTTTATTAGTAATTGGAACATCGCTTGCACTATCATTATCCTGTGCTTTGTTACATGATATGAAACATGATGTTAAAATTAGAGTAAATGTTATCAGAATATGATGCTTAAAGTTTTTCATTTTGTTCTCCCTTTCACTATAATGAGTTAAAAATTATAGCCGTAATAGCCAGAACAAGTGCTGTGTTAATTGCAATCACCCAATGGTAGAATAACGGACCGACTTTTCCTGTTTCTTCCAGTGTGATCTTTTTATATCGGTGTGCGTAAACCGGCAGCATAAGATTAATAAAAACGAAATTAATTTTCTGCTTCCGTTTTAACAGTTCATTTATAATCATTATACCGGAAACTATAAACCAGGCAACAGCTATAAATGCAAGAACAGCTAACAAAATTGTAATATTCATTTTATTACTCACTATCTTTAATTAATTTAATTGTATACTCCATTACGGAATCTTTTCCGTTTAAAAAATCATTATAACTTTGCTCAACAACATAGTCAGGCTCCACACCTTTTGTTTTATCCATTCCTTCAACGGCGGCACTGTACGTGCGCTGTGCTACATTCACTATCAGGTGTGTATTTTTAAGGCTAAACTCTTCAATGCTTGCGTTACATTTGTATGTGGCTCCTCCCTCAACACCCACAAACTTTCCGATTTTATTATATTTCAAAAGAGCGGAGAAGTGCCCGTTGGTAGAGCCGCAGTGGTGATCGATTAAAGTATAAAGATTTCCAGTAAAGTTATTTTTAGCAGGAGGGATAGGCTTACCAAATTCAGAATACCGCCCGTATTCTTCAGCAAAATATTTTGTCGGTTCTTTTTCCAGGTAGGAAAACAGGGGAACTGAGCAAAAAGGATCTCCGCCATCGTTTCCGCGTAAATCAAGAATAAGATTAGTAATATTTTTCTCTTTTATTATTTGGAAAGAGCTGTCTAAAAAGTTCGTAAAGTATTCTACGCGATCATAAAAACTGAATGTCGGAATTTTTATAACGGCAATGTTTTCCTTTTCCATTAATTTTAATGTGAGAGGAGGATGACCGAAATTTTTAAATATGATTTTTCTTACTGATTCATGATCAGCCGGGATAAGCTTTGTTGATATTGTTGTTTTTTGTCCGGGCAATAAATAAGTAACATTATACTCTTCCGGAAATCCGTAAATGCTTGCATAAACCAGCGGGAATCTTTTTTCGAATCCTGCACGCTGAAACTGCCTGATAAATGCATCGGAAATAATGCTGTTCTCAACTTCTATTATTATTTCATCAATCGGTCTGGAATTTATTTCCAGGATTACACTTTTAATTGGCACCTGCGCCGTGTCATTATAATATCCAGCGACCACTGCTTTGCCTTCAATCAGCTTAAGCTGAAGCGGGAAAAAATTATTTGTGCCCAGATCCCAGAACTCACCCGGCATCCATATTCCGGTATGCATACAACCAACTCTTACCAGCAGCGGATTTACGATATTGTAATATTCGTTGTAATCCATCGGTGTATTTATTTGATTGAATTGATTTTCAAACAGGCCGTCGAACACTTCCTTGCTGGTGTATTCGTACAGTGCACAGTGTAGTTCTTCAAGCGATTGTCTTAGTTGAATAAAATCTTCTTTAAGTTCTTCTATGCTGAATATTATTTTACCGTTACTATCCGGTTCAATTGAATCTATCAGATGAAATTTTGTGGCGGGCAACATCTGTGGTTTACCGGTAAGTAACAACGTGCGGTTTCCGTGTGGAATATTGTCAGGATCAGGATACCATTCCCAGTAAACGTCTCCTGTGTTTTTTATTATGCAAAATTTATACTCAATTAGAGAATCCGAACCCTCATTAATTAAAAAAGTTCCTGTATAAACCGAATCGTGGTTGTCATCCGTAAGTTTGTATTCATTGCTTTGCCATCCTTCAAAACTTCCTCTTATTACAACGATATCGCCACCAGATTCGGAAAATTGATTTTCGGTTATTGCTTCTTTAAGATTTACCTGGAAGGTTATGGTATTCTGGGCAAAAGCAGTTAGTGCTGATCCTAAAAGTAAGATTGTAACAAAAAATTTTTTTTTATTCATCCCATTTCCGTGATAGTAATAATTAAAAGCAAATCGTTATTTCAATAGCACCATCTTTCTAGTTTCAACGAAATCACCGGTGCTCAATTGGTAGAAATAAACTCCACTTGGCAGATTCCGGATTTCGCCGGAATGACTAGTTGCACTGAACTCAATTTCATAAGTGCCTGCCGGTTTTTCTTCATTAACTAGAGTTTTAATTTCATTTCCCAATGCATCAAACACTTTTATGGTGACAAAACTTAATTCGGGAACTTGGTATTTAATTGTTGTTGCAGGATTAAATGGATTGGGATAGTTCTGCCAAAGTGCAAACGTGGAAGGCATCTGTCCGTAGACTTCATTTACACCTATCGGGGTAATGGGTATAAAATCTACTACATTTGAATAGAAATTCGGTACAGCTAAAATGTTGTCAAGTTGGTTGTAGAATATATCTGCTGGTCCGTTGTGACCACTTGAAATTAGCTCCGCTGGTAAACTGAACGAGTTGTCGTATCTGTAGATTGCATTATCTTCCCAACAGGAGACATATATACTCCCGTTGCTATCGATAGTAAGGCCATCCAAATTTGTGAATGATGTTGTGAGAACTGTTGTTACGGAAAGGTTGTTGAGATCAATCTGTTTGATTGGTGCGTTGAAAGTAAATTGACAGAACAGAACCCGATTATTGCGGGCATCAAACAAAATTCCATTCGGAATATTAATACCGCTATCGATTGTAGTAAAAGAATGATCACTTATTTTCATCCGGAATACTTTACCAGCTGAGCTGTCTGTAATGTATAGGTATCCGGATGTGTCTGCTGTTATATCGTTTAACTCAATCATTCCTGGACTTGGTATCGTAGCGATCTTCTGATCGGTAGTCAGATCGAAGGTCACTATACCGCTTATATCGGCGACGTATAGAATATTGTCTACGATTACCATACCTAGTGTCCTGGCAAGCGTTCTATCGAAAAAGGTAGTATCTCCCGCGTCACTGATTTGAACAATATCCCCATTCCCAACATTCGAAATCAAATAACGACCATTTAACGCGTCATATGTCACACTTTCGGGACCGTTGAAAAACTGTGCATTAGTACTGCTTGTTACAAATACTATGATAATTATATATAAACTCATTGATGTGATAATCGCTTTTATAAATCTTTTAAATAAATATTTCAAAGTAAGCCTCTAATATTTTTGCAGAATTATTGATTACTTGGTTCGTATTGAGTTTCCATTAAATAAATATTAACCTATGGGAGAATAAATTGGTTTAAACACTTCAATCAAAGAATGAAAAATCATAGGCGCATAACTGAAATAAACCAATGTTTAAAACAATAATTAAAATCGACGTCCAAACAGAAAACCAAAGCGTCATTTCAATAACACCATCTTCCTGGTTTCAACAAAATCACCAGCTCTCATATGGTAGAAATAAACTCCGCCAGGTAATTCTTTTGCGTTAAAGTTAATGTTATATACTCCTCCGGGTTTTTCTTCGTTAACTAACGTTGCTATTTCATTTCCAAGTATATCAAATACCTTCAGTGATACGAAACACCATTTGGGAATTTGATATGAAATTTTTGTTACTGGATTGAAAGGATTGGGATAGTTCTGATACAAAATAAAAGTTGTGATAATTTTTTCATGTTTAACATTGAGCCCCGACTCGTCTATCTTAGTTAAAATGATATTTCTACCGAACTGATCAGATTGAGTCCACGCAGCATAAGCTTTACCATCATATGCTATAATGTTTATATAATCACCGAGAAATTGTTGTACGGTCGTTTCGAAAGGTGAATCGCTAATACAAAAATTATTAAATGTTTCTCCACCATCTGTAGACCTGGCAAGGTAAACCTCAGTCATCGTGCTCATAGTATTTCTTCTATCATAATATACGATATAAATTATTCCGGTTGTTGGATCAATGCACATCCACGGAAAAAACTGAGGTCTACCGCTGTTATCGTTATTGACGATTTTTATTTCGCCCCAGGTAATACCTTTATCGGTTGACTTTTTTAAAAATATGTCGGGGTTCAGAAGTCCATTTCTTTGATCAGCCCATAAAACATAAATGGTACCACGGTAGGGAGAATGACTGGTGTCGCATATTGTTTGCGGTAAACCATTTCCATAAATCCCTTCAATCTCATAACCCCATCCCCAGCCGCCTACCTGTTCAGTTATAAAAATATCATCACTAAATGTAACTCCGCCGTCAAAAGATCGGTCCATAACAATACCTTCAGGCCCGGCCCAGGCTATATAAATTTCTCCATCAGGTCCTACTGCAGGAATTGCTCCTTCTGTTGTATTATCATCATCCTGGCAATCACCTTCTACGTCGCAGATTTTTAGGGGATTGCTCCAAGTTTCTCCAGCATCTGTTGAATGTGAAAAAAGTATCCTGCTTTTAAAGGAAGTATCGGCGACAAAAAGAGAGTCAAATTCAGTCCATGCCGCATAAATATTATTTTTATAAGTTGAATTCGTTAGATCAACCGAAATCCAGTCTTTGTCTTCGAACTTCGGTCTGTTTAATCCTGTGAATGTTCCGTCATTCCAAGTTAACCCACCATCAGTTGATTTTTGAACAACTATCCTGTCAGCCCATCTGCCGGATAAAGGCGGTTCACCGGATAAATGTCCGAAGAATAAGTTTCCATTCGAATCAAATGCTAAACTGGGGTCTCCCCAAACGCCATAAGAAGAATACAACTTACCTTCAATCCAGGAATCCCCGGCATCAAAAGAGGAAAAGAAATAAGTGTTATTTGTACCAATGATTATATTGTTTGGATTGCTTGGATTAAGAGCAATACTTGGTTCGTTACAGGTTGTAAGTGTATCGCTGTTAACCTGGATATTCTGGAATTGCCCGAAACATTCCGTGGACATTCCAGAAATCAATATTATTATTAAAAACAGTTTCATATGATTAAGACTAAGAATTTTATTTATCAAGTCTTTCATTTTGATTCCTCCCTAATAAAAAATTCTAAAACAGATTAAACTCTCATAGATAAATTTTTATTATTCATATTGTTTTCGCTATAGTAATCTAAAAATCCAGTACAAGTAACTAGAGAATTACTTCAGCATCTCAACTGCATACTCCAGTTGTTTATCATTTATTTACTTATTTTCAATAAGTTAAAACATTAAGTAAAGCCTGTTGAATTTCAGGATCACTTGAAAGGTGACCAGCATCTACTAAAATTAATTTTGAGCGTAATATATGATTATGAAGATTTATTGCAGATGTTGGAGGACATATTAAATCATTTTTACCATGAACAATTGTTATAGGAATATTCTGTATTGATTCTATATTATTAATTATCTGGTTGTCTTTCAGAAAAAATCTATTTGCCTGGTAGTACATATTTATTCGCATCTCCGGGAAAATAGCACTGATATTTTCCAATGCCTTGTTGAGTTCATCAGCAGAAAGGTTAAAAAAACTATACTCATATTCTGCCAAAGTTCTGCACCATTTTAGTTTTTCTTTTTCATTAGAAGTTTCAATCAGTTTATGAATGCGCTCCTGAATTCTGTCAGTACCTTGAGGAATACTTTTTATAAGATTGTTCCAGGCTTTAGTAGCAAACTTTGCGGCTCCGTTTTCAGAATAGAAGTAATCCTGCTCAGCATAACTACAAGTAAATATTCCTCTTAGAACCATTCTCAAAACATTTTGAGGATGAGTTTCGGTATATAGCAAAGCCAGAGTAGATCCCCATGATCCGGCAAAAATTGAAAACGGAATTTTAACATTAAGATGTTTCCGAAGTTTTTCAATATCATTAACTAAGTCCCATGGTGTATTTTCTTTTATTTCTGCCAAGGGTCTACTTTTACCGCTACCTCGCTGATCGTGAAGAATGATCAAATATTTTTGCGGATCAAACCATCTTGCATCTTCATCCGAGCATCCACAACCAGGACCACCATGCAAAAAGAATACAGGTTCTCCTTCCGGGTTTCCATATAAAGTAAAATGAATTTTATGAATGTTACTAACCTGAAGATGGCCTTCTTTAAATGGTTTAATTGTGGGATAAAAATTTAGCTTATGCACTGTCATTTCAACATCTCAATTGCAAATTCTAATTGCTTATCTCTACCTGCAACAATATCTGATTCAGTTTGTACAACACGGATGTCCGGTGGAATTCCTAACCATTCCCACGGAAGACCATCGTAACGTCTTATATCAATGAAACCAATCTCAATTGATTTTCCGCTTGGCAGAAAATATAGGCTTTCATCGCCCCCGCCAACAGAGCCTCCGCCGGTTGTATCACCAACTGCAGTTACTTGCGGAAGCTGCTTTAAAATTTCTGTTGTAAACTCACCCGCACTGAATGTTGAACCATTAATTAATACCACAACAGGTTTGGTATACTGGAATGGACCCGATGGCTGAAAAGGAGGTAAAACCCATTTTTCACCAAATGTATAAGCATCATTTCTTTCAAGCGGTCCTGTTAAAAACCGTGTAATAACTGCTTCAATATTTTGATAGTCACCACCTCTTTTCTGTCTAATGTCTAGTATTAGTCCTTTAGTGTTTTTAAGGTAATCTAGTACACCGGGAAATTCATCGATCAGATAGGTTTTATGAAAATCGGAAAGAAAAGCGTAACCTATATTTCCTGGTAGAATTTCATACTCTACACTTTTACTTTCGGTCAATCGAAGTTCTTTATCAAAATATTTTCTTACTACAAAAGGGCTGTAGGCGTGCCTGTCCTTAAAGTGTCTTTGAGGATAATAAGGATAAACTTCCCCTCCGCCTTTTGTTCGGTAATAAACATGGCCATCTTTTAGTTCAGCTAATAAATCACGAAGTACAAGATAGAATTCGTCTCCTTGTGCAGCTTCAGCACGAGGTCGGTATATCGTGTAAATCGAATCCCAATTAATTTTTTTGAAATCAAGGTAAGGATAAACATCTCTGATTCTTTTCCAGGCAGCTTCAAAGTCCTGAACGTTAAGATTTGATTCGGGTTCTGTTACAATTAAATCTTTGCAGGAGGGGGAGACAGAGATAATTAAAGCAAATAGAACTAAGAGCAGCTTTTCTTGATAAAAATTAAATTTTTTGTTGAGTATCATCATGGTTAAATAATTTAAAACAACTTAATAACACTACTTTCTGTCTTTTAATAATCTTAAAGTACAGCGATATTTACTTCAACATCTCAATCGCATACTCTAATTGTTTATCTCTTCCTGCTAAAATATCCGCTTCGGTTTGTACAACACGAATGTCCGGCGGAACGCCAAGCCATTCCCACGGAAGCCCATCATATCGTCTGATGTCGATGAAACCAATCTCAATTGATTTTCCGCTTGGTAGAAAATACAAGCTTGCGTCTCCACCCCCGACGGATCCGCCACCAGTTGTGTCACCAACTGCAGTAACATGAGGCAGTTGTTTTAAAATTTCTGTGGTAAACTCACCCGCACTAAATGTTGAACCATTAATTAATACCACAACGGGTTTGGTATACTGGAATGGACCCGACGGTTGGAAAGGTGTTATAACCCATTTTTCACCCATAGTATAAGCATCATTTCTTTCAAGTGGTTCAGTTAAAAACCGCTGTACAACTGCTTCAATATTTTTGTAATCACCGCCTCGCTTCTGGCGAATATCGAGTATCAGACCTTTAGTGTTTTTGAGATATTCCAGAACGCCGGGAAATTCATCTATTAGGTAAGTTTTATGAAAATCAGAAAGAAAAGCATAACCAATATTTCCGGGCAAGATTTCATATTCCACCGTAGTGCTCTCAGTTAAACGTAGTTCTCTGTCAAAATATTTTCTTACTACAAATGGGCTGTAAGCATGGCGATCTTTAAAATGTCTTTGTGGATAGTAAGGATAAACTTCACCGCCGCCCTTCGTTCGATAGTAAACATGACCGTCTTTTAGCTCAGCTAATAAATCACGAAGCACAAGATAGAATTCGTCTCCATGTGCAGCTTCGGCGCGAGGTAGGTAAACCGTGTAAATTGAATCCCAGTTAATTTTTTTGAAATCCAGATAAGGGTAAACATCATTTATTCTATTCCAAGCGGCCTCAAAGTCTTCAACATTAAGATTTGATTCGGGTTCTGTTACAACTAAATCTTTACAGGAAAAAACAAATGCTATACAAAGAACAGTCGGAAGTAAAAATATTTTCTTCATATTAACCTCCTGCCTAAAATCCATACGTTAATGTGAAAACGACATTATCGCTGGCAGACAGCAGCGGTTCCCACGAATCAATTCTAGTTAAGTGAAAAAGGTACGCCATCTTTACAGAAAGATTGTCGAGCAAATAATATCTGGGACCAACGGTGAAGACAATATTGTTTGCTGAAATTAATGTCAGAATTTTTGCCGGAGACTCATCCGTTTCTTCATAATCAACCATACGGAAACCAAGTGAAAAAACATTAAAATCTAGAGACCCTTCAATATTAAAATCATCCCATAGTTTATAAAACAGCTGTGAGTTAACCCCAGCAGAAATTAAAAGCGCGAATGATTGAGCATAATCAAAACCTGATACTGCAATATTCTGTTTATTATAATAAAAGAATAATTCGGTAGAAGGACCCAAATACAGATAAGCATCTTTGCTGAACAACGTAAATTTTGGTAAAGCGTAACTAAAGCCCTGGTTGAGTGTAAATTGATAAATGTCGGCACTTACGTTGTAGTTTTTTATTTCATTTGAATTACCGAAATCAATTTTTAGATGATATACATAATCAGAATGTTGGTTTGCCCAGGTTATACTATAATATGGAAGTGACCCGGAATATTT